>Ga0100379_10000655_pt1 | contig 36574 bp, 27 predicted proteins | sample CryGeymeta201503_FD_80418 | JGI IMG/M metagenome (GOLD analysis project Ga0100379, IMG submission 80418) | Groundwater microbial communities from Crystal Geyser aquifers in Utah, USA - Crystal Geyser metaG 2015-03 | ecosystem: Environmental > Aquatic > Deep subsurface > Groundwater | place...
CAATCTGTCGTTTATACATGCCCATGTAATCATTTTTTATCACATCTTGAATAATAACATGCTGTGGTTTCCAGGCCTGGATAATCACCTTTCCTTGTCTGCCCTTTCTTCCGGCACGCCCGCTCACTTGCGCCATTAGTTGGAAACTTCGTTCATGCGCCCTAAAATCAGGATAGCTTAACATGCTGTCAGCACTTAATATGCCTACAACGTGAACATGATCAAAATCAAGACCCTTGGTTACCATTTGAGTGCCCGTGAGCACATCGGTTTGACGGTCCTCAAATTTTTGAAGGATTCGCTGAAATGCATTTTTCGACCGGGTTGTATCAAAATCCATCCGGTCAATTTTGGCAGTAGGCAACAGGATGGCCAATTCTTCTTCTACTTTTTCGGTACCAAATCCCTTCATTTTTAAATTAGTCCCCCGGCAATCAGGACAAATTGGTGGTACTGAAGTAGAATATCCACAATAGTGACACTTGAGCAACTCGCTTTTTTTATGGTAAGTAAGGGTTACATCACAATGCTTGCATTCAGGAACCCAATGACAGGTATCGCATTCCAGGCGCAAAGAAAAACCCCTGCGGTTTTGAAACAAAATGGATTGTTTTTTTTCTTTGATGGCCTCTGTAATTTCATTTAATAAGACGGATGAGAAATGTGACTTGATCAGTCTTCGGCGCTGTTGATCACCCATATCCACCACGAGAATTTCAGGCATTTTTATTCCACTATAACGCTCGGTCAGGGTTGCAAATCCATATTTGCCCATGCTGGAATTGTAAAATGTTTCGATAGAGGGTGTAGCAGAACCAAGAAGCACTTTCGCACCATGAAGTGATGCCAGATAAATGGCGGCATCCCGGGCGTTATAACGCGGTCCGGGATCGAATTGTTTATAGCTGGCATCATGTTCCTCGTCCACAATAATCAACCCGAGGTTGTCGAATGGTAAAAAGACAGCTGACCGGGGGCCCAGAATAATACCTGGCTGGTAACCGGCCTTATTTGAGTTAAGCCCAAGCCAAACCTCTGCCTGTTCGTTTTTCCCAAAACGAGAATGGTAAATGCCCACCCGATCGCCAAAATATTTTTGTAACCGATGAATGATTTGGGTTGTCAGTGCAATTTCGGGCAATAAATAAAGCACTTGCTTTCCTTCGGCCAAAACACGCTCCATCAACCGGATATACACTTCTGTTTTCCCTCCGGAGGTAACTCCGTGCAAAAGAACTACGCGTTGTTCAAGCATTTCTTTAAGAATCATGTCGTACGCTTCCTGTTGATGCGGACTTAACTGAACCATTTCATCAGGTACTGAAGCAACCTTTTCAATCCGGCTTACCTCCTTCTCCTCCACCACCAGGATTGTTTTTTCAACCAGGGTTTTTAAAATGACCGATGAAACACCTGCTTTGGTTAAAAGGACTTGTTGATTTATTTGACTGTTAACACTTAAGGGAAATCCTGCCAAACCAATAAAGGCCATCAACAATTCCAATTGCTTGTGGGCACGTTTTCCCAAATCGTCCATTACCTGACGAAGGCTGTCTTCTTCCAAAGCCCAATCAGCCAAACGGACCAATTTCTCGATTTTAGGTTTATAAGCCTCCGACAATTCTTCCTCCATCACGATGAGGTGATGCTCAATCATACTTTTAAGTATTGGGAGAATCTTGGCTATGCCGACCAGGTCGGTCAGCTCTTCGATGGTTAATCTGTTCTTCTGAAGCAATGCTTCGGTAATATGATACTCTGTTGTTCCAAGTATTTCACGATCAGGTACAAAACCAGGATGTAAAACGACTCGCGACTCACTGGACAATTTAAATACTGAAGGCAGGGCAGCAGCCATCACTTCTCCTTCGGTGCACATATAATATTCAGAAATCCATTGCCAGAATGTAAACTGGACAGGCAACACAAGCGGTTCTTTATCCAGTATCGACAGGATATATTTGGGAAGGTGGCCTGTGGGCACATTTTCATGAATTTTTTTTATCAAACCGGCAACCACCCTGCGCCGGCCAAACTGGATCGCAACACGCTGACCAATAGAAATCTGGTCATTCAAATCGAAGGGAACCCTGTAGGTGAATGTGCCAGCTACGGGAATCGGCAATAATACCTCTGCAAAAAGTGTTACACGTTCCATCAGGGCAAAGATAGCAATCCTAAGCTCGTTACCGGATAGGATGAGCATGAAATTCCTGGTCATCAAATAGAATGAAAGCAATGATTTCTACCTAATCACTTCTCTCCGCGATGCTTCTAAAATTTCTTACTGCTGAGAGTCTCATTTTTTTTTGATTCATTTCTCCAACGGAATTTTTCCTATCAGGCAAGGCGAACGATGTCGTAAATAAAGCCTGAAATTTCCCAATAAACGCTTTCAAATATCCAATCAGAAATCACTTTGTTATCGTGTAATCAACCCTATACCAGATCAAATCTACCAATGTGTTAGACGCAACTATAGTGTGAGTTATTAACATTTTTAAGAAAGGTTTGTTGTTGATAAGTTTAAACCACCGCCTATATTGAATTTTATATTGCTGTTTATTAACTTTTTACGAATTAATTAAGAATTATTTCCTGTTAAAAACGCAACTTTTTTTTAACAATGTGGTAAAAGGTGGTAAATAATGTCTAATTGTGGTAAATACTTAGTACATTTACGCCATAATTCTTAGTTTTTAATGATCAATATATTAGGGACATACGAGTGTAAACTGGATTTAAAAGGGAGATTGATGTTTCCCGTACAGTTTAAAACGCAGATGGGAGAATCCGTTTCGAAGGGTTTTGTCATAAAGCGCAGCATTTTTAAGAAGTGCCTCGAAGTATTCCCTGTGAGCCATTGGCAGGAAGAAACGGCCCTGGTAAGCAAACTCAATATGTTTAAAAAGAAAAACGCGGAATTTATAACCAAGTTTATGGCTGGTGTAAAACCCCTTGAGTTGGACGGAACGGGCAGAATGCTCATCCCGAAAGACTTAATGAAGTATGGAGGAATTACCAAAGAAGTTGTACTTACATCAGTTGTAAACCGCATTGAGATCTGGGACAAGGACGCCTATGAAAAGGCCGTAGACTTCGACCCGGATGATTTTGCCGATTTGGCAGAAGAGGTGATGGGTGAGTTAGAAACTGAATAAAGATTACATGTACCACAATCCAGTATTATTAAACGAGAGTATCGAAGGTCTGCGTATAGTGCCGGAGGGAACCTATGTAGATGTAACTTTTGGTGGCGGAGGACATTCGCGTGAAATTCTTTCGATGCTTACCACGGGGAAGTTAATCGCATTTGATCAGGATCCAGATGCCAAAAACAACCTCATCCATGATGAACGATTTCTGTTCGTGAACAACAACTTCAGTTACCTCACCAACTTTCTAAAACTATATCATGATGAACCGGTAGATGGCATTTTAGCCGATTTAGGCGTTTCTTCTCATCAATTTGATGTGGGTGAGCGTGGTTTTTCAACCCGATTCGATGCTCCCTTGGATATGCGGATGAACCAAAGTTCTTCTGTCACGGCAGAAGAAATTGTGAATGGATATTCTGAATCGCAATTGAACACCATTTTAAAAGAATATGGTGAACTCAAAAACAGCTATTATATCACCCGTGGTATATTGAAAGCACGCGAACAAAAGAGAATCACAACAACCACAGAACTCACAGAAGTAGTAAAACAATATTTCCCGGCACATAAACTCAATAAATACCTGGCGATGGTTTTTCAGGCATTGCGCATTGAAGTAAACGATGAGTTGGGAGCATTAAAAACGCTTTTGGAGGATGGATTTAAATCGCTGAAACCAGGAGGCCGATTTGTGGTTATTTCATACCATTCACTCGAAGACAGGCTGGTAAAGAATTTCTTTAAATCAGGCAATTTTGAAGGCAAGCTGGAAAAAGATTTTTTTGGAAATGTGCTGGTCGACATGATCAACATTACCGGAAGGCCATTAATTCCTTCAACGGAAGAAATGGAGAAGAATCCTCGTGCCAGAAGTGCCAAGTTACGCATTGCCGAAAAAAAATAGCCATGGCAAAATCAAATACCATAAAAATACAGGAGCCCGTTGTTGAGGTCACGCCAAGACCTTCGACAGGAAAACGACGCTTTGGCAAGACGACCAAAGATATTCTGGGTGGGGATTTTCTTTCAGCGAGCGACTTCAGTATGATGCCCTTTTTATTGTTCGTGGCCTTTTTGGCGTTCATTTATATAGCCAACAATTATCTGGCAGAAAATAAAACCCGCGAAATAAACCGCCTTCGCAGGGAGGTGAAAGAGTTGCGTTACGAATACATCAGCGCTAAATCGAAGCTTACTCAAATTGAAAAACAGTCACACATCTCAAAACGCCTCGAAAAAACCGGTATCAAAGAAAATACGGAGCCCATTAAAACCATCATCATCAAAAAAGATTGATTAAAATACATGGATATTAATAAAGACATATTGTGGCGGGTTTATCTGGTTTACTTCGGAGTGCTGCTATTTGGACTGGCCATTATCGGCAAAATTGTATATATCCAGTTAAAAGAAGGTGAAGAGTTAGCTGAGAAAGCCATTACACAAGAACTCCAGGTATTTAATATTGAGGCCAACCGGGGCAATATTCTCGCCTCCGATGGAAGTCTGCTGGCTACCTCAGTACCTATTTTTGAAGTACGGTTTGATGCTTCCAATCCGGCCATTTCGTCTGCTACTTTCAATTCCAAGGTAGATTCCATGGCGCAAGGTCTTTCAAAAATCCTGAACAAACCGGCCAGGGACATTAAATCCGACCTCATCAAAGCGCGCAAAAAAGGCAACCGCTATTTGCTGATCAGCAGAAAAACAACATACGATCAATTGAAACAAATTCGGAAACTGCCTGTCTTCAGGGAGGGTAAATACCGGGGAGGACTGATCACCATTCAGAAAACGCAAAGAGCTCATCCATTTAATGAGCTGGCAGCCAGAACTATTGGATATGTCATTAAAGAGGAAAATCTGTTTGTAGGACTCGAGGGATCCTTTACAGAAATACTAAACGGAAGCGATGGAAAGCAAGTGATGCGCAGAATAAACCAGGGGGATTGGATACCGATTCATGATGAAAATGAAGTTGAACCGATTGATGGATTGGATCTGGTAACCACATTAGATGTCCGCTTGCAGGATGTAGCTGAAAATGCCTTACTTAAAACGCTCCTCGAAAACAGGGCCTTTCAGGGATGTGCCGTGGTGATGGAAGTGAAAACCGGAAAAATCCGCGCCAACGCCAACCTGCGTTACGACAGTATTGACGGTACCTACAAGGAGATTTACAACTACAGTATTGGCGAAAGCATTGAGCCCGGGTCGACGTTTAAACTGGCCTCCATCCTGGCAGCACTCGAAGACAACAAAGTAAAACTTACCGACAGCCTGGTTACAGGAGAAGGATACACCAGCTATTATAACCGGGGCATGCAAGACGTTCATAAAATTGGGAATGGAAGAATCACTGTCCGTGATGCATTTGAATTTTCATCTAACGTAGGAATCTCGAAAATTATCAACAATGCCTACAAGGATGAGCCCTCAAAATTCATCAACAGGCTTTATTCATTTAATCTGAACACACCACTCGATCTTGAAATACAAGGTGAAGGAAAACCAAATATTAAAAATCCTTCCAATAAGAAAACATGGTATGGCACCTCATTGCCCTGGATGTCCATTGGATATGAACTGACAGTAACACCCATGATTACGCTTACTTTATACAACTCCATCGCCAATGATGGGGTGATGGTAAAGCCCTATTTTGTAACCGACATTATGGAAGGTGGAGTTTCGAAACAGCATTTTGAAACCCAAGTCCTGAATCCAAAAGTGGTTTCTGAATCGACACTCCTGTCTGCTCGCTCCTTACTCGAAGGAGTAGTTGAACGTGGAACAGGAAAAAGCATTTTTAAAGATTGCCCTTATAAAGTCGCCGGGAAAACGGGCACTGCCCAAATCGCGGTCCAGGGCAAATACAACAAAAAAAATTACAATGCCACATTTGTTGGCTATTTCCCGGCCGATGACCCAATATATTCATGCATTGTTGTGGTCAACAACCCTTCTGCCGGGAAATACTACGGAGGAAGTGTTGCCGCTCCCATATTTAAAGAAATTGCCGACAACATCTTCGCCACCTCCATTTCGTTGGAATTAGCCAACACGCAACCAATAGACAGTATCACCAATGCATTTGTGAGAAGGCCCTTGCATTTTAAAGACCTTTCCATGATTTACAACAGTCTGAACATCCCGTTTTTGGACAGCATGGGTGACGAAGAGTGGGTTGTTACCATGCAAAAAAAAGGGTTGACCGAGTTTAACGCGGTGAGATTTTCAGGGAAAACGGTACCGAATGTAAAAGGCATGAAAGCCAAAGACGCGGTGTATCTGCTCGAAAATATGGGTATTGGTATAACCCTTTCGGGTAGGGGTGTTGTCAGGTCGCAATCAATAAATTCCGGCAGTTCCATCACACCCAACATGCGTATTAATCTTGAATTATCAAATATCTAACTAAATGAGCGAGTTACAAGACATAATCTACGCATGCGGGGTGATGGAAACCAAAGGCTTCCTGAATGTCCAAATTGGCAGCATTGCTTTCGACTCGAGAAAAATAATGCCCGGTGCTGCGTTTGTCGCTGTTGCAGGAACTCATGTAGATGGTCATCAGTTTATTGAGAAAGCCATTTTATCCGGTGCAAAAGCCATTGTATGTGGTTACTTCCCCGAAAATATCCATCCTGACATTACCTACATTCGTGTTCAGAAGCCTTCCTTTGCCTTAGGCATGATGTCCTCCAATTTCTTCAACAATCCATCAAAAAGACTGCACCTGGTTGGCATCACAGGTACCAATGGCAAAACCACGATTGCCACCTTATTGTATCATCTTTTCACCCTGCTAGGTTTTAAATCAGGATTGATGTCGACCATAGCCAACAAAATTGGCGACCGTGAACTATCCTCCACGCATACAACGCCCGATGCAGTTAAAATAAATGAATTGCTTAACGAAATGGTGGATGCAGGTTGTGAATACGTGTTTATGGAGGTAAGTTCGCACGCCATCGACCAGGATAGAATAGCAGGGCTGAACTTTGCAGGAGGTGTTTTTACCAACCTCACACACGATCATTTGGATTATCATCTAACCTTTAAAGCCTATCTGGAGGCCAAAAAACAATTTTTCGATCAATTGCCATCGTCCTCATTTGCTTTATCAAACGCCGACGATAAAAACGGAAAAATCATGCTCCAGAATACCAAAGCCAAAAAAATGTTCTACGGCATTAAAACCCCGGCTGATTTTAAAGGCAGGGCCATGGAAAATCACATGGATGGCATGCTCCTCAAAATTGATGGAAATGAAGTGTATTCACTCTTATCGGGAGATTTTAATTGTTACAACCTATTGGCCATTTATGGAACAGCCCTATTGTTGAATCAATCAAAGGAGGAAGTACTGATAGAATTAAGTAAGCTGAAGAGTGCAGAAGGCAGGTTTGAAGTGCTGAAATCAGCTAACAACATCACCATTATTATTGACTATGCACACACGCCGGACGCATTGGAAAATGTGCTGAACACCATCAATGCTATGCGCACACGCAACGAGCAGCTCATTACTGTTACGGGCGCAGGTGGTGACCGCGATAAAACCAAACGTCCCATCATGGCGGGCATTGCCTCCAGATTAAGCACCAAAGTCATCCTTACCAGCGACAATCCGCGCACCGAAGACCCGAACCAAATCCTAAATGAGATGCTGGCAGGCATCGATGCTTCAAAAAAGCAAAAAACCATGGTGATCGTCAACAGAAAGGAAGCCATTAAAACTGCCTGGAATTTGGCACAACCGGGAGATTTGATTTTAGTAGCCGGTAAAGGTCATGAAAAATATCAGGAGATAAATGGGATTCGCCACCATTTTGATGATAAAGAAATTATAGAAGAACTAATGAAGGGAAACTAACTATGTTATATTCATTATTTCAATATTTAGATAACACCTTTAATATCCCCGGAGCGGGAGTATTTGCTTATTTATCGTTTAGAGGCGCCATGGCATTGATCACTTCATTGGTTATCAGCTTGCTGTTTGGAAATCGCTGGATCTCGTTTCTCAACCGGAAACAGGTTGGCGAAACCATCCGTGATTTGGGACTTGAAGGACAGTTGGAGAAACAAGGAACACCCACCATGGGAGGACTGATTATCCTGGCTTCCATATTGGTACCTGCTTTATTATTTGCCGATCTTTCAAACATTTACATCCTTCTGATGTTGTTTACAACAGTTTGGCTCGGAGCCATTGGCTTTACTGATGACTACATCAAGGTATTTAAAAAGGACAAAACAGGATTAAAAGGTATTTACAAAATTTTTGGACAGGTAGTGCTTGGGCTCATTGTGGGATTGGTGATGTATTTTAACCCACAGGTTATTGTACGCGAAAAAACAAAACCTGCTTCAGAAATATACATTACGCTTGAGCAGACCGGACCCGCCTCCAAGTTTACTTATGAGCAACTCCAGAGTACTAAAACGACCATTCCCTTTGTTAAAAATAATGAATTCGACTATGCCGATTTGCTTAGTTGGTTGGGAACAGGTTACGAAAAATGGGCTTTTCTAATTTTTATTCCATTGGTCATATTCATCATTGTGTCGGTTTCAAATGGAGCCAACCTGACTGATGGAATGGATGGTCTGGCAGCGGGCACATCGGCTGTAATTGGGTTAACACTTGGCTTGCTGGCCTGGGTATCGGGTAACATCATTTTCGCGGATTACCTGAACATCATGTACTTGCCCAATGTGGGCGAACTCACTATTTACATCGCTGCTTTTGTAGGAGCTACGGTAGGTTTTCTTTGGTTTAACACCTATCCTGCGCAGGTATTTATGGGCGATACGGGCAGTTTATCCATTGGTGGCATTATCGCTGTGTTTGCCATCATCATTCGTAAAGAATTACTTATCCCCATTCTTTGCGGGATTTTTGTTGCCGAAAGCCTTTCGGTCATTCTTCAGGTAAGCTATTTCAAACACACGAAGAAGAAATATGGTGAAGGCCGACGGATTTTCAAGATGTCGCCTTTGCATCATCATTTTCAAAAATTAGGATACCCTGAACCTAAAATTGTTCAACGGTTTTTAATCATTGGAATTTTTTTGGCAGTACTCACGATTATCACATTAAAACTCAGATAGCAATCAACCACGAATGCAGAACAATCAAAAAATAGTAATTCTGGGCGCCGGCGAAAGCGGGGTGGGTGCTGCCATACTTGCTAAAAAACAGGGTCTTGATGTATTGGTGAGCGACAACCGGAGTGTTAGTGAGAAATACCGTCAGGTTTTGCTAAAATATCAAATTGAATTTGAAGAAAACGGACACCAGCTTCATAGGATACTCCAGGCTACAGAGGTGATTAAGAGCCCCGGCATTCCGGATAATATACCGATAATCAAAGTCATTCACGAGAAAAAGATACCCATCATTTCTGAAATCGAGTTTGCTTCACGATATACCAATGCCAAACTCATTTGTATAACCGGCAGCAATGGAAAAACAACCACCACGCTCTTGTTGTATCACATCTTAAAAAATGGCGGACTCAACGTAGGTTTGGCAGGCAATATCGGACAAAGTTTTGCCTGGCAAGTGGCCGAAAACCAGTTTGATGTGTATGTGCTTGAAATAAGCAGCTTTCAGTTGGACGGCATGGTAAAGTTCAGAGCCAACATGGCCATTATCACCAACATCACACCCGATCATCTCGACAGGTATGAAAATAACTTCGCATTATACACTGCCTCCAAACTCAGGATTCTACAAAACCAACAACCGGACGATGCCATTATTTACTGTGCTGACGATCCAGTGTTAAACCGGGAACTAAGCAACAGAAAATGTGTGGCTCAATTAATTCCTTACACGCTTAAAACCAATCCGTTAAAAAACGGTGCCTTTATTAAAGAAAATAAAATAATCATCAAATATCATAAAACCCAAGTGAGTATGACACTAGAACAATTGGCATTACAGGGAAAACACAATATCTACAACTCAATGGCAGCAGGAGTTGCCTCCAAGCTGATGGACATCAGGAATGAAACCCTGAAACTTAGCCTGTCTGATTTTCACAACATTGCCCATCGACTTGAATATGTTTCAAGTGTTCATGGCATTTCGTTTATCAACGACTCGAAGGCTACCAATGTGAATTCTACTTGGTATGCACTGGAATATGTCGACCGACCCACAGTTTGGATCGTAGGGGGTGTTGATAAAGGCAACGATTACAGTGCACTCCTGAATCTTGTAAAAGAGAAAGTGAAAGCCATCATTTGTCTTGGACTTGACAACCGGGCCATTCATGCCGCCTTTGGAGATATCGTACCCTACATTGTGGATACTGAATCGTCCGAAGAAGCCGTTGCTGAAGCATATCAAATTGCTTCAAAAGGAGACATTGTCTTGCTATCGCCCGCTTGCGCGAGTTACGACCTTTTTGAAAGTTATGAAGCCCGGGGTAACCAGTTTAAACAGGCGGTGAATAAATTATAACATGAGATCGAAATTTGGAAAAATAAAAGGGGATCGTGTAATCTGGGTAATCGTTTTTTTACTCAGTTTACTGTCGTTTTTGGCTGTGTACAGCTCAACCGGCACACTGGCCTATAAATACCAGGGTGGCAATACCGAATACTACATGTTTAAACATGCCCTGATATTGTTATTCGGTCTGCTCTTCATGTACCTGGCGCATCGGTTAAAATACACTTATTATTCCCGGATTTTCCAAGTGGCCTTGTATGTAGCCATACCGCTGCTACTTCTCACGCTGCTCTTTGGCCTCAATTTAAATGATGCCAAAAGGGTTTTGCCCTTGCCCTTTGGTCTCACGTTTCAGACCTCCGACCTGGCAAAGATTACCTTGATTGTTTACCTGGCACGTATGCTGAGTAAGAAACAAGAAGATATCAAAGACTTTAAATCTGCTTTCCTACCTTTGATGCTTCCGGTAATCCTTGTTACAGGGCTCATCTTTGTGGCTAATTTTTCGACCGCGGCTTTGCTGTTTGTCACAAGTCTGGTTCTGATATTTATAGGAGGCGTTAAAATAAAGTACATACTGGGTATGATCGGGATTGGCCTGGTGGTGATGTCCATTGGAATAGCCATCCTATTCGCCCTTCCCGAAGGACAACAGGGACGAGTTGGCACCTGGAAAAATCGCATTACCTCCTATATTGATGGCAGCAGCGGCGAAAACTACCAACTCAATCAAGCCAAGATAGCCATTGCCACCGGTGGAATTTTTGGCAAGATGCCGGGCAACAGTACCCAACGAAATTTTTTGCCCCACCCCTATTCCGACTTTATATTTGCCATTATTGTGGAAGAATATGGTTTGGTAGGTGGTAGCTTTGTTGTATTACTCTACTTGATTTTATTTTTCAGGTCCGTAAAAATTGTCACCAAAGCGCCCGGTACTTTTGGAGCGTTTCTCACCATCGGTGTAGGATTTTCTTTGGTCTTCCAGGCCATGATCAACATGGGAGTGGCCGTGGGGCTGCTTCCTACCACCGGACAACCTTTACCCTTGATCAGTATGGGAGGAACTTCCATCTGGTTCACCAGTTTAGCCATTGGCATCATACTAAGCGTGAGCAAAGAAAATGACCAAATAGCTACAGACGCACTTGTTCAACCTGTCAATCAAACAGTTAATGGATAAAAAGAAATATCATATCATGCTAAGTGGCGGAGGAACGGGAGGTCATATTTTTCCTGCTATTGCCATCGCTGACGCGCTAAAAAGGAGATTGCCGGAAGCTGAATTTCTTTTTGTTGGTGCTTCAGGACGCATGGAAATGGAAAAAGTCCCAAATGCCGGGTATCCCATTATTGGCTTATGGATAAGCGGATTGCAACGAAAATTGACTTTCAGCAACCTCCTGTTTCCATTAAAACTGATGATAAGCACATTAAAAATTGGAGGCATAATCAAACGGTTTAATCCTGACGTGGTGATAGGTACGGGGGGATATGCCAGCGGTGTCCTGCTGCGTGCGGCTTCCAAGAAAAATATACCTACCCTCATTCTGGAACAGAACTCATATCCCGGACTAACCAACAAGATACTTTCACGAACTGTAGACTCTATCTGTGTGGCCTATCCTGATATGGAACGATACTTTCCGAAAAATAAAATTACGATCACAGGCAGCCCCATCCGTAAGGAAATCATGCTACTGAAGGCTGGCAGGGATGAGGCCTGTTTGCATTTCGGACTTAAACCGGAAATTCCGGTAGTACTTATTATTGGCGGAAGCCAGGGAGCACAGAAAATCAACATGGCCATCGCTCATAACTTGCCATTATTACTTAAAAATGACATTCAAATTCTTTGGCAAACAGGGAAAAGCGGTTATAAAGAAGCACTCGATACAGCTACAGATGTTGACAGTCAGAAACGCGTGGTCGTAAAAGAATTTATTAAACGCATGGATCTGGCCTATGCCAGCTGCGATTTGATTGTTTCCCGTGCAGGTGCCATTGCCATTGCAGAGATTGTCGCCGTTAAGAAACCTGCCATTTTCATTCCGTTGCCCAGTGCAGCGGAGGATCACCAAACACGAAATGCACAGACATTGGTGGATCAAAATGCCGGCATACTGGTGAAAGAATCAGCTGCTAAAGAATTGATTGCTACTGAAATAATCAGGCTAATGAAGCATGTGGATGAGCGGATGAAAATGACCAAAAATCTTGCCCATTTTGATCATACCAATGCCACACAATCAATAGTAGACCAAGTGATTTCACTTATTCAAAAAAGGGAAAGATGACCAGAGTAGTACGACATATCTATTTTCTGGGCATTGGCGGCATCGGCATGAGCGCACTGGCAAAGTATTTCAAACATTTAGGCTACTTGGTTTCGGGCTATGACCTGACCCCGTCGATGCTTACGAAACAACTGGAAGCCGAAGGGTTGGAAATTCATTACCAGGAAGATATCAACAGAATTCCTTCGAACCCGGAAATGGTGGTTTACACTCCCGCCATACCCCCCGATAACGCCGAATTGGTTTTCTGCCTTAAATCAGGAATCCCTCTGATTAAAAGGGCCGCACTATTGGGTAAAATAAGTCAGGAGTATACCACCATTGCCATCGCCGGTACACATGGAAAAACCAGCATCACCGCATTGGTAGCTCATTTATTGCATCATGCCGGGAGAAATACAACCGCTTTTATAGGTGGCATTGCCAAAAATTATCAAACAAATCTGATACTATCCGACAAAACCGAATTCTTTGTTGTTGAAGCCGATGAATTCGACCATTCGTTTTTAATGCTTCACCCGACTATTGCAGTCATCAGTTCAATGGATGCCGACCACCTGGATATCTATGAAAACCACGCAGCCCTGATTTTGGCATTTTTGCAATTTTCACGGCAAATAAGCCCCGATGGAACGCTTATACTTCAATCAAGGCTTAAATCACATTTTGCTCACTTCAACAAGTGCCTGAGTTATGGAATTGATAATCAAGCCGACCTACAGGCCATCCATGTTCGTATCCGTGACCATCGATTTGTTTTTGATATCAAACATGCTGATATAAAAATCAAAGACATTTGTTTGCAGGTTCCGGGTGCCCATTTCATTGAAAACGCGCTGGCCGCGGTGGGTGTAACTTTGCAACTTGGCTTAAATGCAGAAGAAATTAAAAACGGATTGAATACTTTCATGGGAGTTGAACGCAGGTTCGATATTCGGATCAATACCGATGGGCTGGTATATATTGATGACTACGCCCATCATCCCGAAGAAATCAGGTCGACCATCGCCGCCATTAAGACCCTGTATGCCAATAAAAAGATCCTGGGGATTTTCCAACCCCACCTTTTCAGTCGAACGCGGGATTTTGCCAAAGAGTTTGCCAAATCGCTTGAACCACTTGATACGGTTGTACTTCTGGACATCTATCCTGCAAGGGAAAAGCCCATCGCAGGAATCACTTCAAATAGTATTCTAAAGGAGATGAATCACAAGGATAAAAGCCTGGTTGCAAAAGACGATCTCTTTGATTTTATTAAAACCCATGATTTCGATGTCTTGCTAACCATGGGGGCCGGTGATATAGGACAGTTGGTTACACCCATCGAACAAATATTGAAGTCATGTTAAAAAAACTACTTTCCATATCGGTAGTTGTGCTCCTTATTGGCGGGTTGTTGGCTTTAGTCGGGGCAAGCTACATGAAGCGTTCGAATCAAAAAGTCAACAAGCTGGTTGTAAGGGTATTCGGAAACGATGGTACGGGGTTTCTAAAGAAAGAGGATTTGGAAAAGACAATCAATACCGAAGGCACTTTACTGAATGATCGCCTGGCAGATTTTAGTGAAAAATCCATCGAAAAGAAGTTGAATTCGAACCCATATATTGATCGTGTTGATTGTTATTTGGGATTAGAAGGGGAAGTGTTTGTGAATGTGAAAGAAAGAATCCCCGTAGTTCGAGTTTACGAGAAAAGCAACCGGAGTTACTATTTGGACGAAAACGGCACTCTTTTCCCAATCGGCAAGCATTACGCCCCGCGTGTGATCATCGCGAATGGTTATTTTGGCAATCTCAAACAGAAACAATTGAACACTGTGTACGACAGTGCTTATTTCAATACTCCGCTTTACGACTTGTTTACTTTGGTCAGCTACATCCGTAAAGATACATTTTTAAATGCTCAAATCGCGCAGTTATATTACAACAGCATAGGTGAATGGGAACTGGTTCCTGAACTTGGCGATCACATCATCAAATTTGGTAGCATGGCCAACATGGATCAAAAATTTGAGAACCTGAGGGCTTTCTATCAGGAACTAAGCCTGCGAAGCGGATGGAATGACTACCAGATTATAAATTTAACATTTAACAACCAGATAGTTTGCACAAAAAAATAATCATATGGAATCTGAAATTATCGTCGGTCTCGACATAGGAACTACCAAAATCGCCTGTATTGTAGGGCGGAGAAACGAATACGGGAAAATTGAGATTCTCGGTTATGGGAAAGCCGAATCCATCGGGGTAAAACGAGGGGTTGTTGCCAATATCGAAAATACGGTACAGTCCATTCGTAAGGCTGTGGAGGCGGCAGAAGAGAAATCGGGCGTTTCGATAAAATATGTGAACGTAGGCATAGCAGGTCAACACATTAAGAGTTACCAGCACCGAGGCAACATCATGCGCGAAGATCCTGAAAAGGAAATCAACACCAATGAAATTGATCGGCTGAATCAAAACATGTATAAACTGAACATGTCGCCCGGTGAAGAAATCATTGATGTCATCGCGCAGGAATATATCATCGACAACGAAGGAGGCGTAAGACAACCTGTTGGCATGTTGGGAAGTACGTTAGAAGCCAATTTCCATATCATTATCGGGCAGACTGCGGCAGCCAAAAATATTTATAAATGCATTAAGAAGGCAGGGCTCGAAATGGTTAATTTGATTCTGGAACCAATTGCTTCGGCAGAAGCGGTGTTGAGTGAAGAAGAAAAGGAGGCTGGCGTAGTGTTGGTTGATATTGGCGGCGGAACCACCGATCTGGCTATTTTTCAGGACAATATCATCAGGCACACCGCCGTGATCCCCTTTGGTGGTGATATAGTGACCGAGGATGTAAAAGAAGGATGTACGATTATTAAAAAACATGCCGAAGAGCTAAAAGTAAAATTTGGATCGGCTCTGGCCAGCGAAAACAGGGATGATGAAGTAGTGGCCATTCCAGGATTACGTGGCAGATCGCCAAAAGAAATTACGCTTAAAAACCTGGCTTTTATCATCCAGGCGCGCATGGAAGAAATCATTGAACATGTTTATTTTGAAATCAAGAACTCCGGTTTTGAAAAAAAACTGATTGCGGGTATCGTACTCACCGGAGGAGGCGCACAACTTAAACACATCGACCAGCTAACGGAATTTACCACCGGAATGGATACACGTATAGGCTATCCAAATGAGCATCTGGCCAACGATGTAGCAGATGAAATGGCCATCCCCATGTACGCCACCGGAATTGGATTGGTTATTGAAGGAATCAGGCGCTACGACTATGAAAAAAGAAAAGAAAGCGACCTGATTACACCTGAGGAGGTGCCCGATGAAAAGAAGGGTAAAAAAAAGGAAAAACCCAAAATGCCCAAAACAGACTCAGGGACTTCCCGCTTTTTGAACACGATTAAAGATTGGTTTGAAAATGATACATCGGCCTAAGCAATTAACTTTCGTTTGTTAAAAACTACTGAACGATACATTACTCGCCAATTTTGAATAAACTATTTTTATAACACTATTAATTCTAACCTTATATGATTACTTTTCAGCCAAAGCAACATCCCTCCATCATTAAAGTCCTGGGTGTAGGCGGTGGTGGATCAAATGCTGTAAACCACATGTTTAGACAAGGTATTACAGGAGTTGAGTTCGCAATCTGCAACACCGATGTACAGGCACTGGAGTCGAGTCCCGTGCCTATAAAAATTGAAATTGGTAACAAGAACGGACTGGGCGCTGGAGCCAATCCGGAAGTAGGCAAATTGGCAGCAGAAGGCTCGCTTGATAAAATAAAGGAGTTGCTATCGGATGAAACCACACAAATGCTGTTTATTACAGCAGGAATGGGCGGTGGTACCGGTACAGGAGCGGCGCCGGTAATTGCCAAACTGGCACGCGAAATGGGGATTCTAACGGTAGGTATTGTGACCTTACCTTTTAATTTCGAGGGCCGCAAACGCCGCAAACAGGCCGAACTGGGTATTGCCGAAATTAAGAAATACGTGGATTCGTTGTTAGTTATCAGCAATGATAAGCTTCGACAACAATTCGGCGATCTCATTCTTTCGGATGCCTTTGCCAAAGCCGACAATGTATTAACAACTGCCGCCAAAGGCATTGCGGAACTCATCACGGTTACCGGTTATGTAAATGTTGACTTTGAAGATGTGAAAACAGTAATTAAAGATAGCGGTAAGGCCATCATGGGCTCGGCCAGAGCTGAAGGCGAGGATCGTGCCATCAGGGCTATTGAACAAGCCATGAATTCACCATTGCTCAACGACAATGAGGTGAAGGGCGCCACAGACATCTTACTGTACATTATGACCGGCACCAAAGACATCCGCATGGATGAGATAACCGAAATCACCGAATACGTACAAAAAGAAAGCGGTGAAGATGCCGACATTATTTGGGGTACCGGTTCAGATGAAACGCTGGGTGAAGCCATTGGTATCACCATTATAGCCACCGGTTTTGAAAACACCAAACCTCAGGTGGAAGCAGAACACACGGTAATTGGGACCATTGGACAAAATCAACTGTCGCTCAACATGAAAACACCACAACCACTACAACAAACAATATTTACTGAAGACTATACAGAGGTTGAATCGGAGATCAAACTGGTAAAAAAAATCAATCCATTAGCCGAAACCAAAACTGACCCCCCCGCTGAGGCACCCATCCAAAAAGTTGTTCATAACATGGATCTTTCAACTTCAGCTGAAAAAGCTCCGGAGACCACCATGTCCACTTCAACTAAAAATCCCATCAATTTAATCCGTCAGAGTCCGAATCCATATTTAAGCGTAGGCCATACCATTTCTTCATTACCAGAAAAAGAAGCTGAGAAAATCATCGAGTACGCTCCCTCACCAAATGAAGATGAAGAAAATATTTCAAAAAATGCGAATGAGCGAATTAACAAACTTAAGAACTTAAGTATCAATTTACGCTCACCTGAAAAATTAGCCGAATTGGAAAACCAACCAGCCTATCTGCGTAAAAAAATTGAACTGGGAGAAACTATCCATTCATCAGAATCCAATGTATCAAGGTACACACTCGGTGAAGACGGGAAAAACCAACCCGTTATCAAATCCGACAACTCGTTTCTGCACGACAACGTTGATTAACACTTTTAAGGCACTAAAATGAATCTTGAAATACTCATAAACAATGACATCAAAGTGGCCATGTTTGCTAAAGACAAGCGCAAATTGGATGCGCTACGTGCCATCAAAGCCGAATTGCTTCTGTTAAAAACAGGGAAAGATGTGACCAGCGGTGAAATCCCGGAAACGCTGGAAATAAAACTTCTACAAAAGTTGGTAAAACAACGTAAGGAGGCTGCTATCATATATCATGAGCAGAACCGCCCTGATTTGGAAGAAGATGAATTGTATCAAACCACCATTATTGAAGCCTACCTGCCGGCGCAATTAACCACACAGGAAGTGGAAGAACTCGTTGCACTCATCATAAAAGAAACCGGAGCCAGCTCGATAAAAGACATGGGCAAAGTAATGGGCGTTGCCTCGGCCAGGCTTGAAGGAAAGGCCGACAACAAAACCATCTCTGGAATTGTAAAGAAACTGCTGAGTTAAAAATCTGCATTGCATAAAAAAAGCCCGGTTGAAGCCGGGCTTTTTTTATCATTGGTAAGTCTACGCTCCCAAAGCAAATCTTTTGAAATCGGTTACAGTTAAACCTTTTTCGGTATCAGTTAGATATTCGGCAACACTTTTCTTGGCATCCTTGATAAAAGTCTGATTGACTAATGTGTTTTCCTTGTAAAACTTATTCAGTTTACCCAAGGCAATTTTTTCAAGCATTTCCTCAGCTTTACCTTCCTGACGGGCCTGGTCTTTTCCAATCTCAATTTCACGGTCGATTACATCCTGGGTTATATCACCTTTGTCGAGTGCAATAGGCGACATAGCCGCTGCCTGCATGGCCACATCTTTTCCGGCCTGTGCAAGTTGCTGACCGGCTTTGTTAAAAGCGACGATGGTAGCAATTCTGTTTCCGGGATGAATGTACGCGTAGGTACTTTCGCCAGTAACGAAGGCATATTTGCCAATTTCGATTTTTTCTCCAATAACGCCGGTCTTGTCCACAATGGTCTCGCCAACGGTACGACCGTTTAACGACATGGCTGACAATTCCTCAGCATTTTTGGCTTTGTTTTCAACAGCTACATCCAATACAGATTGTACGTATTCAACGAAATCGGCATTCTTTGCAACAAAGTCCGTTTCGCAATTGATCATCACGATTCCGGTGAATTTACCATCAGCAGAGGTTTTCGCCAGTACAACACCTTCAGAGGCACTACGGTCGGCACGATTTGCGGCCACTTTTTGTCCTTTTTTACGCAACACGTCGATGGCGTTTTCCATATTGCCTTCAGCTTCAATCAAAGCTTTCTTGCAATCCATCATACCTGCACCCGTCACTTTTCTTAATTCATTTACCTGTTGGGCAGTAATATTCATGATTAATTATTTTCAGAAGATTTTTATTTCTAATTCTTTGTAATTTCTTTGCGCTTCCGTTTTGGTTTGGCGACTTCTTTTACTCCTAACTTGGCTTTCCTTTCAGCATTCTTATCTGCTTCTTCTTCAGCTACTTTTAGGTTATCAGATTTTGATTTCAAGTCATCATCCTGCATATCATCCAATTCACTATCAGCTTCATCCTGTTTGTCTCTGATCAACCGTCTTTCGTTCAATCCTTCAATGATGGACTGGATGACGGCATCTAAAATAATATAGATTGATTTTGAAGCATCATCGTTTGCAGGAATGGGGAAATCCACCAAGTTTGGATCGGTATTGGTATCCACCAAGGCAAATACAGGGATGTTTAATTTGCGAGCCTCGGCTACAGCAATTTTCTCTTTGTTGATATCTACAACAAAGATGGCAGCCGGAAGTCTGCTCATATCCGCTATGCTTCCTAAGTTTTTCTCAAGTTTGGCACGTTCGCGGGTAATTTGCAGGCGTTCCCGTTTCGATAAGTTTCCCCACGAACTGGTTGTAACCATTTTGTCGATATTCGACATTTTACGTACTGCTTTGCGGATGGTAGCAAAGTTGGTTAACATACCACCAGGCCAACGTTCAGTAACGTAGGGCATGTTGATGTTTTTAACCATTTCAGACACTATCACTTTGGCTTGTTTTTTTGTGGCCACAAAAAGTATTCTGCGTCCTGAAATAGCCATTTGTTTGAGGGCGTTCTGAGCTTCCTCAAGTTTTGCCTGTGTTTTGTACAGGTCAATAATATGAATTCCATTGCGCTCCATAAAAATATAAGGAGCCATTGCCGGATTCCATTTTCTTTTCAGGTGACCAAAATGTACACCTGCATCGAGTAATTCGTCGAAACTAACTTTTGCCATGTTGATTATTTTTGTTTACATTCTCTAAACTCAACTGCTGAATAGTCCTGTATTATGACAAGGAATTTCAACAATTTGGATACTAAACACATTCCGTGGTAATTGAAATCTATCGTTTACTAAACTGGAATTTCTTACGTGCTTTAGGCTGGCCGGGTTTTTTGCGTTCAACCATACGTGGGTCTCTCTTCATCAATCCGTTTTTCTTCAAAATCGGACGATACTCAGGATTAAGTTTGACAAGTGCCCGGGCAATACCTAAACGCAAGGCTTCGGCCTGACCGGTAATACCACCGCCATCCAGATTTGCTTTGATGTCGAACTTACCTAAATTTTCGGTCAGTTGAAAAGGTTGTTCAACAACATAATGCAAAATAGCTGTAGGGAAAAATTCTTTATAATCACGCTTGTTAATGGTGATTTTCCCGGTACCTTCCTGAAGATAAACCCTGGCTACTGCAGTTTTTCTCCTGCCTAATGAATTAATGACTTCCATAGGTTTTTTATCTGATTGTATTAATATTTATTTTCTTTGGTTTCTGGGCTTCCTGCTTGTGCTCGCTTCCGACATAAACATACAGGTTGCCATAAAGTTGCGCTCCCAACTTATTTTTTGGCAACATCCCTTTGATGGCCTTTTCCACGATCATTTGAGGCTTTGAGGCCAGGATTTCACGTGCGGTTTTCGACCGTTGGCCACCAGGATATCCACTGTGGCGAATATATTCTTTGGCGTTGAGTTTATTACCGGTTAACCTGATTTTCTCAGCGTTAATAATTACCACATTGTCGCCACAATCCACATGAGGAGTAAAATTTGGTTTGAGCTTCCCTCGTAGCAGTTTGGCAACATTACTGGCCAAGCGACCCAGTACTTCATTCTCAGCATCAATCAACACCCACTCCTTGGTGACGGTGTTTGCATTGGCACTAACTGTTTTATAACTTAATGTATCCATCTAATTAATTGTTTCTTAAGCCGTTTAATCAAAAGCCTTGAAAATTGGGGTGCAAAAATAGAAACTATTTCACTAACTACCAAATTTGTAAACATTTATTTGTGAATAAAGTTTACAAACTAACTTCGAGCTGAAGTTTGGCAGGCTGCCTCGAAATTCGGTGCAAAACTACATAATTAGCAGGTATGAAAATCATTCACAAAAAAATAATAACTTCGTCACATTAGATTATCGCGAAATAAAGTGTTAATTTTGCAGCCTTTGTTGTTAAGGCAACTAATTGATTCAAATCACATACTAATAAAGGAATGGATTATAACACAACCCGCGAACACATGATAATCCCCGAATACGGCCGGAATATCCAAAAAATGATTGAATACACCGTTGGCATTGAAGATCGTGAAAAACGCAATAAGTCGGCTCAATTTGTAGTGCGTGTGATGGGTCAAATGAATCCGGACATCAAAGAATCGAGTGATTATATTCAAACCCTGTGGGATCACATGCACATGATTGCCGATTTCAAACTTGATGTCGACAGCCCTTATCCAAAGCCTGTGAAAGAAAACCTGATGCGCAAACCGGACAGGATTGAATACAGCGACAAAAAAATAAGCCTGAGGCATTATGGGAAAACCATCGAAAATATTATTGCCAAAAGCAACGAATTTGAAGACGGCGAAGAAAAAGAAGCGTTGATACTATCAATCGCCAATTACTTAAAACGTTCGTACCTTACCTGGAACAGGGAATCGGTAAGCGATGCCACCATTGCCAAACACCTGGAAGAAATGTCAGATGGTAAACTGATTTTTAATCAGCAGACCCCATTGATTAGTGTGAGTGAAGTGGTAGTAAAAAATAAACCTGTCAACAAAATGAAGAAGAAACCACAAAAAGGTTTTGGAAGCAACAACAAAAAAAAATACACCAAATAGGTTTCCCTCGAACCAATCGTTCCGGCATTTACCCGAATAAATAAATAATTGAAAAAAACAGCCACTATGTGGCTGTTTTTTTGTTATTTTACAACCTGTCGATTAAGCCGGCACAGCTTTCTTGTCATCCAAAAACCAGTTTGCAGCTTGAGTTGACATCTTTACTTTAGGTCGTTTTAGATTTGTGAACTATGACATCATTTAAAATAACAGGCGGAAAAAGACTTTCCGGAGAAATCATTCCCCAGGGAGCGAAAAACGAAGCTTTACAGATCCTATGTGCGGTTTTACTAACCGATGAGGAAGTCCATCTGCACAACGTGCCCGATATCAGTGATGTGAACAGACTGATAGAATTGCTCGCAGGCCTTGGTGTAGATGTAACAAAAACCGATGCTTCCTCCTGGTTGTTTAAGGCTGCCCATATTAACATGTATTACCTCGAAACAGAAGACTTTTATAAAAAAGCCACTTCAATCCGTGGAAGCGTCATGCTTCTGGGACCCCTGCTGGCCCGGTTCGGAAAAGGAACCTTGCCTCAACCCGGCGGCGATAAAATCGGCAGAAGGCGGCTTGACACCCATTTTGTTGGCCTGCAAAAGCTGGGAACAACCTTTTTATACCATCCTGACAAAAAAAGCTATGAGGTAACAGCCAAACAACTTGTAGGAGATTACATGTTACTCGAGGAAGCCTCTGTTACCGGAACAGCCAATATCCTGATGGCAGCCGTAAGGGCTCAAGGGACAACCACCATTTTTAATGCGGCATGCGAACCCTACCTGGTTCAGTTGTGCAAGATGCTGAACAACATGGGGGCTGACATCGCAGGAATCGGCAGCAATTTACTTACCATCCATGGTGTAAACAGGCTTCATGGCACCAACCACACCATGCTGGCCGACATGATCGAGGTGGGTAGTTTTATTGGCCTGGCCGCCATGACCAGGTCGGAAATCACCATTAAAAATGTACAACTTGAGAACCTGGGTCTTATCCCGACTACCTTTCGGAGATTAGGTATCACCATTGAACAAAAAGGCAACGACATCCTGGTGCCCAAACACGAACATTATGCCATCGAGACATTTATCGATGGATCGATCATGAATATTGCAGATGCACCCTGGCCCGGGTTCACCCCCGATTTAATCAGCATTGTACTGGTAATTGCCATCCAGGCAGAAGGCAGCGTGTTGATTCATCAAAAGATGTTCGAAAGCCGCTTGTTTTTTGTTGATAAACTAATCGACATGGGAGCCCGGATTATCCTCTGCGACCCGCACCGTGCCACGGTAATCGGCTTAAATCATTCCACCCCCTTACGCGGCATCCGAATGAGTTCGCCCGACATCAGGGCAGGAGTAGCCTTGCTTATTGCCGCCTTGTCGGCCCAGGGCACCAGCATCATCGATAACATTGAACAAATCGACCGTGGATACCAGAATATTGAAGGCCGGTTGCAGCAACTGGGAGCGATGATAGAACGGATATAACAGACATGCTGCCATGAGCTATATGACTCTTTGCGCCCTTCGCGTGATTCATCTTCGCGATCTTTGCGTGAAACACTAGATGCGTAAACATTTATAGAGATAGATTCTGGCTGTTTTTCACTCAAACACCAAAAAGAAGGCTCCCTTTCGGGAGCCTTCTCATAATTGAAACAATTAAAGATTATTCAACCATCATTTTGCGGGTTACTTTGCTTTCGCCGGCAGTAATGGTGTAGAAATAAACACCGGTATTGAGCGGACTTGCATCAATGGCGATGGTGTGCGATCCGGTAGTTTTATATCCGTAATCACTCATGGCCACTTTTTGTCCGGTGAGGGTATAAACTTCCATGCTCACATTGGAGGCTTCGTTTAATGTTACTTCAACATAAGTTTTCCCATTGAATGGATTGGGAAAGTTTTGTGAAATTTCGAGCGATTGTGCTACATTGTCGGTTACATTTACCGGTAGTGGACTGATTTCCAGATAAACCATGTTGTTTAAAACCGGATCGTGTGATGGCGGGGTAGGTATAATGCTGTTCCCGGGCATGTTATCCGTTTGATACAACATATGAAATTTATTATCGGGCATGGTCTGAGCTACGCTGGGATAAACACATTCGCTAAAAATATGGAATACATCACCTGTATAATCAGTATAAGGACTAAACCTGCCATCGCCTTCGGTAAACCTGCCCCAGATATGACGGAAATTGAATTCGCTGTTATCAAAGCCGACTGAAACCGCGGAATAAAATAGCTGAACGATTTGTGTTCCAAAGGCATCACGGGTTATCACCAATTGAGGCATGCTGGTGAGCGAGGCCTGGTATGTGGCAACACCAATGAGGGTATCATTACCATGAGGTTGTGTCCAGGCAGCCAACATGCCGCTTTGATAAAGGTTCATGGTTGTCCAGTCTTCAGGATAAATATCCGATTGGATCATGGCTGTATCGAGTATGGGCATGCCTTCCTTCCAATACACCAATCCATCTGAGTAGGGATAATACGACCAGGTATCATCATCCGGGGTATCATCCAAATGAATCTGGCGTCCAAAGGCCACGTGCACCATGCCCTGATCGTCGATGACAATGTCATTGTAACCATCACCGCCCCCGCATTGTGGCAGGTTACCACCGTTGCCATCAAAGTAAGGATCGGGGCTTTCATAAAAAAGAATCCGTTCCCAATTGTCACCTCCATCGGTTGATTTCATCACAATACCATCTTTTATACCACCAAATGCAACAAAGGCAAGGGTATTGCCCACAGGATGTGCGAACGAATAGGAATCACCACCCCATCCGCTGGTATAATCAGAACCCATGCCATCGAGGACGACATTTTCGGGATCCCAGGTGAGGCCTCCATCCATAGAACGAGAATAGAGCAGTGCGTTGGTCAGTCCTTCGTAAGCTACAGCTGCACCGGCACAAGCAATTACATGAATCACCTCATTATTTTCGCCTGAGGTCATCATTTTAGGCCAGGTTAAATCAGGTTGAGCAGCCGGTCCGGCAAGGGTAAAGTAATTCCAGTCGCCTTCGCCTTTGTTTTCACGCCAGCTAAACTGGAGACCAGCGTTTCCTCCGGTATGTGCGCAAATAATTTCACCATTGATACCATAAGGAGCATAGCTAGGCCATCCGGTGCGCACCTCTTCCACCCTTTCGGTTGGTATGGCACCCCAACTGGTTCCATCAAAATAATTATATCCGGTACCACGATCAGCATAGGCAGTAGGTGTCATCCCCCTGATCCAGGTGGCCCCCATGGTACCATCGTCAAAGGTAAAAATCCGGGTGCCAATGGCGGCATTCGATTGGTTGTCGTACCAGCTATCGCCAATCACCACATCGGCAGCACGTGAATTGGAAACGGTAGGATTCAGTTCGACCGCATAAGGAGAACCGGGTTCGTCATTCATCACCCTGTTGATCTGTTTTACGTTTTTGTACCAGGCTTTTGGCTTGTATTGAGCTACCTGGGCTATGCCGGCACCGGCAAAACACATAGCCAGTGCAATGAGTATCATTTTCTTCATGGTTTAATTAATTAGTTTAACAAAAGATCATTTTCTGTGAGTGACAAACTTAAACTATTTTTTTCAGATTTTGCAGAAATAAAAAAAAGAGGCTCCTGCCGGAACCTCTTTTTTTAAAAAAGTTGGATGCGATTAGTCAACCATCATTTTGCGGGTTACTTTGCTTTCACCTGCAGTTACGGTGTAGAAATAAATTCCGGTGGTGAGTTGGCTGCCGTCGATGGCTATATTGTGCGAACCTGCGGATTTAAATCCGTAGTCGTTCATGGCCACCTTTTGCCCCGTTAAGGTATAAACTTCCATGCTTACATTGGAGGCCTTGTTCAGGGTTACTTCAACATAAGTTTTACCACTAAATGGGTTTGGATAGTTTTGTGAAATTTCGAGTGACTGAACAACATTTTCGTTTACATCAACAGGAAGTGGGCTAACTGTCAGGTAAACCATGTTATTTAAAACAGGATCATGGGTAGGTGTAGTTGGTTGCAAACTATTTCCGGGCATGTTATCAGTTTCATATAGAATATGATATTTATTGTCGGGCATGGTTTGAGCTACACTTGGATAAACACACTCGCTAAAGATATGGAATACATCACCTGTATAATCTGTAAACGCGCTAAACCTGCCGTCACCCTCGGTAAAACGACCCCAGATATGGCGGAAGTTAAATTCGCTGTTATCGAAACCAACGGAAACAGCCGAATAAAATACCTGTACGATTTGCGTTCCAAATGCATCGCGTGTTATCACGAGTTGTGGCATACTGGTAAGTGAAGCAAAATAAGGTGCAACGCCCACAATGGTATCAGTACCGTGCTCCTGAGTCCAGGCAGCCAGGTTTCCATTTTGATACAGGTTCATGGTTGTCCAGTCTGAAGGAAGGATATCTGCCTGAATCATGGCTGTATCAAGCGCAGGCATGGTTTCGTTCCAGTACACCAATCCATCGGAGTAAGGAAAATATGACCAGGTAGCATCATCCGGGGTATCGTCCAAATGAATCTGACGTCCAAAGGCTATATGGGCCATGCCTTCGTCATCCAGTGCCACGGCATTGTATCCGTCACCACCACCACACTGTGGAAGGTCGCCGCCATTACCATCAAAAAAAGGATCAGGGCTCTGGTAGAAAGTAGTTCTGGTCCAGTTGTCGCCACCATCGGTCGATTTCATCAACACACCGTCAGCTACGCCGCCAAAGGCAACAAAGGCAAGGGTTTCGCCCATAGGCTGTGCCCAGCAGTAATCATCACCGCCCCAGCCGTTTGTATAGTCTGAACCCAGACCATCCAGAATTACGTTTTCGGGATCCCAGGTAAGGCCACCATCGGAGGAACGTGAATAAAGCAGGGCCATGGTCAAACCTTCATAGGTTACCTGATTACCGGCACAGGCAATCACGTGAATCACGTCATGGTTTTCACCGGAGGTAATCATACGGGGCCATAACAAGTCTGCTGCTGCTGCAGGACCTGCGAGGGTAAAATAGTTCCAGGTGCCTGTGCCTTTGTTTTCGCGCCAGCTAAATTTGAGGCCATTTGCACCAAGGTGCGAAACAACGATTTCACCATTTTGACCGTAAGGAGCTATGCTAGGCCATCCTGTGCGAACATCTTCAATACGTTCGCTAGGATAGGCTCCCCAATTGGTTCCATCAAAATAATTATAACCGGTTCCACGATCAGCATACCCAGTTGGAGTCATCCCTCTTGTCCAGGTAGCGCCAATGGTACCGTCATCAAAGGCGTAAATCCTGTTGGCCATGGATGAATTCGACTGCAAGTCGTACCAGGTTTCGCCAATTACCTTATCGGCGGCCCGATCGCTGGCTACGGTAGGGTTAATTTCACCGGTAAAGGAAAATTCCTGTTCGGCAATATACACCTTGTTATTTTGCTTAACGGTTTTGTACCAGGCTTTTGGAGCATACTGGCTAACCTGAGCAATCCCCACACTTACAAACCCAAGTGCGATTGCAAAAAGTAAAATTTTCTTCATGTTTCAATCATTTAAATTAACAATAGTTTAAAAATAATTTTTATTTTAGGGGACAAACTTAATAATAATTATTCATATGTAGTATGAAAATTTATTTTACTTTTAAATAAGAAAATTCTAAACACCTCAAAATGTGCATAATTTCAAAAGACTATTTTACATCAGTTTTTTACTATAAGCACAAAAAAAGGGAGCCCATCTAAAACAGACAGCCTCCCGGATATTTTAAAATTTCTACCTATTCAACAACCATTTTTCTGGTTACCTTGCTTTCACCAGCAGTAACGGTATAAAAATAAATCCCACTTGCCAGGTTGGAGGCATCGATTGAGATGTTGTGAGATCCAGCGGTTTTAAATCCAAATTCATTAACAACCACTTTTTGACCTGTCAGGGTGTAAACTTCAAGGTTTACATTAGAGGCCTTATTGATCGTGATATTAACATACGTTTTGCCGTTAAATGGATTGGGATAATTTTGCGAAATTTCGATTGATTGTTCTGAAGATTCTGTCACATCAACAGGTAACGGGCTAACTGCCAAATAGACCATATTATTCAACACAGGATCGTGGGTTGGTGGATCGGGTTGATTACTATTTCCGGGCATGTTATCAGATTGATAAATAATATGAAATTTATTGTTTGTTACGGTAGGCGAAGCACTTGGATATGAGCATTCACTAAAAATATGAAAAACATCGGAGGTATAGTCGGTAAACGCGCTAAACTTTCCATCCCCTTCAGTAAAACTACCCCAAATATGACGGAAATTGTACTCACTATTATCAAAACCAACAGAAACTGCGGAATAGAAAATCTGAACTATTTTAGTCCCGAAGTCGTCACGAGTAATAACAATTTGTGGCATACCAGTTAATGAAGTATAATAAGGAGCAATACCAACCAAAGTATCAGAACCATGTTCAAGAGTATAGGCAGCCAGGTTTCCATTTTGATATAAATTCATGGTTGTCCAGTTATCCGGAATAATGTCAGCCTGAATCATAGCAGAATCCAACGCAGGCATGGTCTCGTTCCAATATACCAAACCATCAGTATAAGGATAGTAATAGGGTCCTCCTCCATCATCATCTGAATGTATTTGACGTCCAAAAGCAACATGTACAAGTCCTTCATCATCAATAGCACAAGCGTTGAAACCATCACCGCCACCAAAAGCAGGTATGAGGTCTCCATTAACAAAGAACGGATCAAAACTTGCAAAGGCTACAATGCGTTCCCAATTGTCACCGTTGTCAATCGACTTCATAACAATTCCATCTTTAATTCCTCCGAAAGTAAAAAAAGCAATGGTATTCCCAACGGGTTCCGCCCAGGCATAATCATCGGCACTCCATCCATTGGTATAATCAGAGCTAATGCCGTCAAGTACAACATTTTCAGGATCCCAGGTAAGGCCACCGTCAGTTGAACGTGAATACAATAATGCACCGTCCAGTCCTTGATATATTCCCCCACCATTTGCAACATCTGCAATAGCGGCAATAACGTGAATAATTTCATGATTTTCACCAGAAGTTACCATTCTTGGCCAGAGAATGTCCTCAAAACCTGCGGGACCTACCAAACTAAAATAGCTCCATTCTCCTTCGCCTTTATTTTCGCGCCAGCTGAAAATTAACCCTGCTGCTCCTCCGGAATGAGTACAAACAATTTCCCCATTAATTCCATAAGGTGCATAGCTTGGCCAACCAGTGCGTACCTCCTCAATTCTTTCAGTTGGATAGGCACCCCAGCTACTTCCATCAAAATAGTTGTAGCCTGTCCCACGATCAGCATAAGCTGTTGGATTCATGCCTCTGGTCCATACTGTTCCAATAGTACCATCTTCAAAAGCGTAAATATGCCGTGGAACAGATGAATTCGATTGTAAATCGTACCATGTTTCACCCACAACAACATCCTGAGCTCTTGAAACTGGTGTATTAGGGCTTATTTCGTTGCTATATGTAAATACCTGTTCAGCAATCTTTGCTTTATTGTCGACCAGTTTAACATCTTTGTACCAGGCCTTTGGTTTATACTGACTTACCTGAGCCAGTCCAACACCAACAAATCCAATTGCAAGTGCAAAAAGTAAAATTTTTTTCATTATTCAATCATTTAATTTATCAATAGGATTACATAATATTTCAATTGTGGCAAATTTAATAGTTTTTTAAATTGAAATGATCCCGCAAATGTACTTTGTTTAATAATAATTCCACCTGTTTGCTCATCATTTTTTATACTCATAAAACTAATTTGCATTCGATATGTAATTCAATATTCAATATTTAATTATTTTTTCATAAAAGCGATTAAAAAGTAATTTGAACTTTGTTTTTTTTATATTTGCTATTCGATTAAAAGCAACCAAAAACTGCAATTTTTATTATGACAAGTAACTTTAACTTTTCAATATGCTATTCCTTTTTGAACTGAAACACTGGTTCGGCTAAGTATGGCTATTTATATATTATAAAGTATAAATAGCCTGATCATGAAATATTTAAAAAAATATTATTATGAACAAATTAGTAAGTAAAAGATTAGTGCTGATAATCCCTGTAGTCCTGATTTCATTTTATATTGTGTCTTGTATGTCCCTTAAAAAGGAGGAGGATCCAATATTAAAAGCAAATGATACAACAATAAAATCAGGTGAAGGATTTATTGAACCTTCAGAGCCTTGTGTGCCTACGGTTAGTTACAACAGGCATGTAACACTTCAATATAATGCAAGTAGTAACACGTATTATATTGACTATGTACCAAGTATTGGCGGTGATTGCGAAATGGAAATTGGTTGTGATTATATTGATTTAGTAAACGATCCTGAAAAGCCAGATGCATTCGATTGCTTTCGACCAGTTGGCGAATACCCCTTTTCAGCTGAAGTAATAGACTGTAACTACATTAAAGTTATTTCTTTTGCACCCAACCCATTGGCTCATCCTGTGCATACGATTGATTTCCGAGTAAGAAGGGTTGAAGGAACCCAAGAGTATATTTCTAATTGGGGAATGATTACACTTCATATAGAAAATCTATTTTATCCACCTGTTTACCAAACAATCCCTAATTGTTGGATATCAAATTAAATCCCCAATAACAAATAAACAATTTATTGAATAATTCGAAAAAAAGCCTCCTTGATCAAACAGAGGCTTTTTTTCATTAAGATATAACATTACTTTATTTGAGCAACACTTTTCCCATTTTTAAAATGCTCTACACCCAGATCCAGAAACTCAGCAAATGCATCTATATCAAGGTCATAAGCCCTTGGCTGCGCCAACACCTGCCCATTATGACCAAGCAAAACATAATATGGTTGCGCGTTAACGCCAAATTTTGTTTTCTGGAAGTCGAAGTTTACTGCACCAAGCGTCTTCTTCAGTTTGCCATCATAATCGGAAGTATACCATTCCGATTCGGGCAATACAATTTTTTTGTCGTCCACATACATGGCCAGCACGATGTAGTTCTCGCGAAGGCGTTTTAATACTTTCGGATCGGACCACACGTTGGATTCCATTTCGCGGCAGTTTACACAGCCATGCCCTGTAAAGTCGATAAACAGGGGTTTGTTTTGCTCTTTGGCACAGGCCAGGGCCTGTTCGAAGTCAAAATATCCTTCCAGTCCAAGGGGAAGTCGCAAAGTCTCACTGTATTTGGGTTTTTCGCAAATCTCCACAGGTTGATTGCTCTCTCCCGAAACCGAGTAGAGTTTTACATTCTCACGGATGACTCCGTTTAAATCAAAATCGTGGGTTGTCATGGGTGGCGTCCAACCCGAAAGGGCTTTTAACGGTGCGCCAAACATTCCCGGAATCAAATATACCACAAAACTGAAGGTGATAATGGCCAATATCATACGAGGCACACCCAGGTATTTCACTTCGCTGTCGTGAGCGAATTTGATCTTTCCCAACAGATACAATCCCATGATAGTAAAAATGGCGATCCAAAGGGCCAGGTACACTTCGCGGTCGAGAATTTGCCAGTGATAAGTTTGGTCGGCCACGCTCAGGAACTTTAATCCCAGGGCCAGTTCGATGAAACCAATAACCACCTTCACGGCGTTCAACCATCCTCCTGATTTTGGGAGATTGTCGAGGGCTGCCGGAAAAATGGCAAAAATGGTGAATGGTATGGCAAAGGCCAACGAAAACCCAAGCATCCCGACAATGGGCAGGATGACTTCACCCTGAGTGGAAAGGGCTAAAATAAATCCGGCGATGGGAGCGGTACAGGAAAACGAAACCAGCACCAGGGTAAAAGCCATAAAAAAAGCACCCAGGTAACCCCCTTTGTCTGCTTGTTTATCAGAACTGTTTACCATCCAGGAAGGCAAAACAATTTCGAACATCCCGAAGAAGGAGGCCGCGAAAACCGTGAACAGTAAAAAGAAGAAAATATTGGGCAACCAATGAGTACTCAACCAATTGGTGAACGATTCACCAAGCGTAACGGCCACAATTGTTCCGGCAAAAACGTAGATCAACACGATGGAGAGGCCGTACACTATGGCCTTTGTGATGGATTTGGACTTATTTTCACTACCATGCATAAAATAGGAAACCGTGAGGGGAATCATAGGATAGATGCAAGGAGTGAGCAGGGCAATAAAGCCGCCGCCAAGTGCTACGAAGAAAAACGCCCACAACGACATGGTCTTGTATTTTTCCATGTCCCCACCGGACGCGGAAATTGTTTCCTGGTCCGGGTCGTTGGATTTCACAGCCGTTGCCTGGGCTGCACCTTCGGGATTCAGGACAAAACTAAACTCCACATCTTCGGGTGGAAGACATTTGGTGTCGTCGCAGCACATGTAGTTTAAATATCCTGAAACGGTAACCTGACCGTTACCAATGGTTGTTACCCTTTGCTTAAACACCGCTTCTTCGGCGAAAAATTTAAGTACCATCTCAAAATTGGGGTCGTATTCCTCAATCACCGTACTTTTTTCCGTAACCGGTCCCTGCAAGGTAAAATCCTCGTTTTGATTAAAACTAAACGTGGTGGCAGGTGGCGACATGGGAATATCTTGTGAATACAGATGCCAGTGCATATCAATGGTAGCCTTAAACACCAGGTCATATTCAGTTTCGCTCACCTTTTCTGAAGAGAAACTCCATTTTACAGGATCCAATATTTGAGCCTGTAAGTGCGAAAAAAGCGAAAATAACAGCAATAAACTTATTAATCGTCCCTTCATTTTAATCTTAATTTATAATGAATAGTTAGTTTGCAAAAATAGCATCATTTATCTTAGTCACTTGCTCAGATATGCATCCTTTGACAACCTTTAACAAAATAATGTTGCAGGAAAGCGAAGAAATTGATAGATGATAACCAACAATTGGATTGGTTTGACGACCTGAACAGGGTCTGATGATCTGGTTCTTTCAATCTGTGGCTTATGTTACCTTTTTACAACAGACAGGTTATTGATAAATATCGAATATTGAGTCTGCTACTAAAAAAACATATACTGAAAAAACTTTTATAAAGTCAACTTACTGATAACAAAATAGATTAAAGAATAATCAGACTACAAAAAGAGGATTCACTCAAGCCGTAAGGCTTTTACTTTTCTGCTTAGATCAGAAAAGTAAACAAACCCCGACAAAAGTACGGGGCAAGTCAAAACCAATGCGTCTGCCCGCCCTGCCTCCTGTCAAGAATTGCTATCAAGGTAGTGTATGCTTTCGCATACAAACGCAAAGCGCCCTTGATGCACTTCTAAACAGGAGGCATTCACCCTCGTCTGCCCGCGGTTTTGACAGGCTTGCCCGCGACAACTAAATAAGACTTGAAGTTAAGTAATGAGGTTTCACCCAACTTTTTAGTTTAGTCCACTTTGTATATTTTTTAGTTTTCAGCATATATCACTTTAGGAATCTGAGAAAATACATTGAAAATCATTGAACAAATCAATATCGGAGAGAACACATATAACATATCGAACATTGAGAATAATAAAATCAACTATTTCTTACTCTGAGCACCTTAAGCGTTTTCTCTGTTACTGAGGAATGATTACCAGCACGATGCCCCACCACCCAAATAATCTCGTCGCCGGAAACCAAAACAAAAACATGCTCTTTTTCTACCACACTTATCTTTTGGTCAATCAAAAAATCACTCACCAGCTTCGACCCTTTCATGCCAAATGGCACAAACCGATCGCCTTGTTGCCATGGGCGCAGCAACAAAGGAAAATGCAATTTGTCACGATCGAACAGTGCCATGTTGTTTGAGACTTTTATGGTCAGCTGGGGGGAGTTTTCTATTTCTTCCAAGTGGAGGTGCACAGGAAATTGGACTTCCGTTTGATCAATATCAATCCAATTGGTTTGTGCCACCTGATTTTGAGCAAGAGGCACAATAATTATTTCCGATCGATCGACCACCATCCTGTGGGAGCGTGACCCGAACAATTTACCGCTCTCGGAATTGAGAACAGCCTCCGTAGCCGCCTGAAGCACTTCAGAATTAAAACCAAATTCGCTCAGCAGGTAATAGAGCCAGGTATGAAGCGGATGCAGTTTTTTTAATTCACTTACTTGGATGTGGTTCTCCTCCCCTTTTAACTCGAAAAGCGATTGTTTTTTTTCTGCAACCACCTGCTGAATGAGCTCCGCATCATCCTTCAGAAGATTCATGCCTGAGGCAAGGGCATCAGAAAATCCGGGTAAGTTCTCCTCCAAAGGCGGAACCAGGTGGTGGCGAATTTTATTGCGCAGGTAAAGGTCCCCGTCATTGGAAGAATCGTTGCGAAAAGCAATCCCCTGATGCCGGGCATATTGTTCAATTTCACTGCGGCGGGCAAATAACAAAGGCCGGATGAATTTATTTCGTGCCAGGGGCATCCCTCCAAGGCCTTTCAATCCGGACCTTCGCATCAGGTTGATGAAAAATGTTTCCACCTGATCGTTGAGGTGGTGACCCAGTGCTACCCGTGTATATCCATTCTCCTGACAGAGTTCATCAAAATACGCATAACGAAGATCGCGGGCAGCTACCTGGGTTGACAAGTGATGTTCGTAGGCAAAGGCTTTTGTATCAACAAGTTTCACATGAACCGGAACATTCAATTGATGGGCCAGGTTCCGAACAAAATGCTCATCTCCATCCGATTCATCACCTCTTAATTGAAAATTCACATGAGCAAAGGAAAAGGAAAATCCCAGTTTGTGAAACAAGTGGGCCATCACCACCGAATCGGCTCCACCGCTCACGGCCAAAAGAATTTTGTCGTTGAACGAAACGAGCTTGTTCTTCGTAATAAAAGTTTTAAACTGTTGAAAGAATTCGGTGTCCACTTTTATAGGGTAAATGATTACTGCGTGTTTTTTACAAATTTCTTTCCGGCCTCCATCAAATCCACCATTTGAAAGCTCAAGTCGGTGAATAAAATGGCAGCATGGGCATTGCGTTCGATGTGAAAGATGGCCTGGTTGATTATCCCGACTATTTTTATCTGATTGGCCTTGTTAATGTATGGAGCGAACTTTTGTGCAAAGGACAACTCCTCTCCGGTACTCTTTACCAATTGTGCATTGCCATGATTGATGGATAAACTGTTGTGAACACTTTCGAGGGCAAACTTCAGGAAACTCTTTTGTGGTTCTCGTCCCAGTTTAGACATTTCCTGGTTGAACTGGTGAAGCGGCACGAAATTCCCCGGTTTATAACACAACCGGAGCCATTGACTCAGCAGGATGAAATTTGATTGTGATTCATCAACATTGTTTAATATTTCGAGTGCCGCGTTCAGATTTCCATTGGCCTGTCTGGTAACCAATTGAGCAGTAGAGGCATCTGAATAGTTATCCTGCAGCCATTGAAAAATGTCCGGGTCGTTTATCTTGGGCACTTTCACCAGTTGAGCACGCGAACGAACCGTAGGCAATAACAATTCGAAACGCTCGGCCACCAGCAAAATCAATGTATTATCAGGCGGTTCTTCCAGGGTTTTCAGCAGTTTATTGGATGCCGATTCATGGAGTTTCTCCACCATCCAAACAACAATTACTTTGTACTTCGCTTCATAAGCCTTCAGAGCCATCTTGCTAATGATGTCGGCTGCATCGCGTACATAAATGGTTCCCTGTTTGTTTCCAACCCCCAAAAAATCATACCAACTATTTTGGGTGGCATAACCCTGGTTTTTCGACAGAAAGGTACGCCATTCGGTGAGCATCAACTCCGATTTGGGGTCTTTTTTTACTGCGTCGGTAGTGGTGGTGGGGAAGTAAAAATGCAAATCGGGATGGGCATATTTCTGAAACTTTTTACAGGACGGACATACGCCACAACTGTCGGTTTCGGTGGGTTGCTTGCAATTGACAAACTGAGCAAAAGCAATGGCCAGTGGCAATGCCCCGGAGCCTTCCGGTCCCAGAAAAAGCTGGGTATGAGCCAAACGCCCACCACGGAAACTGGTGATTAACCGTTCTTTAACTTCCTGCTGACCAACGATGTGTTCAAACTGCATGGCATCTTTTGTGAGGCTTCAAAGATAGATAAAAGTTGGAAGTTGGACCCCGAATCCCGAACGCATTAGGGATCGGGGGAAGACCGAAGCGGGGTTGATATGCAGCGACAGGCATTGAATATCACAAAATAGTTCGCTTTCCGAATAAGGGTAAATTCATTTTTATTTGTCGTGTATATATAAGACTAACAACAAATTAACTTAAGTAGAATTGAATATACTTTCCCTCCATACCATTCCAAATAAACCACCGCTAAAAAACAAATAGATTATGAAAAA
>Ga0100379_10000701_pt1 | contig 35537 bp, 29 predicted proteins | sample CryGeymeta201503_FD_80418 | JGI IMG/M metagenome (GOLD analysis project Ga0100379, IMG submission 80418) | Groundwater microbial communities from Crystal Geyser aquifers in Utah, USA - Crystal Geyser metaG 2015-03 | ecosystem: Environmental > Aquatic > Deep subsurface > Groundwater | place...
ATCCCGCAAGGAGATGGCTTTTTTTATGCAATGAGTTAAATGCTATTTTGGAATTGTAAATCCATACTCGGCCAAAACTTCAGCTTCTGTATCGTAAGCAATTACCTTCATGGTCATTTTAAGGTCAGTAAGTGGTCTTCCATTTTGGTCGAATGGCACAGACATAATTTTGCCAGAATTTTCCATTCCTTTAATCACTTTTCCAAATACGGTATAGCCACCATCTAAACCGGCAGTTTTATCTTTATTCAAACAGATATAGAACTGAGATCCGCTTGAGCGTTTTTCTGGATTATTGTCTCGCGCAGCGCCAATCATTCCAACATCATGCTTCAAGTTTGCATTAATTTCAGCTGGGATTGTGTATCCTGGACCACCTTGTCCATCATTTTTCGGATCTGAATCCTTACTATTTGGGTCTCCTCCTTGCATCACAAACTGGGTCACCAATCGGTGAAATGTTGTGCCATCATAGAAACCTTCTTTCGCTAGCTTTAGAAAATTCGCCTTATGAAGTGGCGTTTCATCATACAACCAGATATAAAAATTCCCATGAATTGTGCTCAGCTCAACTACCTCATATTTTGTAGCTGGTGTTGCGCCACCGCCATTGCTGGTGTCTTCGTCTTTTTTGCAAGAGCTAACAATCACGAGACTGCAAAGCATCAAGGCAAATAAATAGGTTCTCTTCATAGGCACAATTTACCAATTATTTCAAGAGTTCAAAACAAAAAAATTCACATTCAAACGAAGTATCGACCAGTCTTAATTTCTATTTCTCAAAAATCTGTCCTTCGGTAAGCATAACAGTCTTGATTGACTGACTTTGATTATCGTAGTAAATAAAACTTCCTGAGAATAATACTTTATAAGGGTTTCTATTGATTACCACTACATCTAAATTATCAACCGACACCCGTTCTCTCCCTTCCACTTGAATTGCGCCGTATCCATTATTCTCAAATAATTTAATGGAAAATTGATTGCTAGAACCCCAAGCTCCATCTTTATAGAAATTCAAAAGAAACTCATTATTAAAGCTGAAATCCAAGGCAGCCTTCCCTCCTCTAAAACTCAGAATTGAATCCGTTTCAACAATTTTTTTCAAGCCTTTTATATCATACGACACCCCATCAAGCTTGAAGCTAATGGAGAAATCATCCTCGGTATCGGTATTCGAACAAAGAGAAAGATCTTCAATCGCTATGGTTTTGCTTGTTATGGTAAATTCCTGGGTAGGGGAAGATTCTCCATTCAGATAAATTGCCCGAATACGAAATTCCTTACCTTCCACATAGGGAAGTTCTATGGAATACTTTCCATCTTTAATTGGATATAAAAACCAATCATTCACCACTACAGTACCCCTGTCCACATTAGTCCCAAGGCATCCTTTTACTGAACCAGAAATAACCGCTGGATGAGGGATTTTCACATCAAAAGAATGTACAACCTTCTCCTCAGAGTTGGTTTGAAACGGTATGTTGGCTACTCGGATTCCGTCAAACCAGAATTCAAATTGGAGATTTTCATTCGATGGAATGAGTCCGCCAAATTTTCCATGATCCGTCGATTTTACAGTGCGAACATCACCATTCGGACGAATAATCTTAATATCAAACCCACCTATAGGGGTGGTTCCTGAAACGATCGAGGCATCAAGTCGTGTTAAATCAAAAGGCACATCCCAGTTCCAAGTTGAAAAATGACTGACTTCTCCGATATATGTGTCATTTACCAGTTTGGCCTCCCCTTCTTGTCCCCAAATTCCTTTGCCTTCTTCAAAATGCCAGAGTGGGATTGTAAGCGGGGCACGGTGTAATATAGATGCAGGCACTTTTAGCTTAACGGTCGCAGGATTTCCTTCGGCCATTTCTAATTTCTCGCCAGATTCAGACTCTAGCTCCACGGCAATCATACCATAGGTTTCTAAAAGTCGCTCTCCATCATCATTCGCTCCTCTTAAATCACCCGGCATAATTATACTAATATTGGGGTCTTCAGGATTGATATAATTCACGTATGCATGTACTGTCCCGTTATATGGGTTCCCATTCGCATCAATATAACCCGCACCCATTTGAATCAAAGCTTTTCCTGTTCCAATCAATGCTCCTGAATTTGACTCAAAAGTTTGTGGAGAGCCTTTGCTTACCAACATAATTTCAAAACGATTGATACCCGCTTGAGGAATGAAGCTCCGTGATCCGGCAAAATATCCTTCTTTTTTTGCTTTTATATAGGCAAGCTCCTTATAGGCATCTCCTTGTGCGATTTGTACAAGCCCTTTTGCATCCGTTCTATAGGTCTTCCCTTCTAAACTCACTTCAACCCCTTCTATTGGAGTCCCGTGCTCGTTTGTAATTTTTCCAAATGCATCCACTTTTACCGATGCCCCTTTTTCGATTTCATAAGGTGTTGAATTACCTGTTGGATCTGGCACATCATTCCATTTATGTGGCGTTTCTTTTTGACATTGAGTAAGAACTATTCCGAAAGCGAAGAGGCAAAGCAGGGATAACTTTTTCATATGAATATTTTTAGTTAGGGAACAGGTTCAAGCAAAGGCCTACTTTCTAACATAAAGTACCTTCACTATACTAATGACCGCTTAACAAGCGAATTGGTTGCCTCGCTTAAGCAATTTTTACCACTATTCGACTAAAAAAAGCCAGCAAATTATGATTACTGGCTTTCTCTACTTTAAATTTAAGTTTTAATTTTCAATAATTTTCCCGTTGCTGAGTTGCACATCAACATACTGGGAAGTATTCGCATTATAATATTTAAATATACCTGAGAACTGGATGGAATATGGACTTTTACTTGAAACCGTTACATCAACATCCTGAGCATAATAAGTTCTGCCGTCGCCTAATTTAAAATCAATTATACCGTTCCCTTTACCTGTGGTTTCTCCAATCTCGAACTGACTTTTGCTTGACCAGTCGCTATCATTGTTGAACCTAACTCTAAAAGCATGATCTGTACTAAAATCTAAGGCATACATTCCACCAACAAACGAAGTAAGGCTATCTGACTCAGTTACTGCTTTTACTCCTTCGATGGAATAATTCTTCCCATCTAGACTGAATGAAAATTCAAAATCAGTGGTATTTCCATTATTCGGACATAAACCAAATACCGGAACTTCGATGAGTGCTTTGTCGATGGTAATGCTACGTGTTTGGGAAATTCCACCATCCATGTATATCGCAGTGAGTTCAAGTGGCTTGCCCGGAATAGCCCAAGTATTAAACTCGTAACGGCCATTCACAATTCGGGATGCAATATAATTGGCTGCACTAACATACCCTGACTCCACAACGGAGCCGTTACAGCCCATTACAGTGCCGTAGATTTTTGTCAGATTGAATGCAGGAATTTCAATCTCTTTGCTCATCGAAAGGTTATTGCCCAAATTCACTTTTTCGTGATAGATCGTTTTGCCCTGAAATAATATATACATATCCAGATCAGTATTCAGCGGCAACTGTGCCACAAAGCTTCCATCTTCATTTACATTTCCTCCCGAATGTCTACTGTCTTTACGCCGAAAATCCACATAAATGCCAGCTATCGACAAATCATTTGAACCGGTAATCTTGCCATACAAGCGTCCTGGTGAATTCGGGATATCGTAGTTCCAGGTAGAAAAATGGCTCACCGTGCCCACATACGCGCCATTCTCTAGTTTTGCTTCTCCATCATGCATCCATATTCCTGCACTCTCATCGAAATGCCATAATGGGATGGTACTTGGCGCATCCGCTAACATAGTATTTGGAATCTGAGAAGTAATTTTTGCTGGATTTGTTTTCGCCAACTGAAGTTTTTTTCCTCCTGTACCTTCTAACTCTACAGTCAGCATGCCGTAAGTTTCAAGTACTTTTTCCCCATCGGCATCGCCGCCACGAAGCGCCCCAGGCATGATGGTTAGGATATTGGGATCATCTGGACTCAGGTGCCTTACATACGCATTTATGGTCCCAGTATATTCATTACCGCTCGCATCCACAAAGCCATCACCTACATCTACTTTTAAGCCGCCATCATTCAGAATTGCTCCTTTATCCGCTTGAAAGACCTGAGCTGCTCCTTTGGCCAATAGTCGAATTTCAAAATGATTTACACCTTGTATCGGTATAATCGTTCTACTTCCTGGAAAAAACCCGGCTTTTTGTGCCTTAAAATAGGCAATCTCTTTGTAGGCAGAACCTTGCTTAATTTTAACCTGGCCCAAATCATTACTGGTATATACGCCCGAGCCCAGATTCACTTGAACTCCCGACAATGGGTTCCCTTGTTCATCTAGAATAATACCGAAGGCATCAATAGTGATAGATGTTCCCTTATTGATGGGGTAAGAAGTGACTTGTCCACCGCCGGTTCCGCCAGGAGAACCATTCGGACTATTCCAAACATGGGGACTCTCTTTTTTACATTGAGTGATAAGCGCTGCAATCGCAATGAGCAGCATAAATGATACTTTTTTCATGAGGGATATGATTAGGTTAAGAATAAATAATCGACGTCTTTGATTAGATGTAGATCTTATCCCTCTCTTGGTTGCCTAACCCAAGCATATTTCGGTAAGTCTTCGACAAACGTACTATCTCATTCATAAAGAATGAACAAAATATTCACAAGCTGATGCTAGGGTGAATTTCCCTTCTCCGCAGAAATATTCGGTACTCCGCGCAGTTGCATCATGCGCTTGTACCTAAGCCACATCGGTTCTAATTCGTAGATGGGCTTGGCGAAGGATTCAATCTCGAAGGTATTTTTCATCACACGTTCATTCAAACTTCGGTACTGTTCTTTGAAGACTTCCCTTGAAATTTCATCTGCATCTGTTTGGGCTTTAAACACCGCCCAATCTTCCAATAATAAACGGGTGCTCGATTTAAAGAGCAGCTGTCTATCGAGATAATAATCGTAGGCAGTCAACATGCCTCTTAACTCATCTTCCATGCGCTGGCGGATATCCGGAAGGGTATCTTTTAGTGAAGGCAACCAAACGTTGCGGATTGTTTCCTTTCTATCAACCAATGTCTGTTCATCAATATTTAAGGCTTTCTCATTACCTTTCAGTTTGAAATAGAGTGTGTCGAGGTAGATTTTTTCCGCGGGAGTTGGCGCTTCTTTACAGGATTGCCAGAAACCCATCGCCGTTAAGAGCAGGAAAAAAAGCGCGAAGGTCTCGCCTAGATGCGTCTTTATTCTAAATTTGCCGAATCCCTGTGTCATCTGTACCCTCATATTCCGTGTCGCAAATTAAGCGCTTCATTTACCTGAAGGAAATTTTTTTCATTTCCATCACGGCATTTGGTGGACCTGGTGCACACCTCAATGCCATAATTCGGCAGTTGGTAGATAAAAGAAATTACCTCACGAAAGCGGAACTTTTAGAACTCCACTCCTTTTGTCTGATGCTTCCTGGACCTACCTCCACGCAGATGATAACAAGCTTAGGCTATCAATTGGGCGGACCACTTCTTGCCTTTAGTGCATTGCTAATTTGGGTTTTGCCAGCGACGATTTTTATGACGGCCTTTGTTCTAGCTTGGCACTTTACATCAGCTCAAAATATCCCCATGGAGTTTCTGAGTTATATTCATCCCATGGCAGTAGCCTTCATTGCTGCAGCGGCATTTAAAGTATTCTTGATGATTAAGAAAAAGACATTGTATGTCGCTCTTTACGCAATGGGAACCTTGGGAGCTGTACTTTTTCGATCTCCTTGGATTTTTCCGGTATTATTAGGAATTGGTGCAATCGTCTCTCATAGAGCAAGTCAAGGTGAATTTCCTGCATACCGCGCGAAGATTCGACCTAACTGGAAAATATTCATTCTCTTCATCAGCATCTTGGTAGTTTCTGCCTTGGTTGGTAACATAACACAGAGCAAACCCGTCTTACTTTTTGAAAACACGTACCAATATGGCTCCATCGTTTTTGGCGGCGGAAATGTATTGATACCGATGATGTACAAACAATATGTAACCTTTAAAAGCTATATGGGTGCTGAAGATTTTGTGCTGGGTGTTGGTTTGCTACAAGCGATTCCTGGCCCTGTGTTTAGCATTTCCACTTTTGCCAACGGACAAGCCATGTCGGATTGGGGTATAATGGGTCAGTTGCTTGGTTGCCTCATCGGAACTGTCGGAATCTTTTTGCCGGGTATTTTGATGATATTTTTCCTCTTTCCAATATGGGATGAAATGAAAAAAATGCCTCTTGTACGAAAGGCAATTGACGGAATTACTGCCGTTTCAGCAGGCTTGGTTTTGGCTGCCGCATTCCTGCTTTTTCAAGATGTGGAATCGAGCAGTGCTAATTTCATGGTCTTCTTTATTACCTTGCTACTGGTAATGCTGACCAAGATCCCTTCGCCAATAATTGTAGCGGCTACTGTATTGTTTGGATTATTTTATCCTGCTTAGCATACTTTTTGAGATACCTATAAATCCATGAAAAAAATCGTCTTAATACTCTCCGCTCTTTTGAGCCTCACCTTGGTGCCCAATCATGCATCCGCTCAAAGCGATAGCGCAGAACGCTTAGATGAACTCATTCAGTTTACTGGTATTATTGTTACTCCAGACAGTCTGCAAGCCGTATCAGATGTAAATATCCGAATCGCAGGAACCATGATGGGTACTGTCTCCAATGACCAAGGCTTTTTTGCCGTGGTGGTAAAAAGAACCGACACACTTAAATTCTCCTGCCTCGGCTACCGCTCTGTGAATTATGTGGTGCCCTACGAGCTAACTGGGCAAAAATACACGATGATTCAAACCATGAGCCAAGACACCTTTTTTCTAGGAGAGGCCATTGTTAAGCCCTATATCAGCAAAGAACTTTTTGAACATTATTTCGTGAACCTTGAAGTTCCAGGAGAAGAAGGCCCATTAGATGGATTAGATCCTGAAACCATCCGCGAGCTGGCGTATGCCATGGAAATGGATGGAGCGGATAATTCGAAATATTATCTCCGTCAGGAAGCAGGCAAATATTACTATACAGGACAAATGGTCCCAATCAATTTGATGAATCCTTTCGCTTGGGCACAATTTATCAAGGCTTGGAAATCGGGCAAGTTGAAAATTCAGAATGATTAGTAGGCGGTGAGATTGCTTAATAATGAGAATTCTGGAAATCAGTCGTCCTCCGGCACAATCACAAAAATATCCTCATTGTCTTTTTTCATGAGGTACTTTTCGCGAGCGAATTTTTCTAAACTCTCTTGATTGGTGAACAGCTCATCATATTCCTGCTGAGCTTTATGCATTTCCTTCTCGTAATACTCTTTTTCGTCTACCAAATCGTTCAGCTGAGAGCGCAACTTATATTGCTCCATCATATTATTCTGATCGAAGAATAACATCCATAACACAAATACCCCAAAGGTAATGATGAAGCGATGTTTAACGACTTGTTGCCACATAGCGTTGGGTAAATTCCAATCATCAAGTTCCAAATACCAATGAATTTTCAGATTTGGAAGCAGGAATCTACTTCACAAAGGTAATTCTTAACACAAGGGCTGCATAGTCTAGTGTGGTCGATTTATCAACGAATCAGTGTGAGCGTTCCTGTATAACGTACAGCTTCCGTATAATAGAATTGGTAATCAAAAATAACATAATAGACTCCAGCCGGCGCATGTTGTCCATTTTTCAGCATGCCGTTCCAATTATTAACATCTACGCCTTCGCCATCCACTTCTGACTCAAAGACCAAGTCGCCCCAGCGGTTGTAGATACGAAGTTGATAAAGCGTCTCTCCCAAAATATCAATATCAAACGCGTCGTTTATACCCTCCGCATCTCCTGGGGTAAAAACATTTGGAATGAATAGGTTCGTCGGATATTCCAGATCTACCAGCTTACAAACCGTATCGATGCACCCGAACTTATTGGCTGCCACCAAGCATATTTCAAACTGACCTTGGTCGGGATGGTATCGGTGCTTGGGCTCAAATTCACTAGATCTGTTTGCAACACCGGACTTTGGGTGACCAAAATCCCAACGGTAAAAAGTTGCCCCGCTGGAGAGATTGTCGAAATACTTTTCTAATGGCGTACTCCGCGGATCAAAATCAAAATCAGCACGTAGACCCACTACCTGAATCTCCTTACTTGCACTATCAAAACAGGCTCTATCCTGAGGACCCGGAACATAGGTCGGAAAATAATCTACCGTGTATTTACCAGTGTCATAGAAGGTATATGATGCAATCTTGCTCTGACTCCTTACAGTATCACTTCTATCCATTAGCCATGTATACTGGGTGTATTTCGAGTCGCTCTGGTCCTCCAGATTAAATGCCACATCTTGGCAAATGGTGTCAGGCATAATAAAGTTCACTGGAGGAATTGGTAGCACAATCACCTTTCTTGCAATCTGACCAGGCAAGGTGGTATCGGGGTATGTGAAAGCGCAGTATTGATTATTCTGTGTCGCTGGGTTATATACACTATCAGCACCGTATAGCTGTAAATAATAGGTTCCAGGCTGTGCATATTCAAAACGCACATTGCTATCGGTTAGCGTCGGAAAAGTAGTTTTTGCCGGGTCGCCGAAATACCAGATCCAATTTTTCACACGTGATGAAACATTCTTAAGCTCTACTTCGAAGGGAGCACATCCGATAGAATCCGTAACAAATTCAAAGGCTGGCAATGGTCCAGCTACCTCCACAGTCTTGAAAACGGTATCCGCACAATCTCTGCTTGTATAGATGATGAGCCGTACATCGAATTTGCCAAAAGAAGAATAAAAATGGTAAGGATTCATCAAATAACTCGGCGTTGTTCCGTCGCCGAAATCCCAGTACCACGATAGAATTGCCTCATTGGAATGGGCATTTAAGTTTAATGATGAATCAAAAAACTGGACTATCTCAGAACAAAGAATAACATCCTTGCTCTGTACACCTGCTCGATATCCCCCTATTTCTAAATTAGCTATTGCAGTATCATAGCATCCTGAACTATCGAGAGTAATCAACTCAATACGGTATTCTCCAGTATCCGTGAAGCATTTAATGGGATGACTTGCGGTATCCATCGTTCCATCGCCAAAGCTCCACCACATTTTTTCTTTCCCAGATAGCAGTCGATTTGGGTTTGTCCAATAGTAATTTGAATCTCCATAATATTGGGTCGAATCAAAAAAAGTAAGGCACTCATTTAGACAAGGCTCTAATTCATAATCGAATTTTGCATCATGCCCAACGGAGAGGTCCTCCACCGATTCGCGTGAACATCCGCGATTATTGATGAGTGTAAGTTTGGCCGAATACTTTCCATTTTGTGTATACGTATGTTGAAAGTCTTTTTGTATGAGACTCCCCGAAACAATACTCACGGTATCCGTTGTACCATCACCCCAATCCCAAATGGCCATAACCAGTGTAGTATCACTGGTATCTGCCAAAGCAAATTCGGCATGAAATGGGGCGCAATCGTGCTTGCTATTGAGGGTAAAAAAGGGATCGGGCTCTTCAATGATATGAATCCAATCGGAGTACCACAGGGTATCTCGACAAACTGGACCCATGGTAATTCCGGGACAATTATAGGGCTTAATAGGACCCGTTTCCAGAATCAATCCAACAGTTATAAACCCACTCGGGTTACTCAAATTATTGTATTTCCAAGTCTGCAATGAAGGGAACCATTGGGTTGAGCCAGCTGAATCTGGACGAACTTGATAATTATAGCAATTGCCTAAAACATTAAATGAAAATGTCCGATCGACGGCTTGTCCCGTACAGGCCTTGTCATTAGTATAAAAAAACTGAATGGTTTCTTTCTTAGGCGCGCCCACTTGTATGCCAAAAGTCTCTTCCCAATCACAGCCCGTAACTGTATCAATCAAAATAAGTTTGGCAGTAAAACAGGTATCGGTTAAATAGAGGTGTTTTGGGGATACGTCTTTGGAATATCGACAATTGACACCCACATTTTGTCCGGCAGCTGTATTGGTGGTGCAGCTCGGACACCATTTGTCACCAAAGTCCCAAAGCCGCTTAATCCCAACTGTACCGCGATAATCGCTATCGTCGCAGAAATAGGTGGTATCCCCTTTTACACATATAGAATTGTTACGTACATCTGCTTTGGCCACTGGACCCCTCACCAATACAGAATCCCATAAAAAGGTACTTATACATTTTCCACGATGGACCGTTACGGAGATGTATTTCTTGCCCGGTTCAAAGGCACTTGTTGAAAAGGGGTTTCCTTGTCCCAATGGGTGACTGATTTGATCTAATGTGTCGCGGTAGTACCAGAAGTACTTATCTTTCATTGGGCCCTTGTCTTCGAAGGTCCAGGTAGCACCAACACAGTCGGTATACTTATCTTTAATCACATCAAACTTAATCGGACTGAGGTTGATTAAACCATTTTGTTGGAAGGTATCCGCACAGCCATTTGTTGAGCGAATAATTAATCGAGGAGAAAATGTTCCCGAATCACGGTATTCCATGCAGGCCCCTTTCCAGTTAGAAGAATCAATAATTCCATTACCGAAATCCCAATACCACTTGCTCATATTTGTGGAATCTGCCTGGGTAAGGTTTACCACACATAGGGACGCTGTATCGCAGTTTCCATAAAGGTTATATCCATATAAGGCGCGTGCATCTCTCACAATGGTTATGTCGCGTTGAAACCTATTGATACAGCCTTTAATATCTGTTACTTCAACGATGATCGTATATTTACCATCTTTATTATAGCTGTGGCAAACCTGCTTATTTCCATTCGGGTTCACTGAAATATCCGCAAATCCATCTCCAAACAAAACCACCCTTTTAACGATTCCTGACCCACTCGAACCAGGCATCGACAGATCGTCAATACAGATTTTATTCTTGCTCAAGCAAATATTGCTCGAAGAGTTAATTGCAAAATTCGCGATGGGCAATGGGTGAGCCTGTATAACGGTAGTTGCGGTACAGGTTCCTCCCCCTGTCAAGGTAACGATGACTTGAATATTCTTCATCCCACTGACCGTATACTTCACAAAAGGAGTTGGTTGGTTGGAGGTCTGTCCATCATCAAAATCCCAAGAATACGAAGCGATGCTGCCGGTGGTTTGAACTTGAAAGGAGATGAAATCATTCAAACAGACAACAGAATCAGTAAGAATCGTACAAGATTGTGACCTGGCCCATATGGTAAATGAAAAAAGAAATACAAGCAGGGCAATTCTTTTCAAGGCGTTCGGTTTATCTCTAAGACTGCAATTTGCAGATTTTAGTTGCCTTATCAAAGAAAGAAAAAAACCGCCCTTGCGAGCGGTTTCTTCATCCGGTTATATATCAGAACGTAAGTAGCAGGCTTAACCGGGTAGTTCTTGGAGCACTATAATAACCAGGATTGGCTAATGCAGTATTGTATAAGTCAATGAAACTTTGCGCGTTAGTAGCTGATTCAGTAGCATTGCGACCGTTTGCTGAGCTTAAATAACCATCGGTACTTGCAGAACCTGAGTAAGAATGAACGGCTTCTCTATTTTGGATATTTAAGAAATTCTCCATCCATAAAGTCAGGGTAAAATAGCCTTCGATTGGTTGCCCTTCTCTTTTACCCAAGGTTACTGGAAAATCACGGTGAATATTCAAGTTATTCCCCAATGACCATGGCAAGCGAGATCCAAATGGTGTTCCTCTTAATGGACTTCTTGAAGCAATTCCTGACTGCGCATCCGGAGTCGCAATACTTGTAGCGGTATAAGGACGTCCAGAAAAGGCATTCAAGGTTAGTCCAACACCTGTATGCTCAAGGATTTTCTTTCCACTCACTACTGGTCCTTCATATTCTTTTCCAGCTCCGAAGTTTTGGAAGAAGATCATTTTAATATTATGGCGGACATCATAGCTCAGCGGAAAGAGGTTTCTCAAATTAGGCTGACCTGCTGATATTAACCCAGCTTGCGAACTTGTACCTGAGCCTGTGCCCTCTGCAATTTGGAAAGAATAGCTTGCATTCAACGTAAAGTGACGGCGTTGCAATTGATATTCTGCACGTAAGCCTTTGATTGTCGACAAATCTATATTTCCATAAGAAATGTATGAAACTGGATAGGCCTGGTAATAGCGCACCAACTGAATCATATTTCTTTGTTCTCTGTAAGATGCAGTTAAGCTCAGTGAAGAAGAACGAGTAAGCAATTGACGGAAGCCAATTTCATAATCTGTGGTGATTTGTGGTTTTAAATCCGGATTATTCACCACCTTGGTTGGATTAAAACGCATGAAATAGTAATCATCCAGTGGAGTAAACACATTGCTTGGCCTCTGGGCTAACACATCATAATAGGCAAAGAACCGTGCATCATCGCTAATCGGAAACTCTACTGAAAAACGTGGAAGCACTAAAACTTTGGCTTCATAATCCTTAAAAGATTGGCGTGTCAATTTCTCCTCACTGGCATCAACCAAAAAAGGCTGAATCGTTCCACTGGTGGTTTTTTGAGCCAATTGTCCGGGGTCTGTGATACGCAATCCATCTTCATTATACCATTCATTTCCCTTGCGGTAACCCACCACTTTTGTTGGATTTTTTACATCATTCACGTAGACCAAATAATCATTTCCAACAGTGCTCGGGTGCTTTACAGCATTTCCATTTAAAGATGAAACTTCAGAAACCTGGCGCACAGGATAAAGCGAATAGGGGTCTTTTAATACTGGAGTATTCGCATCAAAACGCTCGATACGGACGCCAAGACGGAAAATCATGTCTTTGAGTTCAATTCTGTCTTGCAAATACATAGCGGCATAAATCGGACGAAATGCGCCAAGGCTTCTATTTTCAGGGTCGTCTAGAAACTCTGACACACCGAAATTCTTGCGTGTTTTATTTCCTAAATAGTCATAGCCGAAATAACTCACGTATTGATTATTTCCACCGCTACCGAGTAATTCTTCGGCGGTAAAAAGGTCGAGTGACAAATCATCGGGGTTCAGACCATGTACATTCACATAAGATTCTGGCGTAACCAATCTTCCATATTCATCGCGAACCCCCTTGTCAATCAGTGTTTGACGGAGTCTTTTAGAGAATTCTGACTGCTTATCATTGAATACTTGAGGATACGATATCGAATCCATGAATTGGCCCATCGCATTATAATGGAGGTATGGATCAGACTTGTCCAATTGCAGTCCTTCATTGGCACTTTGGTACATCAATTCCCATAGATTCATGGCATTTACCGTATAGGCACGGGAAACTCTTTGTTCAAAATACAATCCCACTTTAGCGGTATGGATGCCTTTGGTCAATTCCCCTTGTAGGTTGAGACTAAACTGTTCGGTTTGTGAGCGTCCAACACCTGAATTGATTGATGAGCCGATTAACATTGTTCCCACATTGCTCCACATATTTGAATAGATTCCAATTGGATTTCTTCCATTCAATACGGCGCCGCCATCGGTGCTAATCTGATTAAAATTGCTCACTTTCGGCGCTAAGTCGAAATAGGCGCTTGAATAATTTGCCAAAAGCGGATTGGAAGTTGTGCTGCGGTCAAACGTTATCAGCGTATCGGTATAGCCTTGAAGTTCATAATAATTCTTGATCCATACTGTGTCGCCATCAACAATAACAGGCTTGCTTCCTCCCGAAGCTCCTTCATTGCCTTGGAACTGATAAACCGGCGCACGGTAGGCGGTATACTTGCCTACATACCCATAGCGGAAATAATCATCTCCCAAGTTTGGATCTTCTGTTCTACTCCATACCCCTTGGTATTGAAGGCTCACGCTATATTTCAAACGTTTTAATTGCTTCCGTTTGATGTCTTCTTCCTTCATGGTGGCTAAGAGATTATGCTCCATGTTGATATAACTGATAGCACTCCAGCTTGTCCGAACAGGATTCGCACCACTGTTCAACAACTGGTTGCCGAAGGGAGCAATGCGCGACTGATTTCTATCGACAATGGCAGCAGCCTCAATACTCAGGTTGGTGAGGGGGCGAAATTCTATTTTTCCAAGCCACATGAAGTCTGTCGCATCGGCATTATCCTTGGCTTGTACTTTTTCTAAATCATCCTGTACAAGGAACTCGGCACTTGGCACAAAGCCAGAACCTGATACGGATTGACGAATGGGGTTTTGTTCGATCTCTTTGAGCTTGTCGGACTTAACACGCCATACACCAATTCCGGAAGGATTAGGGTCATTTTGATAGAACAGGTTGAAATTCATGTGGTAGCCCAGAACCATTCTATCATACTCTTTGTCTTTGACCCGTTTCATGACGAGAGGTCCACCGAAGTTGACGTCCACCCGGTTATAATGGTATTTATCAAATAAGCTTGAGCTGATGACTTCGGCGGAGAAATATGGCTTTGTTTGAACTGAGGTTAAGTTTTGAACTACTGCGCCACCGACAAAATCCCCGTATTCTGGCGCAACTCCTCCGAGAACAACGCTAAACTGAGCCAAAGATCTTGCTGAATAATTGAGGCTAGTTAGCAAGGGCATTGTTCCAAGATAATATCCGGTAGCAGAGGGGCGGGCTCCTTTGATGCTAAGCTGATTCCCTCTTCGAATCACGGAAGGTGAATAGCCAGCAACCTCATTCAAATCACGAATTGGAATATTCTTGAGTTCATCAGGACCAAATGCCCGTATTCCGCCAACTTCGAGTTTCAATACCGTATCATGGAGTCGCTCTCCAAGAATATCAATAGTACCGCCCAACATGATAGCCGCTTCTCCCAGCCTAAAATTGACATAATTTACTTGTCCCCCTTTCACCTCGACTTTACGTTCTTGAGTCCCATAGCTGAAATAGCTTACGCGCAACACATAAGTGCCCGGGGAGATACCACTGATATAGTATTCGCCATCCATGTCGGTGGCCGCCCCTGTTATCATGGTGCCCCCTTGAAGGAGAACAACATTGGCTTTAATAAGAATTTCTCCAGAAATAGAGTCTTTTACAATGCCTTTAATTTCGGCGGAGTTTTGTGCTCGGACACTCAGCGTGATGCCAAGGAGCAAAAAGAGGTAGATGTACTTGTGCATAGCATAAACTTTTTAGGCCCGGTTTTAAGGTCGTGGGCGTTAAACAAAAAGTTCCCCTGCAGTGCACCGCATACTTCTTCTACTGGCTCATATTGAGCTTTAAGTCAACAAGTTATAAAGGAATCTTAAACTACTACTAAAACGGCAATTCAGGGGTCAATGGTTGGAGTAACGCTGCACCATTCTCTAAACTCATACCTAAACCGCTGATTTTCTGAGTAATAATTTTCTATCGACAAATTGAAAAAGCTTGTCAGGGTGCATTTGGACACTCCTGATGCACGCCTTATATTGCCATCCAATTTAAAAAATAACATATCATGATGAATAAAACTTGGAGCATTGCCTGTGTGGCACTGGGAATTTTTACTAGCTCAATTGCGCAAGGGCAAACATTTAAAAACAAGGAAAACGGAAATATCACCTTCACCGTGGTAAAAGACCACGACAAAACGGCGGTCGATAATCAATACAGAAGTTCTACTTGCTGGAGCTTTTCGTCGCTATCGTTTTTCGAATCGGAAATTCTTCGTCAAAGTAAAAAGGAGGTAAATCTTGCCGAAATGTTTGTGGTGAATCATGCTTACCGTGATAAGGCCGACAAATATGTACGCATGCATGGCAATGGAACCTTCGCAGCAGGTGGGGCTTTTCATGATGCCCTTTATGTGATGAAGAATTATGGCATGGTGCCTCAATCTGCTTATGCTGGAAAAAATGTAGACCCAGAAAATCATGTGCATTGGGAAATGGATAAAGTGCTCAAGGGTATTGTTGAAGCAGTTGTTGCCAACCCAAATGGCGTATTGAGCCCGGTGTGGAAAACGGCTTTTAACAGTGCTGTAGACGCTTACTTGGGAGAAATTCCAACAAAATTTGATGTCGATGGAAAATCTTACGATCCAAAATCCTATTTGACTTCCTTGAAAGTGAATCCAGATGACTATGTAGTGATTACGTCATTTTCTCATCATCCTTTTTATTCTTCTTTCGTACTCGAAGTTCCAGACAATTGGGCTGCACAATCCTGCTATAATGTTCCTCTGAATGATTTCCGCGATATTATGAGCAATGCAATCGACAAAGGATACACTTTTGCTTGGGCGGCTGATGTGAGCGAAAAAGGATTTAATTGGAAAAATGGAGTAGCCATTGTTCCTGAAAAGGGATGGTCAGGCTATGGAAAAGGAGATATCGACAGCCTAACTGACCATGCGCTCCCTCAAATGGTGATTACCCAAGAAAACCGCCAAGAGGCTTTCGATAACTTTGAAACGCAAGACGATCATGGAATGCATATTACCGGGATGGTAAAGGACCAAAATGGCACCGTCTATTATAAAGTGAAAAATTCTTGGGGAAATAAGAGCAATGACTGTGATGGATATCTTTATGCTTCTGAGTCCTATGTCTTGTACAAAAGCACCAATATCATGCTTCATAAAAATGCCGTACCGAGTGGTATTGCCAAGAAGCTAGGGATTAAATAACTGGGATATCTTTTTTCAATTCCGATACCTCTTGGACTAAAAATCCAAGTTCCAAATTCCAAGTTCCACTTCGAAGGATTCTTGGAATTTGGTTCCTATAGCTATCGGAATTGTTTATTGAAGCTTACCGAAGGTACTATTGCCATAAAGGCACGGTTAACTGAATGTTGATATTTCTACCCGGTTCCGGAAGATTCAAATAACGCCAGCGTGAGAGGTGATTGTAGTATGCGATGTCAAAAATATTGCGCACGTTCACGGCCAAGGATAGTGCATAGTTCTTTTTTACCTGAAAGGAGGAACCTAGTCCGAAATTCACCAAATGATACCCCGGCGTTGTCCGTTCATTGCGATCCGTTCTTTCTTGCGCATTCGCCCAATTCCAGGCCAAACGGATATAGGCATCCTTCAATATTTTCCAATCTCCTTCGAACTCAATGGCCGATTTCAATTGCATTGGTGGGATAAATGGTAGAGGCAATTTCTCCTCCAGATTCTGTGCATAGACATACTCAAAACCTCCTTCAAGATGCAGTGCCTCGACCGGGTGATATTCTACGCTAAACTCTCCCCCACTCATCAAGGCTTTCGCCTCGGTATATTGAAATACTTGTCCGGCTTCAGGTAAAGGAGAAAATTGAGCGGTTGGTCGGAGGTAAATATAATTTTGAAAATAGTTCAAATAAGGAGTGATACTCATAAACCAAGATTTGCTCTCATAGTTAAGCCCGGCATCAAACTGAATGGCCTGCTCGGGGTCGAGGGAAGCATCACCCTTTTCATGACGAAAGGACCCATGGTGAACGCCATTGACACTCAGCTCTTGGGTCGTTGGAATTCGGAAACTTTTCCCCAGGTTAAGCTTTAAATTCAGTGCATGGGTGAAATATTTCGATAACCCAATTGCGCCTGACCAGTTCAAGAATTCTCTCGTATTTTCAAGCACGCGCACACTTTCGCCAACAGCAAGTCCATTTATATAATTTGTTTGACGATGACCGCCAATATGGGTCCATCCATAATCTAGGCGCAATCCGCCACTGATTGTCAAGAGCGGGTTCACATGCCGATTATGGAAAATATAAATTCCTGCTCCAGCGCGTTCAAAATTGGCCAATAGAAACTCATAGCCACCAAAACGATGTGCTTGGTAGATTCCAGAAAAACCAAGCGTGCTTTTTCCTTGCTTCCTATCTTGGTAATAGCGGGCATTCAGACTCCCAGTGCTTAACACCAATTCATGCGCCAAGGGGCTTGTACCGATTGGCTGTCCGTGGGCATGCGGACTCGATTGTTCTTTCCGAATATTCTGCTGAAAACCAGCATCAAGCTCCAGCCAATTTCCACCAAACTGAATATTAGAGTTGGAAATTATTTTAAGATGATTAATCTGCTGATTCGGAAGCTCAATATTCCGAGAACTACCATCATCTATTAAATTATACGCCCGGGGAATACCAATGGCTCCACTGAATACACCTATATTTTGATTGTAATTGCTAATGCTTATCCGCGAATAGCCCCATTTCCGATGCAGTCCGATTTGACCAGCAAGATGTTTTTCTTTTCCTGCTGTATTTTTCAATAATTCCGCTTGAATTGGCAAGGTATATCTGTTATAGGTGAAAGAATCAGCTGGCACACGGTAGTCGCCATATTCTAGCCAAGTTGCTCGAAACCGGTAAACCCAACCTGAGCTATTCCCACTAGCCGAGGCTGAGCCACCCATCGTATTATTTACCGATTTATAGATGCCCTGTACCTTCCCGTCGTGCGTTCCATGCAATGGGATAAGAGGTTGCTTGATATGGATGACGCCTCCCATGGCATCCGATCCATAAAGCAGCGAAGCCGGACCTTTAATTATTTCAATCCGTTCTGCATTAAAGGGATCAATCTCTAATCCATGATCTGCTCCCCATTGCTGTCCCTCCTGCTTGATGCCATTTTCTGCCACCACTATACGGTTTCCCGACATGCCACGAATAACTGGTTTACTCACCGCCACCCCCATATTGATGCTATTGATGCCCGGTATTTGCTCCAATGCATTGCTCAGCGTTGGGCCTTGATTTCGTTCTAACGATTTTTCATCCAAGACCTGTACAGAAACCGTATAATCGCGCTGTTCTAACTTCAACGAGTTGTCTTCAATCACTGCTTCGTGAAGCTCCAAATCAGAACGGTGCATTTCTATCAATACGGCCTGTGTTGAATCCCCAATCCGCACATGCTGACTAAAAGCATGGTAGCCAACAAAAGTTACATGAAGATGGTACGTACCTTTATTGATTCCTTGAAGATGGAAATAGCCTGAATCGTTAGAACTAGTTCCCTGTAATGTTTCATGCAAGTAAACAGTGGCTCCCAATAAGCCTTGCCCTTTCTCATCTACAATGCGACCTTTCAGTCCATAGGTTTGCGCTTGCACTGATACACAAAAAAGTAAAAGAAAAAATAGTAGCCCAGATTTTCGCATGCTTGCTTAATGCAATAATGTTGCAAATAACGGGTTTCCTAATAAGATTAAGAAATTGGAGGACTATCCAGCATTAAAATACTTCCGAATACCAAGGCTCACCGTATTATGAAAATAGCCAGGTCTACGTTTAGGCGCGGTAAAAAGCTTACCACAATTGGCGCCGTCGATGCAGGTAAGAGAATAGGCAAAACGACTATAAATCACCATCTGCTCTTTTAAGCTGTAAGATAAACCGAGGTTCATTTCCCAATCTAGCCTATTGTATTGCGCCGTGGTTACATACCGACCTGTCTTATCATTATTAAAGGCGTACATCAAAACACCAAAAGAAGGGCCCGCTTCTACCTGAAACTTATTGATCTTATAGTTCAGCATAAAAGGTACTTCAATATAATAGAAGGCTGTTTTTAAAGGATCCGTAATATTATCAATATTGATATAGTTTTTTGCGCCCTTGATGGTGAAGAGAAATTCAGCGCGTAAATTGAGTTTATTGCCCAGGCTCCGATCTACAAATATCCCCAGATGAGGTCCGATTTTATTGTAGCCACTAAGGTTATCACCATCTACCTGTGTAGCAGTTAAACCTGCGATATAGCCCAATTTGAAGTCTTGAGCAAAGGTCAAACACCCACTACCTAAAAGAAAAACGAACAGAATACCACGAATCAATTGAATCATTGCAGCAAGTTACATTGCTTCCTTAAACCTGCAAAGTGCGAAGGAAGGATTCCGCCTTACGAATCAATAAATGCATCTCTACATCATCCTCAACTTGTGGAACCTGAGATCTGAAATCGGCCACGAAATCTTCAAGAAGTTCAGAACTCTGCCCGGGCCTTCTGAAATGGAATGCCTGTGCTGCAGTCATAAGTTCAAGTGCCAGGATTCGCTCCAAATTCAACAGCACTTTATAGCACTTGGTAGCGGCATTCGCTCCCATACTCACATGATCTTCTTGTCCGTTACTACTCACAATCGAGTCAACAGATGCCGGCGTGCAATACTGTTTATTCTGACTAACAATTCCTGCTGAGAGGTATTGTACAATCATAAAACCAGAGTGCAGTCCTGGGTTCGGCGTTAAAAATGCTGGAAGATTTCTTTGTCCGGATACCAAAAGATAGAGCCGGCGCTCCGAAATATTCCCTAATTCTGAAAAGGCCATACAGAGGTAATCAATAGGCAAGGCCAATGGTTGACCGTGAAAATTTCCCCCACTGATGATTTCATCTTCATCAGCAAAAATATTTGGATTATCCGTTACGGAATTAATTTCAGTGCCCACCACTTGGGTCACATGGCGTAAGGCATCTTTACTTGCTCCATGTACTTGTGGAATGCAGCGAAAACTATAGGGGTCCTGGGTATGAACTTTTTCCCCTTCAGCGATAGATGAACCTTTGCGGTATTTTTGTATGACCAGGGACGTTTCAAGGTGACCTGCATGCGGACGAACCTGTCCAATTTTTATATCAAAAGCATCGAGTCTAGCATCAAAAGCATCGCAGGATAACGCGGCTATTAAATCACCAGCATGCACCAATTCTTCTCCACGAGCTACTAAGGCTGTGGCGTAGGCTGAAATAAACTGAGTTCCATTGATGAGGGCTAATCCTTCTTTCGCTCCAAGATTAAGTGGCTCTAATCCTAATTTTTGCAAGGCGTCAGCCCCCGTCATACGCTGACCTTTTAGCGCAACCTCCCCCTTACCAATTAAAGGTAAGGCCAAATGAGCCAATGGCGCTAAATCTCCTGAAGCTCCTAAAGAGCCGAGTTCATAAACCACTGGAATGCAGTCTTCATTATAGAAATGAATGAGCCGTTCAACTGTGGCCAATTGCACACCGCTGTATCCATACGACAAACTCTGCGCTTTGAGTAAAAGCATTAGGCGAACAATTTCTTGAGGCACTTCATCTCCTGCCCCACATGCATGAGAGGTCAATAGATTGTATTGAAGCTCGGCCAGTTTATCTTTTGCAATAACAGTATTATACAAAGAACCGAACCCAGTGTTGATACCATAATGGGCACTTTCACTCTTGTTTATCTTATCCTGCAGGTAAGTATAAACCTTAAGAATTGCTTCTCTTGATGTTTCAGCCAACTGGGCCTTATCACCATTTCTTACTGCCTTAAATAAGGCACTTGGCTTTAACTCTTTGCGGCAATCGATATGAATTGTACTCATGCTTTTAGTTTTGAAATGATCGCTGCCATAGTCAGAGATTCTTGCTCTCCGCTAAGCATATTTTTTAAACTTAGTACGCCTGATTCGAGTTCTTGTTCTCCCAACAGTATGGCGTAGGCAATTTTATTCGAGTCGGCATAACCCAACTGTTTTTTCAATTTTGCGGCGGTGGGATATACCTCGGTAGCAATTCCAGCTGCTCTACTTTGCATGGCCAGGGCAAAGGCTTTGCTTTTCGCATGATCATCCATCGGACAAACCAATAAGGTACTTGAGCTGGAGGCTGATTCTGGAAACAAGTTCAATTCCAAAAGCACATCATAAATTCTATCTGCGCCAAAAGACACGCCAACGCCCGACACTCCTTTAAGTCCGAAGATGCTGGTGAGATCATCATAACGTCCACCGCCACCGATGCTACCCATTTTTACGCCAAGAGCCTGAACCTCGTAGATGGTTCCGGTATAGTAGTTTAGTCCACGTGCGAGCGTTCCATCAAAAACAATTTCATTTTGGGCCTTATAGCTAGCGAGGTAATTCATCACCTCTTCCAACTCATCTAAACCCAACCTACCGGTTTCATCTTTAATATGAGCACGCATATTGGCAATGAAGTCGGCATCTAATGCTCCTTGTTGCAGGAGGTTCATAGCTCTCTTTGCATCACCGCCTAAAGCAGCTAACTCTTCTCTGACCTTTTCTGCACCAATTTTATCGAGTTTATCGATGATGATGGTAAAGCTGCGGAAGCTTTCTTTAAAGCCACATTCATTCGCTATCCCTTCGAGTATCTTTCTGTTATTAATACGAATACTCACAGGAAGTCCGAAAGCATGGAAGGCTTCATCATAAATACAAAGGAGTTCCGATTCGTATACCAAAGAGTCTGAACCCACAATATCTACATCACATTGGTAGAACTCGCGGTAGCGACCTCTTTGCGGACGATCTGCGCGCCATACAGGCTGTATTTGATAGCGTTTAAATGGAAAGGTAATGTCGCTTTGGTGCATGACCACATAGCGTGCAAATGGTACCGTTAAATCATAGCGCAATCCACGATCGGCAATATGATTAATCAGCTTATTCGAGTTTTTTTCTTGGATAAGTTCATCTGGCGCCTTCTTGAGGTAATCACCTGAATTTAGGATTTTAAACAAGAGGGTATCACCTTCATCACCATATTTCCCTGTCAGGGTATTCAGGTTTTCAAAGGATGGTGTTTCTATTTGTTGAAATCCATAGCGGCGGAATACATTTTCAAGGGTTGAAAAGATATACCGACGACGCGCCATTTCTTGTGGAGAGAAGTCGCGCGTACCTTGTGGAATGGAAGGTTTTTGACTCATGGGCCGCAAGTTAATATAAAGTCTTGAGACGTATCGACATTAGGACTTTACAGCGGTGAGACTATGACTCCGGTCCCTGACTGCGTGCGCTGGAGCGATTAGCGAAGGTGTAGCGGCCAAACAAGGCATTAGATATAGATTACGCGTTACGGCCAGTCGCAGGGTCACGGAACGACAGTGAGAGACTTAGACGGTAATTGCCATAACCCGAAACCTCTAACCCAAACCCTTTTAATAGCTATTGAAAAGAAACTCGAGCGGTGTGCAAACCTTCGTTGGTTTGGATTTGGACGATATAGAGTCCGCGGAGTTGGAATTCCCGTAAGTCGGCGCTATTGCTCATCGGTTGAAGGCGAGCTACTTCTCTACCTGAAAGATCCACTACTCGAAGTTCCAGCATCTGAATTTCCGGTGAAACACGAAGGATACCTTTTGTCGGGTTTGGAAATACGTTGATGGATTGAGGCTTATTGAAATCAAGTAGTCCGTTTGGGTCACCATTGACTAGCAAATCTATCGTCCGATCAATATTAATGCGACCAGCTCCCATCAATCCTTCTTTTCCAGGATTCTCAATATCTATTTCATCACAGCCATTCTTCAAGATGGAAATCACTTTTTTCGGATCATTTTCTTGTGAGAGTAACATGCCGATAAATCCTGAGACAATCGGTGCTGAAAAAGAAGTTCCACTGTCAAATCCATAGGAATTATCCGAAGCAGCTGTAGTGGTATAGATATTCTCACCAGGAGCCATCACATCGATATAAGAACCGTAATTTGAATTTGTCCAAACAACATCTTCATTCGTGGTCGCCCCAACAGCAAGTACTCCTTCATAAGCAGCAGGAAAAGCCAAATTGTTTCCGCCATGATTTCCAGCGGAGGCAACGATAATTATACCGCGAGAAATAGCTTCATCCAAAATGGCTCTTTGGCCTTCAGTTAAAGTGCGCTGGGACCAAGAACAATTGATGATATCAGCACCTGCAGCTATTGCATAGCGAACACCGTCCCATGCATTCCAAATTACAATATCCAATGAATCATCCGGAATGCATTTTACAGGAATTATTCGCGTATTTAAACCCAAGGAGGCGATTCCCACGCCGTTATCAGTAGAAGCCGAGGATAGACCCGCGACTTTCGTTCCGTGAGAGAAAAAGTTTTCAGTTACGCGATGCAGCGGAGGATTCGCGTTATTATCTCGATCGGCAACATCATAGCCGTAAACATCGTCGACATAACCATTTCCGTCATCATCGATTCGATTATTCGGAATTTCAAGCGGGTTTTTATAGAGAATATCCCGAATGTCCTCATGGTTAAGTCGCACTCCGCAATCAACAATGGCAATTTTTACTATACGCCCTTGACCATCAATCTGCTTCATAAAATCCCAACCATTGCGGTTAATCTTTTGCAAGAACCACATTTTCGAGCCGTCAGCGTCTATCGGAATCGCCCCGTCTAAGACAGCAACGGGAATTTGATCAACCCCTTCTACTTCAGGAAGTAGCTTCAATTCGTTAATGAACTCCTCTGTACGATTAATATCCGTAAAATGAAGGGTATAAAAACGCGATAAGTTTGGAAATTCTGGGTAGGCCGTTTCAAAAACGGTTACACCATACTTTTCTTTTAGTAGCTGAAAAGGAGTGATCGGATTCGGACTTGCGCCTGATTGAACTTCATTGGCATCCTTGGTGGAGCGAAAAGAAATTTCAAGCACACCTGATTGAAAATCAGCCCCTTGCCCAATTACTTGAGCGAAAGAAAGACAAATAGCTAAGACCGATAAGAGCTGCTTATACATGGCGCATTAAGAGTATATCGAAGTAAGCGAATTTTATCCATAAAAACAAGCCATTCGACGAAATGCTGCATCCGTATTTCACGGGATAAAAAAAATGCCCGGAATCCTAAGAATCCGGGCATTACTATATTTGACTAATCTTTAGCGAATAAGGTATTTAATACCAATTCGTGCGTTTACAACTTCCATAAGTCGATTCGGATGATTCGGAAGATTGGATGCATTCATTTTTGTTAAACCACGGCGGTAATTTCCTTGAAGGTCAACCATCCAATGATGGCCTAGTTGATACCCAAGTCCCACCCCCAGATTTAAACTCCAATAATTTTTAAAGGGTTGTGGAACAGACGAACCCGCCTTATCCATTTTCGAAAAACTTTGTGTAGGTTCAACTCCGCTGAAACCATTTATCATAGAATAGGTAACTCCCGTTTGGGCGTTCAAGGACCAATGGCTGTTTAAACGGTAGCGGTAGCCCACTAGAATAGGCACATCCGTCCAATTTTGCCGATTTACGTCATGCCTAGCCCCAGAAACTATACTATCAGCTATTGCTCCGATAGGAAGCGTATCCCTATTATCCCGAACCATAAAATCATACCATAATTCACTGCCTGTTATTGTAATTCGCAGTCCACTTTCTAAAGATAATCCATTCCTAAAAAGTACACCTACATTCAATCCATTGCTCTTGTAAATTAATGGATGTTCCTGACCAAATTGCCAAGCCAATGGCCCACTAACCAATTGACGTGTACTTCCTAAATCACTGGAAATTCCGATATACGGAGTGATACGTGGATCAATTGCTCCTTTATTGATGATGTTTTCTTGAATTGGATTTACAAATCTCGTTTTTGGTGTTAATGCGATCGGCGCCAGATCTTTTCCAGAAATAGCTATGGCATCTGGACTGCCTGGCACTGGAGAGCCAACCAAACGTACAGGGGCTTCTGTGCTTTGTACAGGAAGGTCTGCGGGGTAAACTAGACCCTCTGCCGTGCGAAATGGATTTAGCTCAATCGGTGCTTCCTCTGCGAAGGTGGGATTTTGATATATCGCTTCACTCGGTGTAGGATTGGTAGCTGCAGGAACCGTATGCCTTGTTTCAACTGCTGATTGAGTTGCTTGACTCGGATTGCGTTCCACCTTCACTGTGGTTTCAGGCATTTCATACACCCTGGATGGAATTTCCCCTCCTTTTAAGGTTTCCACGGTAGTGGATTTATCTTTTACCTTTTCAGCCAGCTTATGGTTTTCATTGGCGAGATAATAAATACCCGCACCGCTCACTAGCAATAGGCCGGCAAGTAGATATACCATCCAAACTGCCCTTTTGCCCTTGGATTCCTTCCTTACTAAATCGTGCTCGATGCGATCCCACAAGCTATCAGATAGCTCGGGCTCATAGCCGTCGATGCGTTCTCGCAACTTTTGATTGAAGCGATTCTGATTATAAAAATCGTTTAGATTCTCGTTGCTCATTTTTCTTTAACTTCTCTTGTAGTAACATCCTCGCTCTACTAAACTGCGACTTCGATGTTCCTACTGATATTTCTAATGTTTCCCCGATTTCTTTGTGGGTATACCCTTCGATGGCATATAATGTAAATACCATTCTGGACCCTTCGGGTAATTCTTGTACCGCTTCGAGAATGTCTTTCACAGCAAAACTGTCGAAATCCAATGTCCCGATATGGTACGCTTCATCATCAATATTGACTTCCGAAAACTTGATCCGTTTTTTCTTGCGGTAATAATCGGTTGCCGTGTTCACTACAATTCTTCTCACCCAACCGTCTAAACTGCCTGTAGGCTGATAGCGTTTGATATGATCAAATATTTTGATGAACGATTCTTGAATGATGTTTTCCGCTTCATAACTGTCGCGGGAATAACTTAATGCTACCGCCAACATCTTCCGGGCAAAGCGCTCGTACAGCTTTTTCTGGTAGAACCGGTTTTGGTCTACGCAGCCTTGTACCAGCTCTATGTCTGAAATTTGCGTCATGCGTTGGCGTTTGCGTTTGATTGGTTAACGTACAAATTTAAGCAAGGGTTGGATTGTGATTAAAAATATCTGTCGACTAGTTGATAAGTCGATCTATCGAATAATCGACAGCATCGATTCAAAAAAAGATTCAGAGCTCCAATACTAAAATAAAAGTTGCTTGCGTTATACCTAAGATAATTATGCATCTTTGTACTATGTATTCGAAGGATTTGATAAAAGGAACATTGCAGCCCATCATACTTAAGCTCTTGGAAGAGAATAAAAGAATGTACGGCTATGAGATTACACAAAAGGTAAAAACCTTGTCGAAAGGCAAGATTGAAATTACCGAAGGTGCCCTATACCCTACCCTTCATAAACTAGAAGCGGAAGGTATTCTTCAAACTGAAACGGAATATATCGGTAAGCGCGTTCGTAAATACTATTCTCTGACAAAATCAGGCAATACCTTGGTAAGCGAAAGAGTGAAAGAGCTCAATGAATTCTTGCTCACCATGAAATTGATTCTTAACCCTAAAACGACGAACTAATGGAACTGAGCAGCGAACAAATCGACTTCATTCATCAGGATATCCAAGAAAAAGGAATCACCATGCCGGAGTTGGCGGATAGCCTTACCGACCATATTTGCTGTGCGCTTGAAGCGGGTTTACACCAAGATTTTGATAGTGCTTATTCCACCGTCTTGGCTGAATTCGGAGAAGCTGATTTAGCAAATATTCAAACAGAAACCATTTATTTATTAACCTATAAAAGACAGATTATTATGAAAAAATTGATGTTCATTTTGGCCTACGTAGCCATTGTATTATGCGGAACTGGCATCTTGTTTAAAATTCAACACTGGCCTGGCGCCAATATGATGACCACCCTCGGAATCCTCCTCCTTAATTTCGGATACCTTCCTCTTTACTTCCACGATCGCTACAAGAAAGCAATCAGTCAATAGCAAGAAATAAACCACTAATATGAAGCGCAGCGGTGACGACCGAAGCGCTTTTTTTTTATATCGACTGGTCGACAATGCGACAAATAAAGCCCGCTCTAACCCGAAACCCCTAACCCAGCACCTCTTTTTTCAAACTATTTTACAGCTGCGAATATGACGGAGATTGAAATAATGGAAAAGAACTAATGACGCAGCAGACAGCCAAGAAATAACGGTGAAAAAAGCATTGTCATGACTGAAGAAAATAGCCACGGATAAAGTCGCTACAGAAATATAGAGTCCGGTTTTAATCCAACGCTGGCTATGACCTTTGGTGACCGAATATACGGCCCAGGCGCTGATTGATAGGAATAGAATATCCCACAAATGCCAGCCATCTGGTTCAATAAAGGTATAGCCCATCAATACCAATACTGGTCCAGCCAAACAATGAATGAGGCAGAGACCGGAGCTAATCATGCCGAGAATATCGGATTTCGGATTGTGGCTGTGATGATGCATTTTTGAAGGAACAAAGTTAAGTATTTTCTTTTTTATTGCAACATAGTTGCGTTTTATGATTCAAACTGACAAGCTCCATTTCTCTTATCCGCAAGGACCGCAATTCGATTTCCCAGAAATTGGACTTCAGAAAGGCGATGCTCTCCTTCTGCTAGGAGCTTCTGGTTCTGGGAAAAGCACCTGGCTTCAACTGCTATCTGGCTTAAGAATGCCTGAATCTGGACAGGTTCAAATTGACGGCACAAGCCTTTCATCGTTAAACAAAAGCAAACTTGATGCCTTCCGTGCGGAGAAAATAGGGTTCATCTTTCAGGAACATTATTTTATCCCTTCTCTGAATGTATGGGAGAATTTGCGCATAGCCTTTCCTGCTACAAAACCCTTCCCAGAAGAACGAGCAATGAATCTTTTGCGTGAATTCGCTTTGGATTCGCTCATCCATAAAAAAACCGCAGGACTGAGTCAAGGCGAAAAACAAAGGCTCTCAATTCTGCGTGCTGTTTTGCCTCAACCTGCACTCATATTGGCAGATGAACCGAGCTCTAGCCTAGATGACATCAATTGCCAAAAACTAATCACCTTATTAAAAGATCAATGCAAACTAGCTGGCTCATGCCTTATAGTCGTCACGCACGACCATCGAATTAAAGATGCATTTGAAAGGAGGATTGAACGATGAAGCTTTTCAAACTTGCACTTAAAAATATCCGATTTAGATGGATGACACAAGTACTGACCTTGCTCCTCTTCACCTTATCTATTTCCCTTTTATGGGTGATGCATGAGGCCAAGGTACAGAGTGAAAACAAACTTGTTAAAAATTTGGCCAATATCGATTTGGTTATTGGGGCGAAGGGAAGTCCGCTGCAAATCATACTTTCTTCCATCTATCATATCGATGCCCCTACTGGCAATATTTCTTATCGTGAAGCGCAACGTTGGGCCAAGCATCCTATGGTGCGGCAATCACTGCCCTTAGCTTATGGCGATTTCTATCTCACCTACAAAATAGTAGGCACCGATACCTCCATCCTATCGTGGTATGATGGAATGCTTTCTGAAGGAAGCCTATGGACCAAGGAAAGCGAAGTTGTTTTAGGCGCTTCCTGTGCGGCAAGTTCTGGACTAAAAGTGGGTGATACCTTTAGCGGTCAACATGGAGATGCTGAAGCGGAAAGCGGACACGGAAACTACCGTGTGGTGGGGATTCTTGAGCCAAATGGGACAGTTTTAGATCAGCTTGTTTTGTGTGGGTTAGAGACGGTTTGGCACGTACACGAAGAGACCATGGACCATGGACCATTGACCATGGAAAATGATGGTCAAGAATTAGAGGCTCATCCAGAAAAAGAAATCACGGCACTTCTGATTCGCTATAAAAACCCAATGGCGGCAATTCAGTTGCCGAGGATGATTAATGAAAATTCGTCTTTGCAGGCGGCTTCCCCATCGATAGAAATCAACCGACTCAGCTATATGATGAATACGGGTTCGGATACTTTGAAGGGGGTTGGAATTGCGCTCTTGCTCTTAGCAGCCTTCAGCATGTTGGTGCAGGTATGGATGGGACTTGCACAACGAAAAACTGAATTTGCTCTTCTGCGCAGTCTTGGATACAGCAGCAAAAAATTACTCCGCTTAATTACCCTTGAATTAGGAATTCTAGTATTTACGGCATTTGTTTTCGGCGAGGCGCTAGCTCGATGGTTTCTGATGCAGTTTTCGGATGAGTTAGGTTACGGACAGGCCTATGCTTTCGATAGCAGCAAGTGGAGCAACTTTGATCTACAACTTCTAGGTCTTCCCTGCATTGTTGTATTCGTCGCCGCAATGTTGAATGCCCGTAAAATCTACCAAATAAATATCGCCGATTTGTTGCAAAACCCATAGTCGGCTTATCTTTGACTAAATGAAATTGCTATTCGTCAGCCTTGCCTTTTTTATGCCTAGCCTTCTTGCTCCGACTTTAGTGAGTTGGAAAACCTTAGGCGATGTAAAATTTGAAAAAAAATGGGATGAACAGGAAGGCATGTATGTGCTCTACCCTTCCTTTGGAAATAGCGTAAAAAATTTAGAAGGCAAGGAAATCCGCATCAGTGGCTATGTGATTCCAGTAGATTATAACGAGAACTTTTATGTGCTTTCTGCATTTCCATACAGTTCTTGTTTCTTCTGTGGTGGTGCCGGACCCGAAAGTGTCATGTCGTTAAAGTTTAAGAAAAAGGACGAGCGGTTTAAAACGGATACCCGCATTGAAGTAACGGGTACCTTAGAACTTAATAGCACCGATATTTACGAAATGAATTATATCCTGCGCGATGCTGAAAAAGTCAATTAAGATTTTATTGGCGGCGCTATTCGTAGCCATCTCCTCATCCAATACGCTGCATAAATTCTATGTGAGTCATTATTCGGTAGACTACAAAAAGGAATCGCTGCAGATTGTGGCCAAAATCTTCACGGATGATATGGAAAAGGCACTTCAAATGAAGGAGCCGACCTTGCGCATAGATGAAAAACAGAACAAGGAAATTCTTGGAAAAAAGATTGCCGCATACTTTGAGAAACACCTTCGGTTCAAAGACCGCGATACCAATTTAAAGCATCAGTATGTAGGCTATGAGTTGGAAAATGAAGTGATTTATGTCTATTTAGAAGTCCCTTCCTTGGCTATTGATCCAGGATTCCTCACCATCTACTGTGATGCCCTACTTGAAGTTTATCCAGAACAGGTTAATCTGTTTCGGGTAGACTGTGGAAGCATCCAAGAAACCTTCGCTTTAAAGGGTGAAGAAACGAGCAAAGATTTAAAATAAACAGCATGAAACCCTCATCTATTTACCTCTTCCTACTTCCTCTCTTCGCCTTGGCCTGCAGCAGCAACCCTTCTATTACCGAGCAAGAACCGCAAGATATTGAGCAACATTTAGCCGATGTTAATTGGCTAATTGGAGACTGGGAAAACCATACCACTAGCCGCGGGTTAAATGAATCCTGGAGCCGATTGAATGATACCGTATTTCTTGGCACAGGAACTTTCATGGACGGAGAGGACACCTTATCGTCGGAGCGTATTCAGCTCGAACAACTCGGTGCTGACCTCTTCTATGTGCCCATTGTAAGCAACCAAAATCAAGGCATGCCTGTGCGCTTTAAGATGAAAGAGAAATCGGATAAACATTTGCTATTTGAAAACCTGAACCATGATTTCCCGCAACATATTGGCTATCGCCTAATTAATCCTGATTCCATGGTTGCAAAAATCTCCGGAAAAATGGATGGAAAATACCACGAGCAAGATTTTCCGTTTAAACGCATGCAGCCGATGACGAATTAATCGAGACCAATGAAAATACTACATGTTTTTATCCCCATATTTCTTTTCTCTTCCTTTCTATTTATCGCTTGTAGCCAAACCAATGGTATAAAGCTATTGGATCACGAAAAACAATATGATATACATCTGGTGAAAGCCCGAATGGTATTCCCCGATTTTTTCGAAGTAAAAAGTTTTGAAGAATTGGCAAGAGCAATGGACCTGGCTGATAGTAGCCAAATGCCCGATACCGCTCGACGTCGGGCAGCAAGGGAGGGACTAAGTGGAGTCAATTACTTCATCCTTGCCGATACGCTGAACCCGTATTCAAACATCAGCATTTTCCCAATCGACCATATAGTGATGGACAAAGTAAATGCAGGGGTTTACCTTCATGATTTTCAGGAAAAAATGGAAGAGGACCGCAAGAAATATGGCATCGACTTTAAACGCTTGGAGAATAAACTCATGAACGGCTCAAATAGCCAAATGTTGAAACTGCATTATCAAATTCATCATGCCGGAGCTTTTCAATACCTCACTCAATATGTGGTCTCCACTAAAAAAAACTCCTTCATTGTGAATATTCGCATGTACAAGGATATCGATTTCGATTATTTCATGGCGAAAATGAGCTTTATCAAATAATAGCACCTTAGATGAGTGCCTAATTTTGACGTATTCAAAAACCCATTATTCCAGAAATAGCGAAAGGAAAAATCAATTAGAGCATTTCCCTTTTGACAATTATCTTATAAATGAAAAGAACTTGGATTATCACTTCATGGCTCATTATTGCACTCACTGCCGCTTATATAATTTCTCCAATCAATAGCAGTCTCCCTGCAGAAAATTCGCAAGAAGCTATTGAAGAATATATTCAATTTACCGAAAGCAGCAGGGTAATGGCGCAGCGTGAATTGGATCATAAAATTAAAATCCTGTTCGACAGGAGGGATACGATAGGCGGACGGCCATTTGAAGTTTATCAATTGGGCGTTGACATCAAGGAAGAAGACGGCAGTGATCCTCGTTTCGTTAACCTTGCTTGGCTGTATTGGGATGCGAAAAACCTCCAATTATTTGAGCAAGATATGGTTACTGAAGAAATAAGGTACGCTATGCCTTGGAGAGAAAATTAATCATCCACAAGCTGACCCCATCGTTATTGCTCGTCTCAAAAGATTATTACACATCATAAATTAAATTTGAACTCGTTACTAGAGAATGTACCGTCTTCTTGTTGTTGCCCTTCTCCTCTTTCCTTCAGCCTCATTTTCGCAATCTTCCTTTTTTGACCGGCTAGCGGATTCTGCCTATACGCTCACCAAAGACCAGGTAAGTTATGACCCCAGCTACTTTTCAATTCCATACCCAAATGGAGATGTTCCCGCAGGTAAAGGCGTGTGTACTGATGTAATTATTCGAGCCTACCGAAAATTGGGAATTGATCTTCAAAAAGAGGTTCATGAAGATATGAAGTCAAATTTTGCTAAATATCCCAAAAATTGGGGATTAAAAGGCACCGACAAGAATATTGATCACCGTCGTGTGCCCAATTTGATGGTATTTTTTGATCGAAAAGGAACACGTTTAACAAAATCTAAACGCGCTACAGATTATCAGCCAGGTGATATTGTTTGTTGGAATCTTGGTGGGGCCATCACCCATATTGGCATTGTGTCGAACAAGAAATCAGAGGATAACAAACGGTATCAAATCATCCACAATATTGGAGCTGGTCAGGTGCTCGAAGATTGTCTTTTCAATTTTACCATCATCGGGCATTACCGGTACAACTGATTGCACCTTAGATGTTTTCGTGGATTCCTTTATGTCTCCACCATAATTTCTTTATCGAAGAATTGTTTCAATTATGATTCTTGAAACTATTATTTCCGGAATCTGTGTATTTTCGCAGCAATGGAACAAAAGCGAGGTTTCCTTCTAATTTTATTTCTCGTCACCCTCTTAAGTGCAAAACTCAGCGCTCAAGATCCTGCCTATTGGCGCAGTGATACATTCTGCCTGAATACATCCATACAATATACCTTTACGATCACTCAAAATGGTCAGCCACCGCAGTCATGGGCTTGGTCAATGCCTGGCGCAAATCCGGATACATTCTTCTCGACTACTTCAGATCAATCTCCTGCATTTTCGTTTTCCCAAGCCGGTTATTATAAGGTTGTGATTACCGTTAAGCTTGCCGATGGAACCGATACTTCAGTTTACTCTGATGTGCTTGCTCTCGACCCAAGTCCTCCTTCAAATACCCTCGGCAACGATAGTACTTATTGTGGCGAATTTGTCCGCATTTTAGATGCAGGCAATCCTGGCTCACAATACCAATGGAGCACAGGAGAAAAGACCCAAACCATTCAGGTAGACCAAGGTGGCGTTTATACGGTTGATGTGAGTAATGCATGCTACACGGGTCAGTTTAGTATTGAATTGACCCAACGAAATGCTCCCGATCTCGATCTTGGCCCAGATGGTTTTGTTTGTAATGAGGCGCCCAAGACATTAGTTGCTGGAGATAATTCCTATACCTACTTATGGCAAGATGGCTCGCAGGGAATTGATTTTATTGTCTCCGAAGCCGGCACCTATTCGGTAACAAAAACCGATGCTTTCGGATGCAGCAGCAGCGATGAAATCATATTGAAAGACAGCTGTCCTCCCGACCTTTATGTGCCTACGGCCTTCACTCCAAATAATGATGGCAAGAATGAAACCATTTCGCCTTATACCAATGGGATTCGTAGTCTGGAGTCGTATGTTTATGATCGTTGGGGCGAGTTGATGTTCTCCACCGACCAAATAGGAGATGCTTGGGATGGAACCTTCCGCGGCAAGGAATGTCCTGATGGAATTTACATTTGGTACTTAAAGGCCTACGATACCAACTACGGTTTGCATGTTCAAAAGGGTTCATTCTTACTTTATCAATAAGTAGGAAAAAAAATTCAAATATTGCTAGCTTAATAGTGCCGCCTTTCCAGGAGCAGAATCTGTCGACAAATACACCTGCTCTGGCGAAATCTATAGAAAATTGAATTGCTTTCGCTTTTTTTGCTCTACCATGAAAATCAAACTCCTTTTCATTGCACTTGCATTGAGCAGTTTTGCTTTTGCGCAGCGCACAAATAAATTCGGTCAACTTGAAGACAAATGGCCAACGCCCAGTCCTTATCGGAATGCGGCGGGTGCCCCAGGGCATGCCTACTATCAAAACGAGGCGAATTACGAGATTGATGTCATCCTTGATGAGCCCGGACAAAACATCAAAGGGACGGAAAAGATTACCTATATCAACAAATCGCCCGATGCACTCGAATACTTGTGGCTACAGCTTGATCAAAATGTGCGCGAGAAAGGGAGTGACACTAAAAAAACAGGACAAGAAAGCATTTCTCCTCGTATGACCTATGATGAGCTCGGCCGCTTAATGAGTGAATTTAATGGAGGATATCATATCCAATATGTGAAATCAGCGAGTGGCAAAGACATGCCCTACCATATTGTAAAAACCATGATGCGGGTAGAACTTGACCAACCTTTGAAACCAGGCGCCAGCGTTGAGCTGAACCTAAAATGGTGGTTTAACATTCAAGATCGGGCGAAGTTCGGTGGCCGTATGGGCTTCGAGTATTTCGAAGAAGACAGCAATTACATTTATACCATGAGCATGTTTTTCCCTAGAATGTGTGTATACAATGATGTGTATGGATGGCAAAACAAGCAGTTTCTTGGCCGTGGGGAGTTTACCTTGCCCTTTGGCGACTACAAAGTAAAACTAACCGTACCATCAGACCATATCGTAGGAGCAACGGGTGAGCTGCAAAATGCTTCCAGTGTATTGACGTCGACTGAAAGAAAACGATTCGAACAAGCCAAAACAAGCGACTCTCCTATAATTATAGTAACAGAAGAAGAAGCTCGCGCAAAAGAAAAATCAAAAGCGAAAGGAACCCGCACCTGGGTCTTCCATGCTGAAAACGTGCGTGACTTTGCCTTTGCTAGTTCCCGCAAATTTATCTGGGACGCCCAAGGTGTTCAGTTTGGAAAACGCACCGTATTAGCCATGTCGTATTACCCGAAAGAAGGAAATCCACTCTGGGAACAATACTCTACCAAAGTGGTGGCGCATACGGTTAAAACCTATTCGAAATACACTTTCGATTATCCATACCCAGTAGCCATATCCGTACATACCAATAATATCGGAATGGAATACCCTATGATTTGCTTCAATGGGTTTCGTCCAGAAAAAGACGGCACCTATTCCGAGCTGACCAAATACGGTATGATTGGCGTAATCACTCACGAGGTAGTACATAATTTCTTCCCTATGATCATCAATAA
>Ga0100379_10000708_pt1 | contig 35354 bp, 33 predicted proteins | sample CryGeymeta201503_FD_80418 | JGI IMG/M metagenome (GOLD analysis project Ga0100379, IMG submission 80418) | Groundwater microbial communities from Crystal Geyser aquifers in Utah, USA - Crystal Geyser metaG 2015-03 | ecosystem: Environmental > Aquatic > Deep subsurface > Groundwater | place...
AAAAAAATCTTGACAGAAAGGAGGTAGCAGCTTAATATATGGGCAAGAGCGTCCTTCCTACTTCAACAAAAGGAAGGGACAACGTCACCGACTTTCAAACTTATCTGAAACTACAGCAAAAAAAGATAAAACTGTTACGGCGATAATTATTTTAAAGGAGGAAGGTCAATGAAGAAGATTGCTTTTGTAATGCTGGTTATCATGGTACTTTGTAGTGCAACTTTGGCATTTGCCGAGACAAGAATCCGCTGTGCATCAACAACGAGTACGCAGAACTCTGGATTATTTGATTACATCCTGCCGATTTTTGAAAAAAAGACAGGAATAAAGATTGATATTGTTGCAGTTGGCACAGGAGCTGCTATTGAGATAGGCAAAAGAGGCGATGCAGATGTTGTGTTCGTTCATGCTAAAGAGCAGGAACTGAAGGCTGTTGAGGAAGGTTATTTCGTCAACCGGCATGATGTAATGTATAACGATTTTGTTGTGATTGGCCCGTCAAGCGACCCTGCAAAGATAAAGGGTATGAAATCGGCTTCTGAGGTGTTCAAGAAGATAGCTGAAAACAGCGCCTTCTTCGTATCCCGCGGCGATAACTCAGGAACTCATACAAAAGAACTTTCCCTCTGGAAGAAAGCAAATATAGATCCCAAAGGGGGTTCTCGTAAGGGGGACAAAGTCCACCTTACGCATTTGCAGAAGTGGTATCTTGAGGTTGGACAGGGGATGGAAAAGACTCAGAGGATTGCGGATGAAAAGCGCGCATACACGCTTACGGACAGAGGCACCTGGCTTGCAACAAAAGATAAGGACAAGCTCGAAATGGTAATTGTTCTCGAAGGTGATCCCATTTTGTTCAATCAGTACGGCATTATGGCGGTAAACCCACAAAGGCATAAACATGTAAAATACAAAGATGCTATGGAGTTGATAAACTGGATTATATCAAAGGAAGGGCAGTATGCTATCGCGTCATTCAGGGATAAACACGGGAATCAGTTGTTTATTCCCAATGCAAAGTAAAAAATTATACGAACCTCTGACTATGTCATTGCGAGGCACAAAGTGCCGAAGCAATCTCAAAACAGACATCCCAGTATTTAAGAACACGGGATTGCTTCGCTTCTCTCGCAATGACAAAAACATTATAGGTGAATGTGGATTCAATTCTAATTGGTTTTAAAAAAGCATTCTCTTTAATTTTTAACCTTGATGCGGAATTATTAAGCATAATATTTTTATCACTCAGGGTATCCGGAACAGCGCTTATAATCGTATCTGTCATCGGCGTTCCTCTTTCCGCGCTCGTCAGTTTGAAGAAATTCCCGGCACGGGGATTATTTATAAGCATTATGAACACGCTTATGGGGCTTCCTCCTGTTGTGGTTGGCCTTTTTGTTTATATAATGCTGTCAAGGAGCGGCCCCATCGGTTTTATGGGACTCCTTTATACGCCGTCAGCAATGATTATCGCCCAGACAATACTCGCTTTTCCAATTGCGGTGTCACTCTGTCATTCAGCAATTATCAGCGTCAACCCTATCATAAAGCAGGCTTCAATGACACTTGGAGCAACACCACTTCAAACGTCGGTTACTATAATAAAAGAAGCAAGATACGGAATAATGTCAGGGATGATTGCGGCATTTGGGAGGGTAATGGCAGAGGTTGGCGCAATACTTATTGTCGGCGGAAATATTGCGGGATATACCCGCGTTATGACAACAACCATTGCTCTGGAAACAGACAAGGGAAATTTTGAACTTGCCATAGCTCTTGGAATAATACTCTTAACCATCTCGCTTGTGATAAACTCTGCTCTGCACTTTGTTCAGAGGAAAGGAGCGCTTCCGGTAAACAGATGAGCCTGAGACTTAATATATCCGATGTCCGGAAAAACTATAACGGGAAACCTGTCCTGAATGCATGCTCATTTTCTTTTGACAGAAATGGCGTCTATGTATTAACGGGATCTAATGGCAGCGGTAAATCCACGCTGCTCAGGATATGCGCCCTTATTGAAAGTCCTGATAACGGAGAGGTCAATTATTTTTCAGGAGATACCCCCCTGCATCCCCCCTTGCCAAGGGGGGAATTAAAGGGGGGTGTATCTTCCGAAGGTAATGTCTTAAACAAAGACATTGAACTCAGACGCAGGATTACCCTTGTTTTGCCAGGGATTGGTTTGTTTAACACTACAGTTTTTAATAATGCGGCTTACGGCTTGAAAATAAGGGGAGGAAAAAACAAAGAGACAGAAAGAAAAGTTAATGATGCATTAAATTTTGTCGGGCTCATTCATAAAAAAAATCACAATGCCCTTACGCTTTCAAGCGGTGAAACCCAGAGGTTAGGTATTGCAAGGGCAATGGTCATAGAGCCTGAGATGCTATTTCTTGACGAGCCCACAGCATCCATTGATAATGAAAATACGGAAATCGTGGAGAATATAATCTTGAATATGAAAAAAGAAGGCAGATCCAAAATCATTATTGCCACCCATGATATGATGCAGGCTAAAAGGCTTGCTGATTGCATGCTCCTCATGGATGAGGGGAAAATTATCAAGGTTTAAGTTGCACTTCGATGCTCTTTTTTAGTATCTTAAAAGCAGCGGCGAGTCTTCAGGATCTTTTTTATTTTTTAACTCGTTACTCGTAACTTGTCACTGTCTTTATGCCGGAGTGGCGGAATTGGTAGACGCAAGGGACTTAAAATCCCTCGTCCCCAAAGGGCGTGCCGGTTCAAATCCGGCCTCCGGCACCATATTAAATCAAGGGGTTGTTTTTCTAAGAGGCTACTTATATAGCCCCAAAAACTCATCCACTGCCAACCCTGCCTTTTTAATCTGGTCTCTCAACAAACCTTGCTTTATGGTCTTGCCCTTGTGCACAGGGATTGACAGGACATAGAGACTTCCTTCTTTTGTGAGCTTTACATGGCTGCCTCTTTGACCTTCCAACCTCCATCCGGCCCTTTCAAAAGCCTTTACAACCCTGTCTGGTTTAAGGTTATGAATACTGCTCATGCAGCCTTTCTAACCTTTCTCTTTTCCTCAACTACCGCAAGATGTCCTGCTATTGCATCTTTTATCATTTCAAGGGCTTCTTCTATCGTATCGCCCTGCGAAGCACATCCGGGCAATGAGGGACACTCAACCCAGAATCCCCCATCTTCTGTGTCCGGATAAAGAACTACAGAATATTTTTTGCCTTTGATCGCAACAGTGTATTTCTTTTCTCTTTGTAAGGCTATAATTTCACCTTTAAGCCCTTCCACAATCTCACCTAAAGCAATGGAGAAGACAAGCTGCCCGCTCTTTAAAGTATCAATTATCTCCTTCTTGTCCTTTGTAAGCACAAAGATTGTCTCACCATCTGTTAAAAACTTCAGTTCAGAGAGAGGTTTTTTTATTTCCGGCATGTTCTTCTTTAGATAATTTATAGCCTTTCTTATCTTCTGGATGCTGATGCCTTTATCCATAAGAGTCTTAGCTACTCTTAATTGAATCAGGTCATTGAAGGAATAAAGTCTTACAGAGCCATAGCCTGTTGCCTCGCTCACAGAGGGTTTTATGAAATGGGTGCTGTCCCAGTAATCAATCTGCCTAAAGCTTAAGCCTGTTATCTTTGATACAGCCTTGCTGTTAAAATTCATTTTCCCTCCCGTTTAAAATTATAAATACACTACTGTAATTATAATACTGAATAGAATAATTGATGTCAAGAAAAATTTATTGAACAACACAAAAAATATTTTAGGATAAAATTGGACGGAGAATATCAGCGTTACTGTTGAGAGAATAGTCGCTACTACTAAAGCTGAGATGGGAAAAAAGAAATAATCCGCAGATTAGAAAAACTTTTCCATTTCAGACTCAAATAACCAAATCGCCATTAGTAACTTTTGGTTTTATCACCTGCAAACCTGATTTATGATCAGCATTGCCGATGAGTTAGGTTCAGCATAGTGTTTTTCAATAGGGGACGGTTCGGTGTACGTATCCCCCTCAATATAAACAACTTTACTGCTCAGCATCAAAAAGCTTTTCTCCGTACAATCACATCTCATTAGGAACTTCCATTCCTTATACAATCGACTGCCTATTGGTTGAGGTGTCTTGTATATCATCTTCATCCAAGCGTCAAAAACATTCTTGCTTATAAAATTTATATTATTAACATCATATAAATCTGTATGATCATCCCATTCGTAAAGTACAACCCAGGAAGGCTCGCCCGAAGTGCTTTTATTGACAGGATTTTGTGCTGTGACTTCCTTTTTTAATGCCTCCTCAAGATTGGTCAATTTGTTCTCATAATAGTCCCACACTACTGCGGGGGATAATGCAAAGTTAAGACCTTCAACTCCCTCGGCAGATATCTTAAAAGTAAGAAGGCCAACTACCTCGCCCTTCATGTTTATTAAAGGACCACCACTGTTTCCCGCATTTACAGCCGCATCTGTCTGGATAAATTTGACTCCCTTGAGCGTGCGGTCACAATTGCTGATTATCCCCTTGCTAACAGACTCTGATAAGCCTAACGGCGCGCCTATAGCATATACCTCATCCCCTGTATTGCAGTTAGTATTCATGGGCAAGTAATCAAACTTTGAACCGTCAACCTTAAGATATGCAACATCAAGAACAGACAACCCTTTTTTGATTGGAGATGCCACAGTAGTTCTACCATCCGGAAAATGAATTTCTACTGTTTCGTGGTTTTCGACTACGTGATTGTTTGTGATAATCAAGCCGTCAGCAGAGGCAACAAACCCAGACCCTGAACCACTTGGCGTTTTTATAGTAACAACTGATTTTTTCGCCTTCTCTATTATCTTCTGGGGGCTTTCCTCACAAGAAAAAGCAAAGAGGCATAAAAGAAAACAAACAACCTTAAAGAATTTATGGGTTGTCATTTTTTCTTCGCTCAAGCTATCCAATCCTGCAATAAAAATAACACCTGTTAAAAGAAAGTTCAAGTAAAATCTACTTTGCCCTATTGCCCTAAAATTCTGTTTTACCTCTGCAACGAAATCACGAGCCTTCTGTTAAAAACCTTTGCAATCCTGTCAAGGAATTCAAGGGAAGGCATACGCTTGTCATTAGGGCTTTCAAGCCTTGAGATAGCCTGCTGGCTTGTCTGAATCTCTTTTGCCAACTGCGCCTGTGTGATATTGGATGCCTTTCTTAAAGATGCTATCTCCTGAGCAATCTTCCTTTTAGCCTCTGCCCTGTCAAAATAAATCCTGAACTCCTTGTCTTTCAAGTGTCTCTCAATATGTTTATCAAGGTCGCTTCTCATTTTTTAACCTCCATCAATTGCTTCATCCTTTGTTTTGCAGTTTCAATCTCTCTTAAAGGCGCTTTGGGTGTCTTCTTCAAATAGGCATGAAGAAGTAACATCTCATTGCCTTTAATCACAACATAAAATATCCTGTGCTGGCTGCCATGTGTTCTTATCTTTAGCTCCCAGAGCTTGCCCTCTATCTGCCTGAACTCAACACCCACCGCGTCCGTGCCGTATTCCTGTATCCCCTTCAATGCAGAAAGTAACTCTGCTTTTTCTCCCTTGTTGTTTATCTCGTCAATGTATTTTTCAACAGGCGCTTTCCCTGCTGGATTCCGCCAATAATTAACAAGGAATGTCATTGCTTATGATACAACCAACTTGATGTTAAGTCAATGGGTAAAAATACTGTTTCCTTTGACAGCCTTATTTTTCTAATTCGGGATTATGGGGGCTGTTTTGGTTACAGAGAAATAGTATTTTTGGACTTAAAATCCCTCGTCCGCGAGGGCGTGCCGGTTCAAATCCGGCCTCCGGCACCATAGCCGTTCTACGAGCCGCAGACCATGGGTCGCAGACGAATCATTTGCTGATATAACCGTTGACGAGTTTTATAAGTTCCTGCGTTTGTATCGGTTTCGGAAGATATGCGTTAGCTCCGATAGCAAGCGCCCTCTTTCTGTCTTCCTCGGCGCCTTCTGCGGTTATCATTATTATAGGTATGTCTTTATAGCCGGGACTGCCCCTTACCAGACTAACGAGTTTCAAGCCGTCCATTACAGGCATGTTTATATCACAAAGTATAAGGTCTATTTTTTCGGAAGATAATTTTTTCAAGGCGTCAACGCCGTCTGTTGCTTCAATCACCTTTGAGCCTGCTATCCTTTTCATAGCAAAACTTATCAGCTGTCTCATCGTCGGAGAATCTTCTACCACAAGAATATTCGGCATCTTGTCCGCTACCTCCTCGGTTTTTCTTTCAGCATGTCAAGGAAACTCTGTATTGTAGTCAGTTTTCTCTCTGACTGGGTATATAGTCTTGAAGAAAAAATAGCAGTGGCGGCATGCCCTGCAAGCAGATTAAAAAGCTCATAGTCAACATTTGAAAATTTCTTTTTCTGAATGAGAAGAGAATATATGGCAATAACGCCTATCACATGCTCTTTAATTTTTAAAGGGATACAGACTATGGGATTTTCCATAGAGTTGCTGCCTTTGTTATTATGTATATTCTCAGAAAAATAGCTCTCGCCTTCCCTCGCGGCAGTCCCTATAATCCCTTCGCCAAACCTTACCTTAGGAACATCCGAAATGGCTAGGCCCTCGGCCCCAACAGGGATAAGCTCATTTGTCTTCTCTTCCATAAGGAGCACTGCGAATTTCTCGGCGCCTATCAGGTTTATCACTATTTCCAGGACTATCCTCAGAACTTCATTGAAATCCAGTGTTGAGTGGAGCTGGTAACTTGCAACATAGAGGTTGGCCAGGTTGTTATTCTCATCTTCAACTTCAACATACTTTGCCGCAAAATCCTTGTTTTCTTCCTCAACCTGCCTGAATCTTTCCTTAAGGGAATTCAGTTCGTCTTCCGTAACCTTTATCCGCTCTTCGTAAAGCCTTACCTTCGCCTCATCGCCTGAACGCTCAACAGCCTCTTCAAGCTGGGCCAGCTTGAACCTCAACCTCTCATTTTCCTTAAGAAGCTCCTGAGTAAACTCTTCTCCCTTTCTAAACATCTGAAGAAACTCATCAGCCTTCTTTCCGATACTGGTCTCTCTTTCCATCAATCTCCTCTATGGGCCGCAGCCCCTCTATTAACTATGTTTATTAACTCCACCGGTATTTCAGAAAGCGGAAGCGCTCTGTCCGCCGCCCCTGCCTTTATAGCCTCAGCAGGCATTCCAAAAACCACGGCAGTCTCCTCTGATTCAGCTATAGTATAACCGCCTTTTGATTTAATTTCCAGCATTCCGTTTTTTCCGTCATTCCCCATGCCTGTAAGAACAACGCCCGTGACCTTGCTTCCGTAATATTCTGCGGCGGATGACATCATTAAATCAACCGAAGGCACATACTTATCTTCATTGACTGCTTCTTTTAGCCGCACATGATGTTCGCTCCCCTTTTTCTTAAACATCATGTGGCAGCCGCCCGGGCATATCAGCGCCCTTCCCCGTTCAATAACATCTCCGTCTTCCGCTTCTTTTATTTTCATCCCGGCGAGACTGTCAAGCCTTTCAGCGAGAGGCCCTGTAAAACCCTTCGGCATATGCTGACTTATAACTACTGAAGCGGAAAAATTATTCGGGAGCCGTGTGAGGATTATCTGGAGCGCTGCAGGCCCGCCTGTTGACGAGCCTATCGCCACAACTTCAATATCACCTATTACTGAATCAGTTTTAACCGGAGCTTCAATCCCGAGATGCTCGGGACTCATCAGGGTGAGGTTCCTGCTTAATCTATCCATACGGAGGCTTCTTACGGCATTTACCTTGTTGAGAAGGTCCTTCTCTATGCCCTGCAGTTCCACAGAGGCCCTCTTTGTCGGCTTTGCAATAAAATCAACCGCGCCCAATTCAAGCGCCTTGAACACAGTCTTGGTGTCGGAATAAGAACTTACCATTATCACCGGGATGGGTTTTTCTTTCATCAGCCATCTCAGAAAACTGAATCCGTCCATAGCCGGCATCTCAAAATCAAGCGTAATTAAATCGGGCCTCAGCCTCAGGGTCTTTGCCATGGCCTCTATGCCGTCGGAGGCTATGCCTATAACCTCAATACCCGGCTCCGTTTCAAGCATCTTCTTTATCGTCTGTCTGCTGTAAGCCGAATCATCAACAATCAGGACTTTTATCTTCGCATCTGCCGTCATAGTTATATTTTATTCCCCCATGCCATTTTCACAAGGCTTTCAGATGACATTGCTGCCGCAAGTTTTGGCGGTTTCTGGTAAACCATATCATGTTTGAAGTGCTTAAGCGTAAAGGCTGTGGAAATATTCATCAATGATTCTGCATGACCGAGCAGCAGATACCCTCCGTCAACAAGCCTTTCGTAAAAATTTCCGATTACCTTTTTCCTCGTCTCCAGGTCAAAATATATGAGCACATTTCTGCATAATATCACATCCATTTCACCTACGAATTTCACCTTGAAAGGGTCCAGAAGGTTAAGGCAGCTGAAATTTACAAGCTGTCTGACATTGTCGTTTATCTTATAAAAATTGTCTTCAGGCGTAAAATATTTTTCTATATAATGCTCCTCTGTAGTCCTGAATGAATTCTTTCTGTACACGCCCCTTCTTGCATGCTGCAGCACCCTCTGGTTGATATCGCTGCCGAGTATCTCCACATCCCACCCCGTAAAAAAACCCTGCTCCAGCGCCAGCATTGCGATTGTATAAGGCTCTTCTCCGGTAGAACAGGCTGCAGACCATATCCTTATTTTTTTTGACTCCCTGTTTATATTTTTAAGCTCCGGCAGTATCTCCTCGCTCAGCGTCTTTAACTGGCTTATCTCCCTGAAAAAATAAGTTTCATTTACAGTGAGGACGTCCACAATAAACGTAAGCTCTTCATCCCTCCGCTTATCGTATAACAGCAGCCTGTAATAATCCCTGAAATCATTCAGATGATGACTCTTTACTCTTTTAGACAGTCTTTTCTCCAGAAGGTATTTTGAATTATCATCAAAATACATGCCGCAGTAATCTTTTATAAGGTCCCTGAGGAGTCTGAATACGTCATCCGGCAGGGGAATGTTCTCTTCTGTTTCAAGCATCAAGACACTCCTCCACAGCCTTTCTTACAGCAGGGTCGTCCTCTCTATCAAGTAATTTCTCAAGTTCAACCCTCACGCTCCCCGAACTGCTCCGAGCTGCTCGGAGGGCCTCAACAGCGGCCATTCTTGCAGCCCAATCAGAATCGTTAAGATAGGGCAGGATTATATTCTCCACATCCTTAAATGGAGCAAGCGCTCTTATAGCAGTCCTTCTTATCTCCTTATCCTGCGAAGAAAGCATTCCTGCCAAGGCATCCCTGGCAGTTTCACCGCCTATCCTGCTCAGAGACTCCATCGTGGAAGTCACAACAAATCCATTAGGGTCTGAAAGCAGTTTAATAAGCCTGCTTACAGTGTCTTTGTCGCCTAACTCGCCAAGCGCCTTGACTGCCGCCGCCCTGACTGCGTCATCAGGGTCTGCAAGCAAAAGGACAAGAGAGTCTGATACGCCCTGTCTTTTAATCAAGCCGAGACTCAATGCCGCAGAAACCCTTATATCGGCATTTTCATCCGTAAGCGCCAGCGTCAGATATTTTATAGACTCATCTGTTTTTATCATGGACAGCGCCCTGACAACCGCGTGTCTTACCTTGATATTGTCATCCTTCAGCGCAAAGCCGATTGCCGGCACAGCCTTAACCGCGCCGATTTCCCCAAGCACTAATATAGTATTTTTTCTCAGCACAGGATTCCTGCCGCCAATCATCTTGATTAGCTCATCTGCCGACAGACCTGCTCTAAGATTAGATAACGCGGCAACCGCAGCCTCCTGCACATCCTCATACTCATCAGAGAGCAGTTTTTTTACCGGCTCTACCGCCCTTACATCGCCTATCCTGGAGATTCCAAGCGCTGCGCTCGCTCTCACATGACCGTCTTCATCATTCATCAGTCCTTCAAATGCATCATAAAAAACAGGCGAGGCCAGCTCGCCTGCAACATCACATATAAACCTCATCTGGTAAGGGCTTACTGTATCAAACAAGGGCAGAATGACCTCCGGCTTGTCTCTCCCGATAAAGACAAGCGACCTCTTTACATCCTCCGCCAGTTCCTCTTCCAATGAAAGCTCCAGAAGCGGAGCAAGCGCCCTTTCATCTCTCATAAGGCCGAGCAGCAGTATTGCAGAAATCCTCACATCCGCCTTAGCGCTCCAGGCCTGCGCAACAAGAATATTAATAATGCGGTCCCCAAAGAACTTCCTCATTTCTTCCGCAATAATATCTTCTTTCACGCCGTTGTGATAAAAATTCCTTATCGTCTTTATTGCTTCTTCCTGTATTGTCTTTGACGAGTCCTCAAGAAGGGGAACTATGTTCTTGAGCGTTTCAGGCGCAGAAAACCTGCCAAGCGCCTTTAGCACCGGTTCTCTGAGGGTCTTTGTAGAAAGGGCTTTAACAAGAGAAGGCACAGCCTTCCTGTCGCCAATCCTTCCAAGCGCATCAGCGGCGGGATATGACGTCCACAGGTCGCCGCTTTCAAGTATCTCTATCAGCGCATTCACAACCGCCGGTTCGCCTATTTTTCCAAGATGCTCAACAGCGGACGCCCTGACATTGTCATCCTCGTCTTTAAGGGCTTCAAGCATCAGAGGCAGCGACCTCTTATCTCTGAACTCGCCGAGCACATCTATTATAAATTTCCTCACATCCCTGTTCTGAGTATTAAAAGCCTCAACTAAAAAAAGTGTGGCTTTTTTGTCCAGCTTTATGAGGGTTTCTATGGCTGAGTTCCTGGCGCCTGCATTAGCATCAATATAAAGAAGGGCAATCAAGCCGTTGATATACGCTTCTATGGAATAGTCATTGAACAGAATGTCAACCGCCGTCTTTCTCACCCTCCAGCTGACGTCCTTCATTGCCTTAAGAAGCAATCTGATGGAGGTCTCCGACGTAACGCCTCTCAACCGTTCAACAGCTTCTCTTCTTACCTCTACATCTTCGCTGTCAAGCAGATATTCCAGTTCCTGCATTTTTTCCTTTCCATGCGTTGTAGGCGCTATGAATCGTTAGACAGGCCGTCGGCTGTAAGAGATGCGGACTGAAGCGCTATCTTTTCTTCTGATGTAAGAAGCCTTTCAATATTAAGAAGTATTATTATCCTGTCTTCTTTTTTGCCCAGGCCTGTAAGATATTCTGTCTTCAACCCCTTAAACATGGCTGGAGGAGCGCTTATCTCCTCCGGATGGAATGGGATTATCTTATCTATTTCATCCACCAGAAGCCCTATCTTCTCATCCTCACAGCGGACCACTATTATCCGGCATTTTTCGGCCCCGGTATGAATGCCGAATCGCTTTCTAAGGTCCAGCAAAGGGATTACATCGCCCCTGACATTTATAACGCCTGAGATAAAATCAGGCAGTTCAGGGAGAAAATAGATTTTTTGTGATTTCAGAATCTCAACAACCCTGTTTATATTGACGCCGAAATCTTCTTCCCCTATTTTAAAAACGGCAAATTTTTCCATAACACCCCTCAGAACAGTAGCGCAGTAATAACAGGTGATTTGTTTGCCTGCTGCTCTGCTGCTCTATTTCGCATTTTTAACCTTAAAGGCCTCCATCTCTTTTTTGAGCAGTTCAATTTCCTTAGAAAGCGTTGTCAGGGAGATTGAGACCTCTTCAACATCTTTCACGGCAGCCATTCCTATCGCCCGCATTTGCTCCATAGCGTCAGCAGTGCCCTCATTAACCTTCTGATAACCTGATGTTGCCTCCCCTATCTGCTTTATCCGCTCATCTGCAAGCTCAAGATTCGTTGATACCGCCTTTATCCCCGCCGCCTCTTCTTCGGCGCCGCGCTTGACAATATCCGCTGCATCTTTGACGTCGCTAACGCTCTCAAGAAGATGGGCTGTCCCTGTCTGCTGTTCCTGTGTTGCCTTCGCGGTATGCTCCATCATCTTACGGATATTCTCTACTGAAACCGCAATCTGCTTAAGTCCTTTAGTCTGCTCCCCTGTGGCCCTTTCTATTGCATCCGCCATGGCCGCAGACTTCTGCGCAACTTCCAGCGCCCTGGCCATATCTTCCCCGGACTTATAGACCAGGGTATGACTTTCGGCTGCCCTGTTCATATTGCTGTCTATGGCCTTTACCGCGTCCGCTATTTCAGACTGTATTGTTTTAACTATATTGGATATCTCCTTTGTTGAAGCGGAAGTCCTGTCGCTCAGCCCTCTTATCTCATCAGCCACAACAGAGAAACTCTTCCCGTATTCGCCTGCCTGCGCTGCAAGTATTGCGGCATTCAGGCTCAGGAGGTTTGTCTGCTCTGTAACATCCTTTATCACCTTTAATACCTTTTCTATATCCGCTGACCTGCCGCTGAGCCGGCTTACTATTTCAGAAGACTGCTTAACTTCCGACATCAGCGTATCCATACTGGTTATGGCGTCTGAAACCTCATCTAAGCACTGCCCTCCAAGCATGGCCCTGGTGTTTGACGCCAGACGGGCTGATTCCCTTGCATTGCCCTCAACTTCCTTTACCGAGGCATTTATCTCCTCAACAGCAGCTGATGTATCCTCCACCGCCGAAGACGCCTCTCCTGCATTTTCTGCGATTACCTTGGCGGTTTGCGACACCTCGGCAACAGCAGAATAAGCATCCTCCGCAGCCTTGAATAATCTGCCTGTGCTTAAGGCTATCTCATCCCCTGTTGCCTTCATCTCAAGCAGTGACGTTACATTCTCATTGGAGAAATCCACAAGTTTTCCTGTGTCCTCTGTTATCTGCTTATGCGATTCACCTGCATGTTTAATAGCAGTTGTAATTTCATTGATTGCTTCTGTCTGTTTCTGGGTTCCCTGATTCACATTCTTGAAAGTAAGGGTTAACTGGTTAATTGCCATAGAAACATCCTCGGACATAGACCTCAGCTTATTAAGCGTGGAAGTTAGCCTGCCGATAAGGAATTTGAAACCCTCCGCAATGCTCCCGAACTCATCATCCCTGAACTCTGAGAGCTCTACGGTCAGGTCGCCTCCCGTTGCTCTGGCAAGCGCCTCATTTATCCTCTTTACAGGCCTGCCGACTTTCCTCTGGAAGAACTTCACAATCGCGTATATGACAATAAGAAAAGTTGCAACCTGCATAAAAGGCGGAATTATAAGAAACCGCCTCATAACCTCATTCACCGAGCGCCCGCTGTAAACTACCTCTATGCGGCCTGCGTCTTTTCCTCCGCCAGAGGCGGATGTTTTTACCGGAAGATTTATAATGTTGCTTTCAGGGACATAAAACATAAAGAACGGATTTATACGGCTGCCTTCCTCTTTATATTGAACAGCCTTCGCAGCAAGGATATTACCATTGACGTCAATAATTTTTACTGACAAAATAGTTCCACTCTTTACAGCCATCTCCAGAAACATATCAAGCTGTTTTGAATCATGGCCCATTGTAACTGCATCCCTTATAAGCCCGGCAGTTGCTGCAACCTCATCTCTGAGCCTATCCTTTAGATAGCTCCTCTGGTAAAGCATCAGCCATGCGTAGAGTATGCCCTGCCCTATCACAAGGATTAACAATATCATCACAGTAAAATTCGCCACGAGGGTATTTTTAATCTTTATCTTCCCTATCATCCCTGCACCCCCTTATTGCAATTAACCACCCCTTTAATTCCCCTCCCCTCCTTGGATAAGGAGGGGTAGGGGTGGTTTGACTGTTTGATTACCACCCCTTCATCCCCTCCTAAAATAGGAGGGGAGCTTGGGAGCACGAAGTGCGGGGTGGTCTGTCCCCGACCTGACAGAATGAAACCCGTATTTAAAAAATGTTTTATCATCATAACAGCATCCCCAGTTTTAACATCATGGACTTTATGCCGTCATAATCCTCATCCTTTGCCTCTGTGAAACCGGTATATGACTTGGCTATGGATTTAAGGACCAGCCCGCCCTCGGCAGACGCATCGGTCAGGGCAGTCAGGGCTGACCTAAACAGAGAAACATCCTCTTCGCTCAACGACTTATTAATGCATATATTGAATTCAGGAATATCTTCTGAAATCTTCAGGAACTTTAACCCCTCGTCTTTGAATTTATAAGCAGTGTCTTCCATGACGCCTCCTGCATCAAACTCGCCTTTCAGCACCGCCCTGGCTACATCATCATGGTGGCCGAGATAGTCGTAATAAAAAAGTTCGGTTATCTCTATTCCCGCCTCTAAAAGCATTCCCCTCGGGACAATGTGGCTTGACGTTGAATAAAAGTCTCCGAACGCAAACGTCCTTCCCTTCAATTCCCCCACGGCATTAATGCCCCTGTCTGCCCTTGTGATTATTACTGAGTGGTGATAAGGCTTGCCGTCTCTTAGGGCCTTTGCGAGCACATCAACCCCGTATTTTCTATGCGCCTCTATATAAGTGGAAGGCGTCATAAAGCACATTTGCGTAACATTCCGGCCTATGGCGTCAATTGCCTCCTCAAAGTTCATCGCTACCTTAGGCTCAACCCTCCTGCCAAGCTTCTTGCTGAGATACTCTGCCATCGGAGTGAATCTCATGAACATCTCCGCAGGGGACTCTAAAGGCACAACGCCAAATTTCAATATGCCTTTTTCTTCCGAGAACTTGAACCTTCCGATTTCTTTGTCAATCAACTCGGCGTCTTTCTGGAGGCTCCTCAGCGAATTATTTACACTGAATGCGAGGTCGCGGTTCGCCTTCGGAATATCCTTAATCTTCTCCACGGATTTCCACATCTGATTGGAACCTATCTTCTGTTCATAAATTGCCTTGGAAATCTGCCGGCTCTTATCAGAAACCACTTCAATTGCCTCTGATATATGCTTGCTGGTCGCCGCCTGCTCGTCAGTCGCTCCCCGGACCTGATGCGATATATCTCTCATCTTCTCCGTTGCGCCCATAATCAGGGTAGTGCCCTTTGCCTGCTCTGACGTCGCCTTAGCAATCATACCTGTCATATTTTTGATGCGTTCCATTGCCTCCGAGACAAGTCTTATCGCCTTGGCCTGTTCGCCTGTGGAACGGTCTATGGAGAGCGCCATCTCGGAAGATTTTTTAGAACTCGCCACTATCTTCCTTAATGCGTCCGACGCCTCTCTTGAGAGTTTCAGCCCCTCATCAACTGACTTCAGCCCTTCAGCCATCGCCTGAATAGTGCCTTTTACCTCCTGCTGAACAGACTGTATGAGAGAGCCTATCTCCTGGGTTGAGAATGCCGTCCTCTCTGCCAGGTCTTTAATCTCCTCTGCAACAACCGAAAATCCTTTCCCATGCTCTCCTGCCTGCGCCGCGAGTATAGCGGCATTCAGGGCCAGAAGGGTTGTCTGGTCAGTAATATCATCTATCACATTGAGTATCTTTCCTATCTCATCCGACCTGCCGCCGAGCTTCTTCACAAAGTCATTTGTTTTCTCAACAGAAGACTTTATATTCTTCATCCCCTCCATAGTTTTGTCTATGGAGCCCATGCCGAACGTTGATGCGTCAGTCATGACTTTTTGCGAAAGGTTTGCAGACTCTTTTGCATTCCCCTCAACCTCTTTCACGGAAGACGTCATCTCTTCTATGGCAGAAAGCGTCTCCTCTGTTGCGATTGAAAGATTATCGGCATTATGCGCAACCTCTTTTATAGTAGCGGAAAGTTCTGCGATAGAAGAGGATGTTGCATCAACGGCAACGGACAGGTCGTGGCTATTGTTCTTTACATTCCCTACGGCATTAGTCATTTCTTCCATTGACGCCGCGGTCTCTTCTGTTGATGCGGCAAGTTTCTCTGTCCCCTCGGTAATATCCGATATAGCGGCGTTCAGCTCTTCAACCGAGCTTGAGATATCCGCTATGGCCTCTGTCTCAAGTTGTGTGCCGTCAAGCACCTTTTTAGAATCCTTTCCGACCGTTTCAACAACATGCGCAATTCTTGCCGAGACGTCTTTTATCCTCTGCAGTATCCTTCCTACCGCGCCAACGGATTCTTTTATGGAATTGCTTAGACGCGCAATCTCATCTTTGCTCTTTACATTCACATCAAATGAAAGGTCGCCTTCCGCCATTCTCAACGCCGCATTTTCCATCGCCTTGATCGGCGATATAACCATTTTTCTCAGCATGAGCCAGAGCACAAGACTGAAACCAAGCGCTCCGGCAATCGTAAGCAAAATAACTATTGTTACTGATTTCATCGCCCTTTCATACTCTTTTTCTATTGACAGCGAAACCTTTACAGCGCCGAGCATAGCCCCATCCTGCGCGTGGCATCCCTTACATGAATCAGCATTTTCAAGGGGTTTGTAGAAGGTATAACCTTTTGAGCTCTCTTCAACAATGGGAGCTTTTGTGCTTATAATCTTCTTCATTGCGTCAGCTTCTATTACCGGAGCATCTTTTACAAATGCCTCTCTGCCTTCGGAATTCACAACATGAAGGCCTGCTATGCCTGCGGTTCCGCGCAGGCTGTCAATCAGTTTTTTCGTAAGGTCGGGCCTGTTCTCCAGCATTGTCATCTCAACGTCTTTCTTTATGATTGCAGCCGTGGTCTCTGAATTTTCTCTTGTAATTCCGTAAAGAGTTGACTTCTCTATAAGCATGGTCATTGCGCCCGCGATGACAACACCTGCAAGAAGCATGACTAAAACAGTAATAATTATCTTTAATTCAAGTTTTTCTCTCATAAGACCTCCGGTTTAAAAATTCAAAAAATAAATTTATGTCTCTTTCTCATTTCAAGTGGGCGCCCCTAAACTCCCCTCCTTAGTTAAGGAGGGGCAGGGGTGGTTGGTTTACCCACTCACAACTTACCACCCCTTTATCCCCTCCTAAAATAGGAGGGGAGCTATGGGAGATTTTGCTTTATCCACTCACCGTGAGAAAGAACCATTTTTATTAATTTCTAAATCCTCATTTTAGATTTATATTCGCCGCATCTTCCAGACGTATAACCGAGATAAACCTGCCGTTGTAAAGAACAACACCCTCTACAAACATCAGGTCTGACTCGGCAAGATGAGCCGGCGGCTCCTCAATGTCGGATTCATCAATGCGGACAACCCCGTTTATCCTGTCTATCATTGCCCCGATACGTCCCTTTTGACCTTTCAGCGTCAGTATTTTTTTACGCACCTTTTTACGGGAATCATCTGCGCTTAATCCACCCTCACTCCCCGTCATAACCCCACCTTCACCTCCCCTTAAATTAAGGGGCGGGAGGGAGGGGTTAGAAGGATTTATTAAAAGCCTCTTTTTCAGGTCTAAAACAGGCATCACCTTTCCCCTCACAGAGGTTATGCCGAGGATATAATCCGGAACCTTCGGAACCATTGTGATTTGCTGGGGTGTGAGAATTTCTTCAACTTCAGAGATTCTGAAGGCAAATTCTTCAGCTGCAAGCTGAAACGTAAGAAGTTCTATTATGCCTGTCTGCCGTGCTGACGGCACAGGCAGGCCCGATACTGCCTCTTCAGGTTTAGCTGTTTTCCCTGCGGATTCGGATAAACTTTTTTCTTTAACAGCCTCCTGCGGCTGAGGTTTTTCCTCCTGTCTGCTGTCTGCTGTTTGCTGTCTACTGTCTACTTCTTTCCCTGCAGCCTTGTCCTCTTGCTTCGGCGCAAGCTCTTCTTCTCCGCCTGAGGCGGACTGACCGCCGCTTTTTTGTTCCGCTTCTTTAATTTTTTTTCTAATTTTCGCTATATCCATTTAGTCCAAACTCCTGCGCAGCTTCGTTAATTAACTGTCTCTCAATTATCCTGTATCCACTGCCCAGCCCGCTTAACAGCGCGGCAGTCGCCATGCTGTTAATCAATCTCGGAACGCCCCCGGAATATGCGTGAAGCGCCTTTAACGCCTCTTCAGTGAACAATTGTTCCTCGCATCCTCCGACCTTCAGCCTGTGTTCCACATAACCCTTAATCTCATCTTCGCTTATGGGACCCAGGTGATAAAAAAGTCCGATGCGCTGCTTCAACGGCAGATATGCCTTATGATTTAACCTGCGTCTTAAGTCCGGCTGTCCGACAAGTATAAGACTTAAGAGATTTGCGTCATCAAGCTGAAAATTTGTAAGCAGCCTGATTTCTTCAAAGGTATCCTTGTCCGGAATAAGCTGAGCCTCATCTATAATTATCACAGGGGTAATCCCTGCCTGATAATCTTCATAAACCTTTGAATAAATTGCATCAAGAAGGTCGTCCTTAAAACCGGAAAATCTGCCTGAGACCGGTATATCAAATCTCTTGGCAACGGTCCTGAGAAACTGCGCCGACGTGAGGCGGGGATTAATAATAAGAATAATCCTGTATTTTTCTCCGAGAGAATCTATCAGCGCCCTCGTGAGCGTAGTCTTGCCGCAGCCGACGTCCCCTGTCAGGACCACAAGTTCTTTTTCTTCAACTGCATACTGCAGTCTTGCAAGCGCCTCTTCATGAACCCTGCTCATGAAAAGAAATTTAGGGTCTGGTGTTTTAGTAAAAGGCCTGCGTTTTAATCCATAGTATTCCTCATACACCATAAATGCTCCCCTGCCCTGTTAGAAAGCCCCGCTTTTTATAACGGGGGTTGCTTTTTGTTTGACTACAGCATCATCTATGAGACTGTCAACATCTATGACAAGAATAACCTCATGCTTGCCTATCTCTGCCGCGCCCGCAAAACCGCGAATGCCTGCAAAATATTCCCCGAGCGATTTGATAACTATTTCGTGCTGCCCGAATAACTCATCAACCATCAAACCGTGCCTTCTTTTCCCGGTTCCTGCGACAACAACAAAAAACCTCTCTGCATCTTCAGCTGTCAGAGCAAAAATCCTTCCGATGTTTGTCATTGCAAGCATCTCGCCTCTCAAATTATAAACATCCCTTCCCTCAACACTCTGGATATCGCCGCGGGTGATAACAAGGGTCTCTGATATAGAAGTAAGCGGTATCGCAAATTTCATGGCCCCTACCCTCACAATAAGCGCCTTGATAATAGCCAGGGTAATAGGAATTGTCAGAGTAAACACCGAGCCCAGGCCCTTCTTAGTATCAATTTCAGCAAAGCCGCCTATTGCCGCAAGTTTCTCTTTCACAACGTCCATTCCCACACCCCGGCCCGATACCTCGGTGACTATCTCTTTTGTGCTGAACCCGGGCATGAATATAAAATTTACAATCTCTTTCTCGTCAAGCTCCGCGCCTTTCTCCAGAAGCCCTTTTTCAACTGCCTTTTCCCTCACCCTCTGAATGTTAACGCCGCCGCCGTCGTCTTTCACTTCTATGATGACGTGGTTGCCTCTCTGCGACGCCTTAAGGGTAATGGTTCCTGATTCCTTCTTACCCTTCTTTTTCCTTTCTTCCTCAGGCTCTATCCCGTGGTCAATAGCATTCCTTACAAGATGCATTAGGGGGTCAATTACTTCCTCTGCGATATATTTGTCAATCTCCGTGTCCTCGCCGTACATAACCAGTTCTATGCGCTTTCCAATCTCCCTTGAATATTTCCTTATGACCTGAGAAAGCCTTGAGAATATCTGTCCTATGGGCACCATCCTTATCTCAAGCACCTGATTCTGAAGTTCAGCCAGTTTTCTTTCAAGCGTCTGTGAGATTTTATTCACATCAGCAGCCAGCGGAGAATGCCCGTAACTCTCTATGAGTTCTTCGCTTATCCTTTTTACAGCGCCTTTTGCAAGTGTCAGCTCCCCTATGGTATTAAGAATCCGGTCTAATTTCTCTATGTCCACCCTTACAGTTGTGGTTGTGCTTTTAAGCGTAGTCTCTCTCTGCAGCGGCGGCGCAGCCTCTGCGCCTTTCGGGCTGACCAGCGCATCAATTTCAAACCTTATCGCCTCCTTAAGTTTTTCAGCTGGCTCCAGGCTCCCGAACATGAGATTGAAGCCTATGGAATCAGGTGGGACATTTGAAGACGTAGGCAGCGTTGATATGAGCTCGCCTTTTGACTTTATTGTCTTTGTAAGCTCTTCCAGCGCTTTATCAAAATCCGCAAGCGAGAAAACCGCCTTTGCAAGATAGACTCCCTTGCCTTCGTGGACATTCGTTTTTAATCTGTGCTCTTCGTATTCTGTCAGTATCCTGAGCATGGACTCATCAATAACGCCCTTAAGCTCATCCCCCTTTGTCTTGCCGGCCAGAGAATTTCTGAACAGCTCTATATTCTTGAGCTGGCCGCTTACATCCTGTTCTTTTTCTTTATCTTTATTATCCTGGCTGAGTTCTTCAACAAGCGCTCTCAGTATATCAATATTGTTAAACAGAAACCTTACAACCTCATCTGAAATTTCAATCTTGCCGAGTCTTAGCTCATCAAGCAGGGACTCAAGCGCATGGCTGAGGTCTGAGACGCCTTGATGTCCAAAAAGCCCCGAAAGCCCTTTGAGCGTGTGTATAGAGCGGAACAGCGCATTAATGCTGTCGGGATTCGGCCCTGTCTGACAGGTATCCTGTATCTCAAGAATCAGTCTGCCTGCTTCTTCAAGAAGTTCTGACGCTTCAGCTATAAATTCTTGTTTGGCTGAACTCATAGGTTCATTACTCTCTTTACGGTATCCTGCAGTTCCAGAGCCTTGAAAGGTTTTGTTACGTATGCGGTTGCGCCAAGCGCCATTCCTCTTTTCTTATCTTCTTCGCTTCTTTCTGTGGTTACTATGATAAGAGGGATGCTGCTGTATCTCGGATTGCTCTTCACAAAATTTATCAGTTCCAGGCCGTTTATGTCAGGCATATTAATATCTGTAACAACTAAATCAAAGTCCTGGGCCGGGAGGAGTTTTAAGGCGTCAAAACCCGTGGGCGCTTCAACGATGTTAAAGTCTCCGAGTTCTTCTATAACTGCCCTTATCAGAGAGCGGGTAGTGGTTGAGTCTTCAACTATCAGAATTGATTTCACATAACCCCCTAAAAATAGGTCAACAGCATTTTAACAAATAGCAACAAAAAAAAGCATCACCAATCCCCCCATCCCCCCTTTACTAAAGGGGGGTTAAGGGGGGATTTTTATTCTCCATCGTTCTTTGCATTTCATTGAGCCTGCGCTGAAGAAGCGCTTTTTCAAACGCCAGGCCGGCCTGGCTTATAAATATCTCAAGCCCCTCTGTCTCGGCAATAGGCTCGCCTGTCGGCGCATTATCGCAATAAAGCATCGCGGCGACTCTTCCCTCTGCAATTACAGGGAATATCCCAACTTCAGACGGCCAGCCTCCTCCGAATTCCTTAATCATCATTTCCGTTATTTTGTCTTTCTCTATCTGCCCCTTGTATGAATTCGCCTCATTTATAATTTTTGTGAGAAACGGACTGTCCTTCAGCGGAAGCGCCGTCTCCCTTATCTTCTCATCGGCTCTTTCTATTTCAAGCCCGAACTGTCCCAGTCCTGTTATCTCCTTTTCTCCAGCGATAAACAGCACGCCTCTCTGAAAAATATCGCTCGCAAACCTGAGTATGAGGAGCGTTATCTCGGAAGCTGAATTCGGGAATCTTAATTCCTGCGTAAGCGACTTGAGGGCTGAGATATCTTTCCTCTCTGCAGCTCCATGCCCGCCCCAGTCTGATTCCCATCCGCCTTCCTCTGCCGTTTCTCCTGTCAGTTCCTCATTAGAAACAAATTCCTGCTGCGCAGACTCATCATATACCCTTGCGCCCTCCATAAGAAGATACTCAGGGCTGATTCCCTTTGAGACTTCCCACCCCATATCCTCTATATGCAAGCTGTCTTTCAATTCCAGGTCGTCAAGCTCAAACTGGAAATCACCTTCATGCCAGAGCAGAAGATGATAAACAGCTTTCTCTATTCTCTTCTTAGAAGCCTTCTCAAGTGTATCTTTATTTACAGCGCCGAGGTCAAAGAGTATCTCTGCGACAGACTTTGCAGGCAGCTTTTTTTTTACCTCCAGCGCCATCTGAAGCGCTGATTCTTTTATTACTCCGCTGTTAAGCAGGTCGTGGCCCAGGGTTCCATTGAGCGCAGTGGTCTCAGCCCTGACAACAAGCCCGTTCCTAAACACAATCATAGCGGTTCCTGCCGCCCCGTTGATTACAAGCATCCCGGTCTTTTTCCCGATGCTCAGTATCTGGAAAATATCAGACAGGGCCAGGTCTTCAAGCCTTCCGACAAGACTCATTCAATCTCCACGCCCTTGGGAATTACGACTACGCCCTCAGGACTAACATGAAATCTTTTTCTGTCGCTCTCACTATCATAACCTATTACTGTTCCATCAGGCACACGGACGTCCTTGTCTATTATCGCCTTCTTTATTTTGCAATGTCTTCCGACTTCAACATTTTCCATGAGCACCGCCTCTCTCACATCGGCCCAACTGTGAACCCTCACATTAGGGGAAAGCACCGAATTCTGCACACGGCCGCCGCTTATGATGCACCCGTCGCACACAATTGAATCTAACGCAATGCCGAGCCTCCCGCCCTTACGCTCCTGAGCAAAAACAAATTTTGCAGGCGGATACTGAGGCTGATAGGTCCTTATAAGCCATCCTTCATCGTATAGATTGAACATCGGGTCCACAGACGCAATTTCCATGTTTGCCTCCCAATATTCGTCAATAGCGCCTACATCTCTCCAGTATTTTGCCTCCTTCTTATTCTCATCCTTGAAATTATAGGCAAACAGCCTTCCGGTCTTAATCATGCCGGGTATAATATTTTTCCCGAAATCATGAGCCGTTGACCTAAAGGCGTCACTCTTAAGTTCGCTTATTATATCCCGTGTATTAAAGAGATACACCCCCATTGAAACAAGAGACTGCTCGGGAGATTCCGGCATTGACTGCGGCTTTTTAGGTTTCTCTTTAAATCCTATTATCCTGGATTCTTTATCAACTTCAATAACGCCGAATGACGAGGCCTTTCCCCTGTCCATCTCTATTGCCGCAAGCGTCCCGGCTGCGCCCTTGCTGAGATGGAAATTGAGCATCTCGGAATAATCCATCTTATACACATGGTCGCCTGAGAGAATAAGCAGATAGGGGGGCGCCTCTTTTTCTATGGAATATATATTCTGATACACTGCATCCGCCGTCCCTTCATACCACCTTTTATCCACACGCTGCTGCGGCGGCACAGATATGATAAATTCATCAAGTTCAGGATTAAGCAGATGCTCCCAGCCAAGCGCCAGGTGCCTGTTCAAGGAGAGGGACTTATATTGCGTAAGCACTGCTATTTTCCTTACGCCTGAATTGATGCAGTTGCTCAATGTAAAATCAATTATCCTGTATTTTCCTCCGAACGGAACCGCGGGTTTGGCCCTGTGAAGAGTTAAGGGATGAAGCCTCTCACCTTTGCCTCCTGCAAGAATAAGGGCGAGCAGCTCCTTTGCTCCCTTATTTTTTCTCCCCTTATTCATAAAATATAACTCCGTTCTTTTTTGAAGTATATCAGTAAAAATCTAAGGGTGTCAATGAGTTAGGGGTTCCTTTTGCTGCAGAAATCCGTCTGTTATACACATTCTGTTTTTAGTTTTTTTGGTAAGATATACCTGAACATGAAAAACATCAAAAAAATAGTTCTTGGAAACAAAATCAACTCAAAGGTATTCTCGCTTGGCAGTGAGGTCTATATCGTCGGAGGGTATCTGAGGGATACTCTCATTGGAAAAGAATCAGGGGACATTGATTATGTCGTCAGAGGAAACATAAGGCAATTTGCCATGCAGTTATTAGCGCAGAGGCGCAGAGGCGCAGAAGCGCAGAAAAAGCTGGAGGGAGCAAGTATAGTTGAACTCAAAAGAGACAGGATGATAAGGCTTGTTCTCAAGAATGGGCTTACCCTTGATTTTACAGAACTACAAGGCAGCATCAGAGATAACCTCGGCGGCAGGGATTTCACAATGAATGCGCTTGCCTGGTTGCCCGGGACAGGGCTTATTGATTTGTTTAACGGCGCAAAAGACATCGCAAGGCGCCGGATTAAAGCCATATCAATAGATAATTTTAGGAATGACCCATTAAGGCTGCTCAGGGCTTACCGCTTTGTTTCAGAATTCGGCTGGAAGGCAGAGCCGGAGACAAGAAACATAGTAAAACATCTGAGAAAAAAAATCAGGAAGTCCGCTCCTGAGAGAATCACGCTTGAGTTTTTTAAGCTCCTTAATTTTAAAAACTTTCATAAGGCACTGAAAATGGCGTCGGATGACGGCTTGTTTGAATGCTTCCTGTCTATCACACACAAAAGGCTGCTTGAGAATATCAAGACTATTCCTTCCCTTGAATTGTGTATTAAAAAACTTCCCTTAAAATTCAAACAAAATATTGAAAAATCTTTTTCTCAGGAATTAACGCTTCACGGGCTTCTCCGGCTTGAGCAGGTCCTTTACGGCTCGTCATTGAATAGAAACAGGCTAAGGCTGAGCAGAGTTATCAGAGAAAGGCTTAAAAAAACGCATAAGCTTCTTCACAAAGCAGAAAAACAGGATATATTCTCTCAGGAAAATCTTTTTAACACTTTCTTTAAGGCAAAAGATTCTGCCTTTGACCTTCTCATACTCTCAGGAAACATAAAACTTCTTGGTCAATTAGAGAGCTTTAAGAAGATATGGAAAAGAAGCCTTCTCACTTCAGAGGAGATTATGGATATAACAGGGCTTAAGGGAGGAGTAAAACTCGGAAGGCTCATTTACGGATTGAAAAAGATGCAGTTTGAGGGTAAGCTTAAGACAAAAAAAGAGGCGGTAACATGGCTAAAGTTATACTATTTATGAGCAATCATATACAGGAGGGAACAATCTTTTCGCTCATTCTCACTCCGCTCCGAGGTATTTTGCCTCTACCCCCCTTAAATTCCCCCCTTGGTAAGGGGGGACATAGAGGGGTGGAATATCGGCAAAATAAAACCGCTCAAAGACAGTTCCCTCCTGCAGCTCAAAATATGTGGTACGGGAGAATCCGCCATTAAACTCTACATCCTAAAACGTCTTTTTATCTTAGTCCTTCTCCTGTTCGGCATTACGCTTCTTACATTTTCTCTTACAAAGGCGCTTCCCGGAGACCCGGTGCAGAGCCTGGTCGGTGAAAGGGCGCAGCCTGAAGTAATAGAAAAAATCAGAAAAGAACTCGGCGCGGATAAAGACGTCTTCAGCCAGTATGCAGGTTATGTGAAACTGCTGCTAAAGGGCGAGATGGGAAGGTCCTATTACACAAATAGAAAAGTCCTTGACGACATACTGATAAAATTCCCCAACACTATGAAACTCGCATTCGGAGCAATGGCCATTGCAGTCCCGATAGGAATTTTTTTAGGCTTTATTGCCGCATATAAGCGAGATACGCCCATTGACAGGATTATATCGGCAGTCTCCATAACAGGCGTTAGCCTTCCTGTGTTCTGGAGCGGTCTTATGATAATGCTGTTTCTCAGTCTTGAATTGAGACTTTTTCCTCCCTCAGGCACGGGCGGCGTCAGGTTTCTTGTCATGCCTGCGCTTACACTGTCCCTTCCTGCCATTGCAGCGCTCGCAAGAGTTACGAGGACTTCGGCAATAGAGATAAGCGAGACGCCTTTTATAGGCACGGCCAGGGCCAAAGGTCTGAGCATCTTTAGAATTAATGCCATCCACATATTCAGAAACATTCTTATTCCCCTTGTCACTATAATCGGACTTGATTTTGGAAGCTACCTGAACGGAGCCGTGCTTACAGAGACAATATTCGGATGGGACGGCATCGGCAGATTCACCATGGACGGAATAATAAAGAGGGACTATCCTGTGATAATGGGATGCATCATCATCGGCACCGTTGTCTTTGTTCTTATCAACATCATAGTTGACGTCCTATACCACTATCTTGACCCGAGGGTAAGGCTCTATGCATCTGACAGGTAAGATAGCTGGCTCTGCACTAATCATAATATCCATCCTTGCGGTATTTTCCCCTCTCCTTTCGCCTTACGACCCTGAAAAGATTGACCTTGACAGCATAAAAGAACCGCCGGGCATAAAACATCTATTGGGCACTGACAACAAAGGAAGGGATATTCTTTCACGGGTGCTTTACGGCGGAAGAATATCCATAAGCATTGCCGTGATAGCGGCATTTATCTCCATGTCCATCGGGCTTATAATGGGACTCTGCTCAGGATATTTTGGCGGCAAGGCTGATACCGCAATCATGGCTGCTGCGGACCTTATTCTTGCATTTCCTTCCCTGCTGCTTGCAATAGGAGTATCCATAATATTCCCGGCAGGCGTATATACCGTCATGCTCGCAATAGCATTTGTGGGATGGGCGTCATTTGCCCGGCTGATAAGAGGACACGTCCTGACTTTGAAAGATGCAGCATACATAGAAGCCGCTGAAGCCGTAGGATGCGGCAGAATCAGGATATTATTCGTGCATCTGATGCCTCAGTGTCTTCCTATCGGACTTGTAATGGCCGGAATCAAACTCGGCGGCTATGTCCTGACAGAAGCTTCGCTTAGTTTTTTAGGGCTTGGCGCCCAGCCTCCAATGCCGACATGGGGTTCAATGGTAAGCATGAACAGGGCATATATTGCGTCAGAGCCGTGGATGGTTTTATTCCCGGGGATGGCGATAGCCGTTACAGCGCTGTGCTTTAACCTGTTAGGAGACGCCCTTAAAGATAAATACGACTTGCGGCTCGCAGAGAAGTAAAAATGTGAGGAAGTTACGACTCCCGCATCCTCTCTTCTTCTTCCTGCTGGGTTTTGCATTCCATACAGAGCGTCGTTACAGGCCTCGCTACAAGTCTTCTGATGTCTATCTTAGTACCACAGTCCTCGCATATTCCAAAGGTTCCTTTATCTATTCTGTCTATCGCATCGTCAATTTTTTTGAGCAGTTTCTGTTCCCTGCTTCTGAGCCTCAGCATAAAATTTCTGTCTGTTTCTGCCGTGGCCTGGTCGCCCATGTCAGGGAATATCGTCTGCCCGGGCAGGACATTTAAAGCCGCTTTAGCCTCTGCGAGCAATAACTCTCTCTGTTTTAATAATTTTTTTCTTATGTCCTGAAGTTTCTTCCCCCTAAAAATATCCCTGAGAGTAGGTTTCTTAGCCTTTCCCTTCGGTGCAGCGGTTTTTACTGCCTTTGATTTTACCCGTGTCTCTGGGGCTGCGGGTTTCCTGCTTTTCTGCCGCCTTTTTAAAGGCTTTGAGGAACGGGCTGATTTATTTTTTCCAGCCTTCTTAACTGCCGCTGAAGTCTTAGTTTTTTCCTTCTTTGTCATTATCAACTCCTAAAAGAATTTTTTTAAACTAACAGAAACAGCATTGCTTAGTCAAGGTGTATTCCAAGCCCAGGAATTGTTGTTGACAAAAAAACAAGTATATAAAACAATAGTGATATGACAAAAGAGCTATTTCCCGAAGGCCAGATAATATTCAAGGATAAACCGTATACGGGTGAGTTCCTTAGCATTACCATGGATGAGATAGACAAGGCAGGAGAATCCTTCATGGGGATGCTCAAAGCCGATGAACCGGACGCCGCCTATTTCCTGTTTTTCCTTAAGGGGGACGCTTATGCGGCCGGCTGCATCAAAAACGACAAGCCCATGCCGATAAGCATAAAGGATTTCATGCAGCATATTTCAACAGACGCATCCAGGAGAACCCTCTCCCTTCATAAAACAGACCCTGTGCTGCTTAAAGGAATGCTCGTGTTCCTTCAGAGAGAGCCTTCCACAAAAGTAACAACAGATATGATTAATCTTGACAGCATCCTTAACCAGATTAAGAGCGAACAGGCGGCTGCCTTTGTCGTCCTGAAAAAGAATAATACTTATAACTTCTTTTATTTCCATTCCGGCGAACCTAAAATTGCGCATTTCGCAGCCGCATCAGATGCAGCTATGACAGAGGACAGCCCTATTGCAGAACAGATGCTCCTTTATGCGTATCCTGCTGATAAAACCCCTGTTGAAGTATTGATTTATCGTGATATTAAAACATCAGAAGCAAGCGATACGGCTAACGTAAAACAATTCCTGATAGCCGATGCTCTCATGCACGAATCCCGAAGCATCGGGACAGTCCCGAGCATCCCGGGAGCAGAAAAAGAGGAAAAAGCATTAAGGGTAAGGATTGAGGTTACAGACGGGCCTCAAAAGGGCAATAAGTTTAATGTCCCCCTTCCCTGCACAATAGGCAGAAGAGACGCAGCCATCAGGATTAGAGATATGACTATCTCAAAAACACATGCGGCGCTGGAGGTATCGGAAGGAAAAATTATTTTCAGAGACCTGGACAGCACAAATGGCAGTATTGTTAATGGAAAAAGTGTTAAAGAGATTGAATTATCAGACGGCGATATTGTCCAGATGGGCAATACCGCTTTGAAGATACATTTTGTCGCAAGCTAAATCAAGGAGGGCATAATGGTAATAGGGAAACCTTTTTTTACAGCAGAACAGATTCACCGCAGGGTAAAAGAACTCGCCGAGAAAATATCAGCGGATTATGAGGGGAAAAATCTTCTTGCTGTTGGAATACTGAAAGGGGCCTTCATGTTCTTTTCCGACCTTGTGAGGATGATAAAAGTTCCTCTCACAATTGACTTCATAACCGCTTCAAGCTATCTGAAAACGACCTCAACGGAAAAGGTCAACATCCACTGCGACGTCAGAGAAGACCTCAGAGGCAAAGACGTCCTGCTGATTGAAGACATCGCAGATTCAGGCCTAACTCTTAATTATGTCCGCGAGAGAATACTTGCGGCGTCGCCAAACAGTGTCAGGATATGCGTATTCCTGAATAAATGCGGCCGCAGGGTAGTGGACGTGCCTCTTGATTATACAGGTTTTGAGATACCAAATGAATATGTGGTAGGCTATGGCCTGGACTATGACAACAAATTCAGAAACCTTCCTTACATATCCATTTTCAAAAAGACAGTCATGGAAGGCAAATAAAATAAGTGATTAGTGATAGTGGTTAGTGTAAGTTTGAAAATAAACTGACACTAAACACTGACACTGAGAAGAAGGTTACATTATGTTTGAACTGACGGTAGATACAACATTTGCAGCCGCACACCAGCTGCGGGGCTACAAAGGCAAATGCGAGCGGCTGCACGGTCATAACTGGAAAGTTCAGGCTCACGTAGCAGCCGAAAAACTTAACGGCATAGACATAGCGATAGACTTTCATGATTTAAAAAGGCTGCTGAATGAAGTTATAGCGCCGTTAGACCACTCTTTTCTAAATGACATTTTCCCGTTTACAGAGAAAAATCCATCATCTGAAAACATAGCAAGATGGATATACGATTCCCTTAACAAAAAGTTGGCGGATGAAGATGTGGAGGTCTCTGCGGTTACGGTATGGGAATCAGATACGGCATCCGCAACATACTATGAAAACTAACAGGGAATTTGCATCCGACATGGCAGCCGCCGCTCTCAGAAACGGCGCAGAGCAGGCGGAGGTATATATAAAGTCAGCAAGGAATCTGTCTCTTGAAGTAAAAAATCAGTCAGTAGATGCTGTGGAATCCTCTCTGAGTTTCGGTTATTCCCTGCGCGTCATACGGGATAAAAAACTCGGATTTTCCTACTCAACGTCTCCTGATGAGTCAGAAGCAGTTGTAAGAAATGCAATAGAGGCGGCAAAGTGGGCGGATGCGGATGAATATCTGGATATGCCTAATCCCTCTTCCCCCCCCTTTAATTCCCCCCTTAGCAAGGGGGGATACAGAGGGGTTGAAGGGGGGAGTGGGGGGATTATAGATGTCGCAAGCCTTGAAGTATTTGACAAAAAGGGATGGAATATAAAAGAAGACGAGGCGGTAAAGCATGTTCTCGCCATAGAAAAAGCAGCAAATGATTTTGACAAAAGGATAAAGAAGACGAGAAAGGCCACAGGGACCTTCACCAGCGGCGAGATATTTATACTGAACTCAAAGGGGATAGACATATCATATCCCTATACAAAATTTACCGCTCAGGTTATGACTGTGGCTGAAGAAAACGGAGAGAGCCAGATGGGCTGGGATTTCAACGGAAGCAGGCTTTTGCAGGACATATCATTTGAAGATGTCGGCAGAACTGCCGCAAAGCGGGCGGTGCAGATGCTCGGCGCAAAAAGAATTAACACCGTAAAGGCGCATATCATCCTTGACAATTCAGCGGCGTCCGAGTTCCTGGACATATTTGCGTCATCATTTTCCGCAGAATCGGTGCAGAAAGGCAGGTCGTTATTAAAAGATAAAATCGGCAAGAAGGTTATAAGCCCGAAGGTAAATCTTATTGACAGCGGCATTATTCCGCGCAGGCTCGGCACAAGGCCTTTTGATGACGAAGGAGTTACAACATCCGAGAACGTCTTGATAAAAGAGGGAGTTCTAATGGGCTTTCTTCACAATACCTACACCGCAAAAAAGGATGGGGTGCATTCCACAGGCAATGCAGTGCGCGGAGGATACACCGGGCTTCCATCGGCAGGGATTTCAAATCTGTGCCTGAAAACCGCTTCCGAATCCGATGTCATACCGTTTAATAATCTGATTGCATCTCTGGACAAAGGGCTTTACATAACAGAGGCCATGGGAGTGCATACTGCAAATCCCATAACCGGAGAGTTTTCCATCGGGGTTTCGGGTTTGTGGATAGAAAACGGAACAATCAGATTCCCTGTAAAAGAGGCCGTAATCTCAGGAGACATGCTCGGCCTTTTTGAGAGGATAGAGGCCGCAGGCGATGATATGCGATTCTACGGCAATATAGGAACTCCGAGCCTGCTCATCGGGCCGACAGACATAAGCGCGTAACAATAAATATAATACAAACGCAATAAATAGTGTGTCATTGCGAGGAGTCCCGAGCAGCTCGGGGCGACGAAGCAATCTTGTATTTACTGCGAGATTGCCACGCTCTCTTCGGTCGCTCGCAATGACAATGTAAAAATAGTTAATGCGTTTATATTAATCCGTTCCTCTTAGCCCTCTAAAATCACTTGCCTGTCTTCCCTATCGGAAATGCCTGTCCGCTTATTGAGATTGTCGGATACTGCGCCTTCTTAAAGACTTTTTCCGCAAGGACAGGCACTTCACTATCCACATAATCAGCAAGCTCTGTAGTCTTCACATATCCTGTCTTTCCCTTATCAGCCTTCCCTTTTAATCCTTCAACCAGCACATAGGTGAACAAACCATGTCCCTGATAACCTTCCACTGCCTCCTGCACAGATGTTGAAGCTGAAAGAATGGTTGAGCCCACTGCCCTGCTCAATATCTTCATTGCAGTATCCTCGCTCATGCCTCTTGTAAGCATCGCAACCTGTATCGCCTCTCCCAAAGCGCCTGCGCTGCATGTGTCAATGATAATCAACTTCTTTGTTGCCGGGATATTGGCTATAAGTTCTTTAAGCATTCCCTGCGGTAATGCGTCTGTCTTTAGTTTCTCAGTGCGCGTTGAGCCAACATTTGAGGTTATTAGAAAATACTCTCCATCATCAACTGTTCCGTGGCTTGCAACAAAAAAGACAAAAACATCGTCAGGGTTCAATGATTTATAAGCCTTAAGCTCTTTTATGATGCTTTCATTTGTCGTCTTTTCTTTTGTAACGAGTTTTTTAATATTTACTTTTTCAAAAAGCCCTGCGGTAACTTTTTTAAGTGTGTTTTCAAAAAGCTCTGCGTCAGAAACCGCATACTTGAGCTGTAATTTCGGGTTTTTATATTCGTTGATACCGACTATGATGGCATTAAGCGATGGTTTGGTGAGAGATTTGAATGAGGCTGTTATCTCATGAAGCACATCATTGCTCTGCATAGTATTGTCGCCATTAAAGGCAATGGCACGGATGGTGTTTATGCCGTTTGTGAGTTTAAGGTTGTAGGTCTTTAAGACCTCATTCTTGTTTGTCGGGACAATTTTTACTCCCCTTGCGCTGTCAAGCACTACTGCAGAGCCGTTGAGATATAGCCTTATGTCTCCGATTCCTCCGCCAATGTCAGTTATCTTAAGGGTTATCGCGGCTTCGTTCTTATTCGTGCTTTTCGGTGAATCAACAATCATTACAACCGGCGGCTGTTTAACATCAGCAAGTGTCTTGAAGTCTTTTAATGAGCCTCCTGATAAGGCAAGCTTAACAAGGTCAGGGCGGAAAAATGCTTCGCGGTAATTTTCTATGCCATAGACATTATTGCCAATGCGGACATTAAGGTGTTTGTCGCCATTGGCAGATGAATTGTAATAACCATCGGGCGTGATAACTATCCATTCGCCGTCGGTGAAGCTTACAAATCGCGCAATCTCCCTACCTGTATGAATACTCCAGAGCCTGATTGTGCCATCTACCCCTCCAGAAACGACATAACCCGCATCGGGTGAAAAGCTTGCAGAAGTAGTCCCATCCTTATGCCCCTTAAATTCTTTAATCTTTCCGCCTGTCGCTACATCCCAGAGCAGAAGATTATTTTCACCCGTTGTCAGGAGATAGTTACCATCCGGCGAGAAGGTACTCTCAGCAGCATATCCTTTTGGGGAAAAAACACGGACAACTCTACCTGAATTAATATCAACAAGTTCAAACATATTTGAAAATAAATATCTGCCGTCAGGAGATACAGACATCCCAAATGCACCACGAGAAAAGGACTTGATTCCCCTGCCTGTTGATATATCAAAGAGTCTAAAAGTTGTAATGGGATTGAATGCGTCACTTAAGTCCATATAACTGCCCATAAAAGACTTTCCATCAGGTAAAAAAGAGATGTCAGTGAATTGTCCCCCCTTAGAACCAGGTCCTAAAATAGTCCGAACCATCTTTCCATTGGCAACCTCCCATAGCCTTGCGGTATTATCGGGACCTCCCGACAGAACATACCGGCCATCAGGTGAAAAGGCAACGGAGAGAATTCTATTAGTGTGTCCTATGAGTGTTTTTTTCTCCGTGCCAGTTGAAACATCCCAGATCTTTACCGCACCATCCTGTTCTCCTGATAATGCATACTTACTATTTGGAGAAAGGGCAATAGATTGGATATAGTTTGGAAGCTCTACGGATGTCCATATCTCCTTTCTTGTTTCAATGTCCCATAGTTTGAGGGTTTTAAAATTTTTTGAAAGTAAATATTTACCATCAGGAGAAATGGTTATTTTACTTCCGTAAAAAAACTGCCCTACCTCTTTTCCTGTAGAAACATCCCATTTCACATATTCTGATAACACATATTTCCCATCCGGAGAAAATACCGCCGATTTTACACTCCTGGTGTTGGTAACTTTTATATATATCTTCTCAAGCCGACCATCTGGTTTTCTATTAAATTCTGCTTCGGTTGTGGTAAATGTAAATGTTCTCATCTCCTTGCTGGTTGAAGCATCCCATAACTTAACGGTTCCATCCCCACCGCTTGAAAGGATATATCTTCCATCGGCTGAAAAAATTACTGAGTTTACTTCTTTTGAATGCCCTTCGAATGTCCTCACCTCTTCGCCTGTTCCTACATCCCAGAGTTTGAGGGTGTTATCCCCGCTTCCTGACAAAGCGTATCTCCCATCAGGAGAAAAGGCTGCGGAGGAAACACCCCCTGTATGCCCTTTAAATTGCCGTATCTCCCTGCCTGTTGCAACATCCCAAAGCTTGAGGATGCTACGCTTCCTGACAAAGCATATCTCCCATCAGGGGAAAAGGCTACGGAGTTAACCCAATCTCTATGCCCCAGTTGCACAAAAATCTCAGGCTTCTCCGCAGCAGCGCTTGATTTTGAGAAAAGCACAAGCAGAAAAAGACTTATAAATACTTTCTTTGCAAGAGAGATTTTATACATTTCACACCTCCATTTAAACCATTTGAACCAAATTATACCAGCGCACCCTTTTTGTCAAGGTAATTTTCACATCCAAAAACAGAGATAGAAAATTGTTCTCCCAGTAAATCCCCCCTCCCCTTGCGGGAGGGGGCGAGGGGGAGGGGTAACCTTAAAGATGAACTGTTCACCCTCACCCTAACCCTCTCCCATCAAGGGAGAGGGAATAGTTTTAGAATTCCTATATCGGGATTTGGGTCACATCCTGCCTTTAACAACTTTTGTTTGATTCAATGCTGCCTTTAATGGTATACTTTTGTAGGTGATATTTATGATAAAAGCCGATTCTCAAAAAGCCAAGAAACATCTTGAAAAAGTGCGGGAACTTGTATCTAAAAGAAAGCATCCTTTCTCTGACATGACGGAGGATGGGATTATAGAAGCCCTGCGAAGGACGAGAAAGGAACTCTGGGAAAAGAAACTTGCTGCTCGTTCTTGATTCTAATGAATATATCTTCTCCTTCGGACTCCTCAAAAAGGCATCTGCTAAAATACTCGCAGATACAATCATCGGAACTTTCCCGATACATTCCATACGAATACCGAGGCTGATTGCAGAAGAAGTTTGCAGACATTTAACGCCTGAGGAGTTTAAAGAATTCATTGGTTTTGTAACAAATCTCACAGCCATTGATGAAGATTTTGTTGTGCCATTTGAGTTAGGGGCAAAATACGAATCATTAGGACTAAAACCTGCCGATGCATTTATTGCAGCATATGTCGAGTGGACGGGCGCAGATGCGCTGATAACAGAAAACAGACATTTCTTAAAAAATCGCTCTGATTTATCGTTTAAAGTCCTTACAGCAAAAGACTGTTTAAGGCTCATTATTTCACCTCAATAATATCCCATCTGCACAAAAATCTCCGGCCCCTGCTTACTGCCTGCTGGGGTAAACTTTTCGGCGGCAATTGCATTACATGGCAGGATAAAAAGGATTAAAAGGATAAAAACTTTAATCTGAAGGGTTATTTTTTTCATATCTCCCCCTTTTTGCATTGACAGTTTTAAAGGTCTCTGCTGTCTGGCCTGTAATTTCGTCATTGCGGCTTGTCCGCAATCTTTCTGAAGGATTCCGAACAAGTCGGAATGACAGACAAGAAAGATTCCCGCCTGAGTTTATCCCGCACTTGATACGGGACGGGAATGACGGAATTAGCTGTTTTTCATGCTCTCAAATTATATCAGCGCACCCTTTTTGTCAACCCCGTTAGAAAATTGGACAGGGCTTGTAACCCCACCCCAATATACTGCTTCTATACCCGTTATAAATGATAGGGCTTATTCTCTAACTGGGTCAAGGTAATTTTCACATTCCCCTTTAGAAAAACCACATCTCCGGCTTTTCAGAGGCAAAGCAGGCTGCGAGATAATGCAAATGGCAATGGACAACAAAATGAACAATAAATAGACTAAAGAGGCTGTTGCACAAACCCCAAGTTCATAGAGACATGATAAAATAGAAGCCATAAAAAAGACGAAAGGGGTAGATATGGCCTATAACATCAAGACAATCAACAGGGAACAGATATATCTGA
>Ga0100379_10000721_pt1 | contig 34925 bp, 30 predicted proteins | sample CryGeymeta201503_FD_80418 | JGI IMG/M metagenome (GOLD analysis project Ga0100379, IMG submission 80418) | Groundwater microbial communities from Crystal Geyser aquifers in Utah, USA - Crystal Geyser metaG 2015-03 | ecosystem: Environmental > Aquatic > Deep subsurface > Groundwater | place...
ATCGGTCTTTCTTTTTTTGTAAACAAATATACTCTTATCCCTCGGCCAGATACGGAAGTGATGGTAGAAGCGGCGCTTGATGAGCTAAATGGTAAAAAAAGAATAGGAAAAAATATCGTTGTCATTGATGTGGGGACTGGAAGCGGCTGTATTCCGATTGCCGTGCAAAAAAATAAAAGAAAAAACACACCAGAAAAAAAGATCACGTATTATGCGACAGATATCTCTCGAGGTGCATTGCGAGTGGCCAGAAAGAATGCGAAGCATCATGCTGTTGATATTGCCTTTTTTGCCGGTGATATGCTAGCACCTGTTGTTTCTCGCGGTCTGATTGAAAAGAATAACAGAGTCATTATTACCGCCAATCTTCCCTATCTTACGGAAGATCAATGGCAACAAGAAGATTCTATTAAACAGGAACCAAAATCTGCACTGGTGGCGGCTGATCAAGGGCTAGCGTTATATAAAGAGCTGCTTAAACAAGTGCATGAACTGATTTCGTCTCTGATTTGTGTTACGTGCTTTATGGAGATTGATCCTTCGCAAACGGTGCGACTGCGTGAATATGTGCAGCACGTATTTCCAGATGCAAAAATTACGATAGTGAAAGACTATTGCGGTCTTGATCGTATTGTTCGATTTGATACTTGATTTTTTTATAAAACTCGTGTACTATCCTTTCACCATGAAATCAACCCATGGAAGGAGATCAAAAAAATGAAAGAAGCGCGTAACGCAGCGGATGCGATGGTTGTCTTTACAGTCATCAATAAACAAAGGAACTGGAACGTTCACACAGAATTCAATGAGGAAGGTGACGTGCGTGTCACTTACCGCCCAACCGATGAATGTGGGACTTCCGTTTTCTTCATCAGACCTTCGACGCTTCGTGACCATATCAGACACTACCATCAGTCTACTCTCTGATGGATGGTGGCACATCAGGCGTTCCTCGCCCCTATGCAGGGCGAGGAACGCACACACTTTTTTATAACAATAAAAACACCGCTTGATAATTCAAGCGGTGTTTTCTTTTATACACGAATACTCGTTCATGTACACAAGAATGATGACGCGGTGGTGAAAGAGAAATCATGTACACGAACCCGCGTCGGTATTCGTGTACAAAGAGAGAAAATCAGGAAAGTTTTTTCATTCCCTCGAGTGAGGCTCTGGTAGTCATGACCCGAGGGAGCAAAATCAGCTCCAGAATTGAATCCCTTTCCTTTTGGGCGAGCACAACCGTGTGCGCGCCGTTAGGGTCAAGTCTTTTCCCCGTTTGACTTTCATTGACATTGCGGAGCTCTTCCCAGCTCCACCCTCCTTCTCTCAGGAGGTTCATAAACTGAAGAGGCTTCCGACAAACGAGTAGTGGCCAGCCGACCAACCACCTAAGGATGAACCGTTCCTCCCATCCCAGGTCGTTGATCATGGAGACCACCATGAAGCCGCCCACGACGAGGGCACGCCGAATCGCGTATGAAAGTTCACGGATTTTCTCGTCGGACGAGTAGTCCATGAACCCGACGCATTCGACGAGGTCCAGTTTCTCGTTGTTGTCGACCTTTTGCTGCAAGTAATCTTGCAGCTTCATCTTCACGGGAGTAAAGACGTGGGCAACATTCCACTCTTCGGCCATCTTCATGGCCGTGATGAGGTTGTTGCCATTAAGGTCGACGAGATCCCAGGTGACTTCCATGTCTGGGTTCTCTTTGAGAAACTGCACAACTGTCAGGATGGCAACCTCGGCGCTTCCTGCTGCCAAGGAAGCCGCCATGATCTTCTTTTTTCCGCTTTCTTTGAGCTTGTTCAGGGCTGCCAGAAGCGCGGCCTTCGTCATGAAGGCCCGTGCCTGGGTGCCAACCCCGTATGGCTGAGAAAAGAACAAGCTCAAGCCAGGAACCAGTGCGCCCTGCATGGAGTGTACCAACTGATGAAAGTTGTACACAACAAAAAGGGCGACGGGGGTTACGACCCCCTCCCTGAGCATCTCGAGAAAAGGAGAGACCTTCCCGAGCGCCCAGTTCAGGTGCCTCGGCCCGATGGCAAGGCGAACCTTGCTGACCATACGTCCACCAGTGAGCACGTAGCCCACACAAGCGAACGGCAGCCAGAGGGTATAGTACCCCATGACTGCAAACGCCAGGGCGAGCATGAACGGACGGAATTTCCGCCAGTTCTGCTCGATGGCCTGACGCTCTTTCTGCTCGATGGCCATGAAATAGTTGCTGAAATTATGGAGCAAAGACGTCTCCCGGGTCGGATACCCGACCTCGAGACGCTGTGCTCCGGCGAGATCTTCGAATCGCTGTTCGCCGGACGATTGCTCGCCCTTGAACAGCTCTTCATCTTTTTTTCCCCCTTTGCTGGGGGGACCCGATGCGAACAGCATGGACTCCTCCTCCCCTCTATGGGGGGTATTGTTTTTGTCAAAGGATGTGTTGTCAACCGAGACAATATATCCTCTGGCAGGTCGATGTATCTCCAGCAGTTACCGGCACGCTATTGCTGATATCTACTGGAAATACATCATTTTTCTCTCTCAATTGTCAAAGAGCGGACACTCCAGTATAACAAACATTTTTTGATAAAAAAATTCCTGCTATAAAGTAAGTTGGATAGTCTACTAAACCTAGCGAAATTTGTCAATGGTTTTTCCCTTAATCAAAAAAATCGGCTTTCCCGATGATTTTTTTGAGAGATTTTTTGCTCATTAGCATACTATCTTAGTTTTTTGTGTTTACTACCCGTCTAGGGTAACTATGACAAAAAATTTTACATTTCTTCAACGGGAGTAATACCAAGAAGTCCTAACCCTTGTTCCATTACAAGAAGAATTTTTTCTATCAGTTGCAGTCGAAATTGTTGTTCTTGTTCTGGTGCTTTCAGAACCGGACACTCATGATAAAAGCTATTAAAGGCTTGAGCAAGATCCAGGAGATACTTGGCAATAACTGCCGGATTTATAATCTCGCTCGCTTTGGCAGTAATTTCAGGATAAGAAAGAAGATGTATCAATACTGTTTTTTCTGTTTGATGAAGAGTTGTGGACGTGTGTGATGGGACAACGGACAATGAAGCTGCCTTACGTAATATACTCTTGATGCGAGCCGTGATGTAAAGTAGATACGGACCACTATCTCCAGAGATACTTACTGAGGCGTTCATATCAAAGGCGACGTCGTCTGACACCCCTACTTTAAGCATACTATATTTGAGTGCAGCAATAGCAATGAGCATGGCAATATGTTCTTTGTCTTTTATGTTTGACTCTGCCATAACATCTTGCACTTGCGCGATAACTTGTTCGAGTAATGCATCTCCGGTGATAACATTACCGAGTCGTGAACTCATTTTTACGTCTCCTTTGAGTTGCAGATATCCCCCAACAAGATGTTGTTCTTTTCCTGTTGTTTCGGGAAGTACATGTTCAAGTGCTTTGAATACTACTTTGAAATATTCTGTTTGTTCTTTTCCAACAACATGAATAACCTTGTCTGGATGTTGTTGTGTGAAATGTGTAATGGCAAGCCCTATCTCTTTTCCTTCATAGGTGGGGAATCCTTTGCTATTGATAAATACTCTATCATGAAGCCCATATTTACTGCCTTCAAAAATAATAGCTCCCTCACTTTTTTTGAAAATACCTTTTTTTAGATATTCAAGAACGGTTTGTTTTCCAAGTACGTCAACTTCTGATTCAAAATATAACTTGTCGAAGTGTGTATCAAGTTTTTGGTAAATAGTATCAAAATACTCAAGACTCCATTGTCTTGCGGTGGTATAGACATCTTGAATTGTAGGATCGCGGTCGTATACTTTTTGGTTATATTCCAAAATTTCTGCCTTTGCTTGTTCGTTTGTTTCAAATGCTTGAGATCCTGCAGCGTAGGCAGCGCCAAGAAATTCGACTCGTTTTTTTATGTCTTGTGCTGTTTGTGCATGAAAGTTATCAAGATTTTGGTAAATTCCCCATAGCGACTTCGCAATATGCATACCAACGTCTCCTTGGTAATTTACCCGTATGACGGTATATCCGCTATTTTCTAAAATCCGTGAAACGCTTTCACCGGTGATAGTGTTTCGCAGATGACCAAGGTGAAAAGATTTCATGGGGTTTGGACAAGCAAATTCAACAAGATACTTTTTTCCTTTTCCGGTATCATGAGTACCAAATGTTTTTGTTATTTTCAGTAGTGCTTGCTCAGCAAGCCACGCATCATTGAGCGTAATATTTACATATGGTCCTGTGGCAATGACCTGTTTTATTGAGGCGTGTGATTTTTCCTTCAACGTGTTGACGATGCTATTGGCAATTTCTGCTGGATTTTTTTGTTGTTCTTTTGCTAATGCAAAACATCCAAGTGCGACATCACCAAGGGTTTTGTCTGGTGGGATAGAAAAAAGTAGTTGGCCACTGATGCCACTATTATTCAATATTGTAGTAAGTTCTTGCTCTATGCAATTCATACGATTAGGCGATGCGGATAAAAAACCGTTTTCCTTTTTGGATAATGTCACCTGATGTTACTGTTTGTTCAATGTGGTCTACTTTTTTATCATTTATTTTTACACCACCTTGTTCTATGGCTCTTCGTGCTTCTGAACTACTTTTTACCATGTGTGCTTCTACGAGTACGGTGATGATATCCGCGTTACTGGGAGACATTTCAGGAATATCTGTTGGTGTTTGTTTGTGTTGAATAACGGTTTCAAAATGTTGTTTACCCTGTTCTGCGGCATCTTGTCCTAAAAAGGTTTTGGTAATTTCGTATGCAAGGCGAAGTTTGAGGTCGCGAGGATTTTTTTCAGTATCCATGGACTTAATGTCTTCCATTGGCACGGTGGTACAAAGTTCAAATCCACTTTGGATCATATCATCTGTCCAACTCATGACTTTTCCAAACATGTCTTCTGGAGTGTCTGACAGTGCAATCATGTTGCCAGCGGTTTTACTCATTTTTGCGCCCGTATTGTCTACAAGCAGTTTGCCAGTGAGTACAAATTTTTCTTTATTTTTTAGTTGTTTCATGAGAGTTCGTCCGGCGAGCATGTTGAACGTTTGGTCGTTTCCTCCCACTTCTCCATCAACATCCATCGCAACACAGTCGTAGCCTTGCATGAGGGGGTACATAAATTCGTGAAGGTAGATTGGTTTTTCTTCTTCGATACGCTTTTGAAACATGTCTCGTTCTAGCATGCGTTGAACAGTAAAATTACTCGAAAGTTCGATAACGTCAGCAAAGGTCATTTTGCTGTGCCATTCGCTATTGTATTTTACTTCCACGGGATTTTCTCCATCAAAATCAAGAATTTTGGCGGCTTGATCTTTGTAGGTTTGGTAGTTGGAGACTACTTCTTCTCTCGTTAATTTTTGGCGAGCTGATGATTTGTCTGTTGGGTCGCCGATCATACCGGTAAAATCGCCAATAAGAAAAATTACCTTGTGCCCAAGATCTTGAAATTGTTTGAGTTTGAGTAGCGTGATGCCATGACCAATGTGAAGTGTTGGTGCGGTTGGATCGTACCCGGTGTAGAGTGAAAGTTGTTTTCCTTCTTCAAGTCGTGCTTTGAGGAATTCTGTTTTGGGGTAAATGTGTTCTACGCCACGGGTGAGGAGTTCTTGAATTTTTTTTTGGTCAGTACTGATTGCCATACGATGCAAATATACGAATGATACTAATTATACAAATAGGATCTATTTCAATTGGGTAAGTTGTTGCTGTAGTTTTTCTGCTTTTTGTTTTGCTTCTTCAAGTTTGGCTTGTTCTTGTGCAACAACATCTTCTGGCGCGTTGTCTACAAATCCTTTGTTACTCAATTTCTTTTCGAGCATGGTAATAAACGGAGTAACATGATCGAGTTCTTTTTGAAGACGCTCTTGTTCTTTTTCGGCGTCAACTGAGCCAGCTATATCAATAAACACTTCTACTCCTGATTCAACAAATCCAACAAAGTTATCTGATTCACTAATTTCATCTTGAAAGTTAAGCTCTTCAAGTCTGGCAAGACCAAAAAAAAGTTCTTTATTATTTCTGAGATAAGGTTTGTCTTTGTCTGACTTTATTATACATGAAACTTTTTTTGCTGGCTCTATGTTGTACTCGGCACGAAGTGCACGAATGTTTGTGATAATTGTTTTTATGATTTCAAACTGTGCTATTGATTCTAATTGATCTTCCCCTGTTTCTAATGGCCAAGACTGCACCATGAGCATTTCTTCTTTCCCATATACTTCTTGCCAAATTGCTTCGGTAACAAATGGCATGTATGGATGCCACAGTTTTAGTATGGTGTTTAGAATATAGTTGAGGATGTCTGATTTTTCTCCTTCAATTTTTGCGATTTCCAGATACCAATCGGCAAGTTCACTCCAGGTAAAATCGCGAAGTTTTTCGCCTGCCACGGAAAATTGGTATTGTTCAATATCAGCTGACACTGCTTCTACCACGTGATGCAATCGAGCGAGTATCCATTTGTCTGCAAGTGTTTTTGGCTCAGGAGTTTTGATGTCTTGTTGTGGTTCAGTGATGTTTATAAGCATGAACCGAGAAATGTTCCAAAGCTTGTTGGTAAAATTGCGAAAGCCAGCAATTTTTTCTTCGGATAAACGAGAATCATTCCCCGGGGTGGCGCCGATTAAAAGTGATAAGCGAGTTGCGTCTGTTCCATAGGCATTGCACATATCAAGGGGGTCGATAATGTTGCCGAGTGATTTACTCATTTTATTTCCATGTTCATCTCGAACAAGTCCATGCAAATATACTGTTTTGAATGGAATTTGCCCAGTAAGATAGGTTGTCATCATGATCATTCGAATAACCCAAAATGTGAGGATATCGTAGCCTGTTTCAAGAACATCTGTGGGATGGTATGTTTGGCAATCAACAGAATCAGCAAGCCATTGTGCTAATGTTTTTCCTTTGTATTCATCGCCAAGCAATGTACTAAATGTCCACATACCAGCGCTAAACCATGTGTCTAATGTATCAGGATCCCGCTTCCATCCTTCACCCTCGGGCGCCTCCATGCCAACATAGATTTCATCTTCTCTATACCAAGCAGGGATTTGGTGTCCATACCATAGTTGTCTACTGATACACCAATCGCGAAGATTATCGACCCAATTAAAGTACGCTTTATTAAATTGTTCAGGAAGAATTTCAATTTGTTTGGTGTTGATGACGTGTTGCATGATTCTTTGCAATGTCACCGTGTCTCCTGTTTGTATTCCCTCAATTTCACTATGTGGCATGTTGAATTCTTTTTTGACATCGACAAACCATTGTTCCCGAATTTGTGGTTCAATGACTCCCTTTCCACGGCTATTGATAGCAATATTGTGTTCGTAGCTTTCATCAATTTTTACCAATAATCCTTTTTCTTTTAATTTTTTTGCTATTTTGGTTCGTGCTTCTTCTATTGGCATACCTGCGAACTCCCCCGCTATGGGGAGAAGCTTTCCCTCTAAGTCGATCACTTGTTCTTTGTCTAAGCTGTGTCTTTCTGCTATTTCAAAGTCAGTGGCATCATGCCATGGGGTGATGGTCATTGCACCAGTACCAAATTCCATATCAATAGCATCATCTTTAATAACGGTGGCGGTAATTTTTCCATTGATCCACTCACATTCAAATGTGTCACCGTGCTTGTAGTTTTTGTACCGTTTATCATCAGGATGCACGACTATATATTTATCTCCAAATTTAGTTTCTGGTCTAGCGGTCCCAATTACAAACGGACCATACTGAAAATAATAAAATGGGGCTTTTTCCGTTTTTCTGAGAACTTCTATGTTTGAAACGTTCGATTGCATTTTTGAATCCCAATTCACAATACGATGCCCACGATAGATAAGTTCTTCCTTGTACATCGTATTAAATGCAAGGTTTACGGCGTGATTTCTTTTTTCATCAAGGGTGAACGCTTCCCTACTCCAGTCAAGACTTGTTCCCATGCGTTTGGCTTGATTGACGATAGTGTCATGACTATCTTGTGCAAATGCATCAACACGATCAATAAATTTTTTCCGTCCCAAATCATGTCGAGTTACTTGTTCCTCGTCCCACATGATTTTTTCTACTTTTTCTTGGGTGGCTATAGCGGCGTGGTCTGTTCCGGGTAACCAGAGTGTTTTATATCCTTTCATGCGGTGGAATCTGACCATAAGATCTTCGACAGCAAGCATAACAGCGTGACCAATGTGCAGTGTTCCTGTCACATTTGGTGGTGGCAAAACCATAGAAAAACTTTCAGCATCTTCTTTGCAGACACCTTGTTTTATACATTCATCTGGATTAAATAGTCCTGAAGATTCCCATTTTTCATAAATGGTGTGTTCGTATTTTTCTGGTTCGTAGACTTTTTCAAGTTCTTTTTTCATACGTACGGATAACTAATAATCCTTAAATTACTCATTGTTTTTTTTGATCCACCACTTTTTGACAAATGGAAGCGTCAGCGTGGAGAGCCAAAATCCAATTGATGGCACAATGGCATTCACCCACGGGTAAGAAATTCCTGCAATATACATGAATAACACAATGAGTCCATAAGTCATGATAATAACAGAAATTTTTCTCGTAGTGCTCGTTTCCCAGGCTTTATCTTGTTCTACACGAATATTGCGTTTTTCTAACTGTATTATACGATTTTCTAACTCTTGTATGTCTGTCATAATGTGTGAACACAATTAGGGTCCATAATGTAAAAATCGTAACAAATTTGGCTGAGAAAAGCAAACTTTGCATTTTTTCTCTTTTTTGGCTACCTTGTTGACAATATCGGCTATAGTTGGTACACTCTGCTATTACTAAACAATAATTTGATGATATCCATTTTAGTCGGTTCTCTCTCCTATGGCCTTATCTACGATAGACCAAATTACCCAACTCCTTTATACAAAACAGAAAATTTTGATTACGTTTCGTAAAAATGGCAAAGGTGACGCAATTATGAGCGCGTCTGCTTTGTCATTGTTTTTAGAAAAACTAGGAAAGGATGTTGATATTATCTGCGAAGAGTTTACCCCTCCGAAGATGTTTTCTTTTGTAAAAAAAGTCAATGATATTAAGCCCCATTTCCCCCATCTGCAAAAAATGATTGTATCTGTTGATCTGAACCACGCGGGGCTTTCTGATATTTCCTATCAGGTCCGAGATGGCAAGTTGCTTATTTATATTACTCCTGAACAGGGAACGCTTTCTGCTGAGCACGTACAGACGTCATCTACTCCATTTACCTATGATTTAATTATCACGGTGAATACGCAAGATCTTGACTCACTTGGTACTCTGTACCATGACAATATTGATCTGTTTTATAAAACACCTATTATTAATATTGATCATGATAGTGCCAACGAACATTATGGGGAAATTAATCATACAAATTTGACGGTAAGTTCTACCGCAGAAGTATTGTTTCAACTCAAGCAACATATTGGAGAAGAATATATTGATGAAGATATTGCTACCGCCCTTTTGGCAGCAATGATTGCAAACACTCGCAGTTTTAAAAATACTAATGTCCGACCACATACCCTGACGACAGCAAGTAAACTCATGGAAATGGGAGCTGATCGTGAATTGATTATTAAACATTTATATCAAACACGTTCTATCCGAGCACTCAAACTGTGGGGCTATGCCTTGAGCCATTTGAAACATGATATGTCTCTAGGACTTGTGTACACGCTTATTACGAGAGATAATTTTATTCACTCGGGAGCTACACAACAAGATTTGGAAGATATTATTGACGAGTTGATTGCAAATTCTCCTGAGGCAAAAATCATTCTCCTGCTTCATGAGCAGTTAGATGCCAACGGAAATCCAACTATTCAGGGTATCCTGCGAACACAACGACCATTTGACGCCAAACTCCTTACCAATCAATTTGCTCCTAAAGGCACAAAAGAACAGGTCACCTTTTGTGTGAATAAACCACTTTCTGAATCGGAAGCATCGGTGGTTGATCATATTCGAAAAGTACTTCGAGTTATCATGCAATAAAAGTAAATATAATACATACAAAAAAACCGCCTTAGCGGTTTTTTATTTTTTGTTCTATTGTTAAATTAATGCTCGCCCGGTCATTTCTGGTGGTTGTTCGACCCCAAGAATCGCTAAGACTGTGGGGGCAATATCGGCAAGTACTCCTACTGGAGACATTAAACTTAAATCTCCTTCGAGCACATCACCTGAGGGTCCAGCTTGCCCTTTATATTGATTTCCGATGACTAATAGTGGAACTGGATTGTTGCTGTGTTCTTTGTCTTGTTCTCCTGTTTGTAAATTTACTACTTCTTCTCCATTTCCATGATCCGCAGTGATAAGCAGTACCCCGCCTTTGGCAAGAACATGATCTGCTATTTGCCCCAAGGCTCTATCTATTGCTTCACAACCTTTTATCGTAGCTTCCGTTTTTCCTGTATGCCCAACCATGTCGGCATTGGCGAAGTTCATAAAAATTACATCGTACTTTTCTTCCTCAATCACTTTTATTGTTTCTTTCGTTAACTGTGGGGCGGACATTTCTGGAGCTTGATCATATGATGATACTTGCGGTGACGGTATAATCATTCGTTCTTCATTTGGAAACGGTTCTTCTACTGTTCCATTAAGGAAAAACGTGATATGCGCATATTTTTCTGTTTCCGCAATGTGGTATTGGCTTAGGCCAGCTTTACTCACCACTTCGGCAAGACAATTATGAACAATAACGGGTGGGTATGCCACAATGACGGGAGTATCTTTTTCATATTCTGTCATGGTGACGAAGAAAAGATCTTTTTTGTAGGTTCTTTCAAATTTATTAAATGCTGGGAGTACAAATGCTTTGGTAAGTTGCCTTGCTCTATCTGGTCGGAAATTAAAAAAGATTATGGCATCTTCATCATCAACCGTGGCTATTGGTTTTCCTTTTTTTCCAATGACCACAGGGACAAATTGTTCATCGTATATTTCTTTTTTGTATGATGCTTCAATAGCATCTATGGGGTCTTTATAATATTCATCTGAGACTCCTTCTGCTATGGCTTTGTAGGCTTTTTCAGTTCTTTCCCATCGATTATCACGATCTAATGCATAATATCTGCCTGATAACGTGGCTATTTCTCCTCGCTTAAATTCTTTTATTTTTTCTTTGAGCGTGGTAATAAAATCTTTTGCCGTATTGTATCCGGTATCACGACCGTCAAGAAATGCATGGATATATACCTCTTTAATTTTTTGTCTTTTGGCAAAATCAAGCAATGCAAAAAGATGGTCTTGCGCGGCATGGACATTCCCCTGACTTACAATTCCCATAAGATGCAGTTTTGATTTTTTTTCTTTCACGTGTGTTGCGGCGGCAAGAAAAGCTTTGTTTTCAAAAAAACTTCCATCTGAGATGCTTTTATTTATACGGGGAAATGTTTGATAATATACTCGTCCAGCCCCAATGTTTAAATGCCCAACTTCAGAATTTCCCATTTCTCCAAATCCTAATCCCACTTCATTTCCTGAAGCATACACAGCCATGGCAGGGTATTCTTTGAGAAATTTATCTATGTTTGGTGTATTAGCTCTGGTAATGGCATTTCCCGGTGAGTCTGGAGCGATCCCCCATCCATCGAGAATTGCAAGTACTACTGGTTTTGGTCGATCCATAAATATTTATGTAACGTATAAACAGGTACCCCACAACAATTCTGTTATGTGTGTTGTCCTAGGTAAGCAATGACGTTCCTGTCATTTCTTTTGGTTTTTTTATGCCCATCATGCACAGTATGGTGGGAGCGACGTCGGAGAGTTCTCCATTTTTTATTTTTTTTCCTTTGTAGGCTTTTCCTACCACGATACATGGAATGAGGTCGGTTGTGTGTTCTGTCATGACTTCTCCTGTTTTTGGATGAATCATCACTTCTGCATTTCCGTGGTCTGCGGTGATAAGTACTTGCCCATTCATGCCGATGATGGCATCAACGAGTCGTTTTACTTGTTTATCAAGCGCACGAATGGCTTTTTTTGCTGCACTAAAGTTTCCTGTATGTCCTACCATGTCTGCATTAGGAAAGTTTACTGCGACAAAATTATAGCCGTTTTTGCGTATTTTTTCAAGTATAACAGTAACAATTTCTTTTGCGTGCATAGCGGGATAATCTTTGAAATTCCTCACAGTGCCAGAAGACACTAACATTCGTTCCTCCCCACAAATTGGATCGGCATACCCTCCATTGATAAAGTAGGTGACATGCGCGTATTTTTCTGTTTCTGAAATATAGAGTTGCTTGTATGTTTTTGGGATCACACAAGGGAGACTGTTTACAATATCAGGACTGGGAAACGCGGTAAACATTCCAGGAAGGTCTGGACCAAAATCTGTCATGGCAACAAATCGAATATTTTTGGGAAATTTTTTTCTTTTGAATGCCCCAGGATTACTCTTTTGAAAATCTTTTTGTACAAATGCTTTGGTAATTTGTCTGGCACGATCACTTCTGGCATTAAAAAAATAAACAGCATCATTGTCATTAATCTGTGCTATTGGTTTTCCGTTCTTTGTAATTACGGTTGGGAGCACATATTCATCTGTTTCCCCACGATTGTATGCCTGAGAGATGGCTTCTTCTGCACTTTCTGCCTCTGCTTTTCCTTTTCCACAGACGAGCATTTCGTATGCTTGTTGTGTTCGTTCCCATATTTTATTTCTATCCATGGCATAAAATCTACCACAGATAGAGGCGATGGTTTCCCCATTTTTCATGTGTGCTCTCAGTTCATGAATGTAGGTGATTGCTGAATGAGGTGGAGAATCTCGTCCATCGGTAAATAGATGAAGGTACACATGCTTGCATTTTTTTTTCCTAAAATATTCAAGCAGTGCATAGATATGTTCTGGTCTAGCGTGCGCACTGTTTCCATCGGTTAATAAGCCGATGAGATGAATATTGGTGTTGTATTTTTTTGCGTGAAAATACGCTTGTTCAAATGCTTCATTTTTGAAAAAGGTTCCATCTTGAATACTCTCGGAAATACGAACTTGTTCTTGTTTTACAATTCTTCCCGCGCCGATGGTAAGGTGCCCTGCTTCAGAATTTCCTTGTTGTTTGGGAAATAATCCGACATGTTTTCCATACGATTTGAGTGTTGCGCTCGGATATGTTTCCATGTATGAAAATATGGCAGGGGCCGTTTCATGGGTAATGGCATTCCCTTTTTGCTTTTCATCTGCAAGCCCAAAACCATCGAGGATAACAAGGACTGTTGGCGTAAGGCCATTGTTGTTCTGTTTTTTTCTATTCATAGTGATCGTATTATAGCATATTGCTCACTACCCCTGTCCAGCAAATCCACCTGTTGTTACACTCTCTTTATAAAAAAAGTTTCTCATATTGTGAGAAACTTTTTTCTTGTCGACTATCTGTACCATTATGTTTTATGTCTCTATATTCTCTATAAAATTAATTAATTTCACTTTCAATTTTCATGAGACGATTGTATTTTTCTACACGCTCTGAACGGGACATGGATCCTGTTTTGATGTACTCGGCGTTCACAGCTACGGCTAAGTCGGCGATAAATGTGTCGGCGGTTTCTCCTGAACGATGTGAGACTGATATTTGATATCCATGAGATTTTGCAAGCTTTATGGCGTTGATTGTTTCTGACAGTGAACCAATTTGATTGAGTTTTATGAGCACGGCATTGCAAGCATTCATATCAATAGCTTTTTGGATTCTCTCAACATTGGTCACGAGTAGATCATCTCCAACAATACCTATTTTTTTTCCTAATTTTTTTGTAAAAATTTGCCAATTTTCCCAGTCATCTTCGGCGAGAGGATCTTCAATGGTGAGAATGGGATATTTTTTAACCCAGGCAGTTATTGTCCGAATCATTTTATCTGCACTGGAGGCTTGGGATTTACTCATGAAATAATAATTTCCCCCGCGATAAAATTCTGAGGCAGCAATATCCATGGCAAGATAAACTTGTTTTCCTGGTGTAAATCCAGCAGCTCGAATGGCGCTCATGAGCAACTTAAGGGCTTGCTCATTGTTGGCAAGATTTGGGGCAAATCCTCCTTCGTCTCCCACCGCAGTATTGTATCCTTTTTCGTTTAAAATTTGTTTGAGCGAATGAAAAATTTGTGAACCAATTCTTACTCGTTCTGACATTTTTCTATGGATCGGCACAATCATGAACTCTTGGCAGGTAAGATTGTTATTGGAGTGTCTTCCCCCATTGATAACGTTCATGGTGGCAATTGGCATGCGCCATTGTTTTTCCTTTATGTTGAATGTTTGTCTGATGTATTTGTATAGTGGTTGATTGAGTGCGTGTGCAGCCGCGCGAGCAGTAGCCAGCGATACCGCGAGGATAGCATTTGCTCCTAATTTCTTTTTATTGGGAGTGCCATCAAGATCAATCATGAGTTGATCAATGTGTCTTTGTTTTGTTGCGTCTTCGCCATTTAAGGCATCATTGATATAGGTATTTACATGTTTTACTGCTTTGAGTACACCTTTTCCCCCAAATCGTTTTGTGTTATCTCGAAGTTCCAAGGCTTCGTGTGTTCCTGTTGACGCACCACTTGGCACGGCAGCAATACCAACAGCTCCACCAACAAGCACAACAGTCGCTTCAACAGTGGGGTTTCCTCGTGAATCAAGTATTTCTCTTGCAGTGATTTTTTTTATGCTTGTTTTGATCATATACACACGTTGGTTATCCTAGATAATGGATATATCATAGCATTACTTTTTTATGATGACAAAAGACCTCGGGGGAGGTCTTTTGCGCTTCCAATATTATTGGCAATATATTGTTTTGATCATGTCGTCTATTCTGTACTACTTGTTATTCTTTGTGTGATAGGAAAATTTCCTTGCGTCGTTGTACTTGCGTCGTCCATCATATCTGTATTGTCTGTTGTATTGTCTGTATCATCTGCCATTGTTTGATCTTGGGGTGCTTGCAATTCCATCATCGATACTTTTTTGCTCAAAAAATCTACGGTTTCTTGCAAATTTTGTATTTCATCGGTGGTGGAGTTCATCGTTGTATCTTCTACGGGAATTTTTTGCATGCTTTGTAGTGTAAGGAGTGCCTGGTTTGCTTGCTGTATGGCTTTTTGATTCGTGGTGATAAACATAAATAATACCGCACTGATACCCAGGAGTACTATTGTTTGCAATGCAAAAAGGATCTTCATATTATTCTTTTATTTCAAAGGTAACACTTACATTGAGGATAATATCAGTACTTCCTTCTTCTACAGATGGCACACTTCCTCCACGTGCGAGTGAATCATATTCTGAATATGCCGCATAGGGCGGATATCCGTCTTCTCTATTGTATTCATTGTATGAGACAACGCTCACAATATTTACTCCTAACTGACTGCTAAGAAGCCCTGCTTTTTCTTTTACTTTTTTGAGTGCTTCTTCTCGTGCTTGAGCAATATATACATCAGTGTCGTCGATACTAAATTGAAGACCACCAATTTGGTTGAGCCCTAATTCTCCACTTAGTGCGAGTACTTGACTGGAGATATCTACATTACGAATTTTTACGGTTACATTTTGACTAACATTGTATCCCGTAATCACTTGTCCTTCCTCTTCTGTATAATTGTATTGTGGATAAACATTGTAGTTGGTTGTTTGGATATCTTCTTTTGCAATACCGAGTGCAGTAAGCCGTTCTATAAGTGTATTCATTATGGTGGTATTTTGTTCTTGTGCTTCGGCTACGGTGGTGCCTTGTTTACTGAGTCCCATTGTAACGGTGGCAATGTCTGGCGTTGCCGTAACTTTTCCTTCGGCTTCTATCGTGATGAGTCTCTCTGGTTTGTCTGCTTCACCAATATGTTCGTATGAACGAATGTTGTTTCTGATGAGTGTTCCAACGAATACAATTCCGTAGACTAGAAATACTCCAATGAGAGTCAGAAAAATTTTTCCAATCATGTCATTGCAAAATAAATGTTTTGCTGAACATGTTGAGCCTCCTGATTGTACTGGCGGTTTTGTGGTGCGCGTTGTTTTTGCACTTGATTTTTTGACAGGCATAAAAAAAGAAGAAATAAATTACAAAGTATGGTGATTATACCATACTTTTTTTTGTCCGTATATTTTTTATTTTTTTATGTTAGGAAAGCGCTTCAATCCCTGGCAGTTTTTTTCCTGCAAGAAAGTGCAGCATGGCACCACCACCAGTGGACACAAAATCAATATCATCCATTCCGTCGACAGCGTCCATTGCTTGGAGTGTTTCTCCTCCTCCGATGACTCCGAAGGCATGCCCTTTGGACCGTGAGGCGATGAGTCTTGCAATTGCAAACGTTCCGATGTGATATGGTTTTTGTTCAAAATATCCCATGGCGCCATTCCATATTAATGTTTGTGCTGATTTTATATGTGTTGCAAATAGTTGTATTGTTTTTGGACCAATATCAAGAATGGCTTCCCCTTTTTTGCAAATTTGGTGCGGTGTTTTTTTTATGTCGACAAGTCGATACGATGTTCCATCAAGAGTACCAACAACAAGGTCTACAGGGAGTACTACGTTTCGTTTTTTTCCGTATGTGAGTGCTTCTTTTTGTAATTCCTTATTTACCAGTGAATCTCCTACCCGATATCCGGCTGCTTTGAAATACGTGTTTACCAATGCACCACCGAGGAGTACGGTGTCCGCCATTTTGGCAAAAGATTTCATGACTGGTATTTTTGTTTCTAATTTTGCTCCGCCAAGTACGGTAACGAGCGGATGCTTTGATTTTGTTATGAGTTTGGTAAGCGTGGTTATTTCTTTTTGCATTAAGACTCCGACATAACTTTTTACGTACTTTTCTATTCCTACGATAGAGGCATATTCTCTGTGTGATTGTCCAAAACAATCCAATACAAAGTAATCGCAATATGACGCAAGTTCTTTTGCAAACTCTGGATCGTTTTCTATTTCTCTTTTGTCAAACTGAATATTTTCTAAAAACAATATATCTCCTTCGTTCATACTGTCTATCGCTTTTTTCACTGAATGCCCAGTTGATTGTTTTAGATTTGTGATGTTTTTGTTTAACAATTGTGATAACGCCTTGGCTATTGGTGCGGTACGTAATGATGGGATGACGCTTCCTTTTGGTCTTCCTACGTGCGTCATGATGATAATGTTGGCTTGCTTTTCTTGGAGATACGTCAGTGTTGGGAGTGTTGCTCGTAGTCGAAAATCGTCGAGGACTTTTCCCTTTTTCAACGGGACATTAAAATCTACCCGTACCAACACACGCTTCCCTTTAAGATTACGAATTTGTTTCATTGATTTCATACAATATTGCTTAGTAGAAACACCTTACCTTATTTTTTTGCTACATCTTTTTTCCCATGATGCTTACCATTTCAACAAGCCTATTTGCATAGCCCCATTCATTATCATACCAAGAGATTACTTTTACAAGATTGCCATCTACCACTTTGGTGAGCGCAAGATCGACGATTGAGGAATATGGATTCCCAATAAAATCACTTGAGACAAGCGCTTCATCCGTAACAGCAAGGACTCCTTTATGTGATCCTTTGGCAGCTTTTTTAAAGGCCGCATTTATTTGTTCGCTTGTGACGTCTTTTTTTAATAAAAAGGTAAAATCCGTAAGCGAGACGGTGATGGTAGGAACACGCACCGCAATGCCGTCAAATTTTTGTTGTAATTCAGGAATAACTTTTGTGGTTGCAATGGCAGCGCCGGTGGTGGTAGGTACGATATTTTGTGCGGCTGCACGAGCACGACGAAGATCTTTGTGTGGGCCATCTTGTAAATTTTGATCTGCAGTGTAGGAATGGATGGTGGTAAGCATGGCTTTTTCTATACCAAATGTTTGTTCAAGTATTTGAACCACGGGAGCTGTACAGTTGGTGGTGCATGATGCGTTATCAATAATATCTTCGCCAGCATATGTGTTGCAATTAACGCCTCGAACAAATCCCGCAATATCATCTCCTTTTGAGGGAGCAGAAATAATTACTTTTTTTGCTCCTGCTTTTAGATGCAGGCTTGCTTTTTCTCTATCGCGAAATATTCCTGTTGCTTCAATAACAATATCTATCTTTAACTTTTTCCAAGGCAACATGCTGGGGTCTCGTTCTGAAAGGGCAATAATTTTTTTGTTGCCGATGATGAGATGTTTAACATCGTGGGATACTTTTTTTGTATAGGTAGGATATGCTGTATCGTACTTGAATAGGTGGGCGAGGGTATTCGTGTCAGTAAGATCATTAATGGCAACAACGTCTATTCCCCTTTTTTCCAGGGCAACTTTGCAGGCATGACGGCCAATACGACCAAAGCCATTGATGGCAATACGGAGGGTTCTTTTTTTCGTGGACATAGGGATATACTTATAGGGTATTATTATACGAATATTTTAGCATACTCTACAAAAAGCGGTAAGCGGGATAGCATGAAGAGGCAATAATAATCTATCATCTTCTCATTTTTTATGTCTACAAAAAAAGCCCAGCGAGTTGCTGGGCTTTTTTGTTGTTATCGTGATGAGCACGATTATTACGAAATTTGTTCTTCTACTTCTTCGGCAAAATTTTTGCTTGATTTTTCGATTCCTTCACCAAGTTCATAGCGAGCAAAGCGTCGGATAGAGATTTTTTCTCCAATTTCACCAGTTTTTTTGATAAGCATTTCTTCGATAGTCAAGTCTTCATCTTTGATGAATGGTTGTTCGAGGAGACACATTTCACTGTAAAATTTATCAAGTTTTCCGTCAATAATTTTTTCAATAATGTCTGCTGGTTTCCCTTCATTTTTCATTTGTTCACGGTATATATCTTTTTCTTTTTCCACGGCTTCTGCTGGTACTTCATTTCGAGAAAGATATTTTGGAGCAGACGCAGCGATATGCAGTGTGATACCGTTTACAATGTCTTGGAAATTTTCGTTTTTGGCGACGAAATCTGTTTCACAGTTTACTTCTACCAATACACCTACTTTTCCACCACCATGAATGTAACTTGCAACAGCACCTTCTGCTGTTACTTTATCGGCACGTTTTGCCGCTTTTGCAATGCCTCGTTTTCGAAGCCAATCAAGTGCTTTTTCCATGTCTCCATTTGACTCGTCGAGTGCTTTTTTACAATCGAGCATTCCTGCTCCAGTTTGTGATCGAAGTTTTGCGATGTCTGCGGTACTAATTGACATAATATATTTGAAATACGATTAAAGAATATTATTGTCATCCTGAAATATGTTTCAGGATCTTTGACACTATTGCCTCTTTAGAAAAGATGCTGACGTATAATCAGCATGACATACTCGTTATGCTTTTTTTTGTCCGACAGCTTGTTTGCTTTCGTATTCTGTTTTTCCTTCGTTTACCGCAGCGGCGATAAGATCGGTGATAAGACGAATTGCTTTTACAGCATCGTCATTTGCTGGGATGATGTAGTCGGCTTTATCTGGATTTGCGTTTGTATCACATACCGCGATGATTTCAACTCCTGTTCGATTTGCTTCAATAACAGCAGTTTTTTCTCGTTGCATTGATGGAATAAATAAGGCTTCTGGCATTTTTTTGAGCCCTGCAAGTCCAGCGAGGTTTTGATCCATTTTTTCTAATTGCTTAGCAATAGCTAGCTGTTCTTTTTTGGTATATTTTTCAAGCTCTCCGTTTGCTTGTTGTTCTTTGAGTTTGTTGTAGTTTTGAATCAATTTTTTGATTTCTTGAAAGTTTGTAAGCAATCCACCAATCCATCGATCAACAAGGTATGGCGCGCCACATGATAGGGCAGCTGCTTTTACGATGTCTCGTGCTTGTGGTTTGGTTGTCACAAAAAGAATTTCTTTTCCTTGTGCAGAAAGTTCTTTTACTTGAGTAAGCGTTGACGCAAGTAATTCTTGTGTTTTTTCTAGATCAATGACGTGAACGCCATGTCTTACGGTAAAAATGTATGGCTTCATCTTTGGATGCCATCGTGATGCACTGTGTCCGAAGTGAACTCCGGCCTTCAGCATCTCTTCTAGAGAAGGGATCTTCATATGTGTGTTCCTTGTGCCTCCTATCTCAGGCTATTCAAATGGTTGAATAGAGGAATACAAAAGAGATAGTGAGGGATAATTAATATGGCTAGATATTATGCTAAATAGAGGTATTTGTCAAGCAGATACACGGAAAGCGGCAGCAAAATAAAGACATAATAGAGCTAATAGGCAAAAATCTTGATGACACGAGAACCGTACGCTGTCCTGTGGACTCTTCAGGATGGCTGCTTACTTATGGCTTATTCTACCTACAACTCATTCTCTTTCCTTTCCTGTTTATGCTATACTTGAGATATATTGTGTTCAGTTTATTTTTTTTGTATGCCTTCTTCTTTTTCTCCTCCTCTTCCTTCTCCCTCACAGAAAAAGCCAAATCCTATTTTGTGGATTTTTTTTGGTATTTTTGGGGTAATCCTTGTTGGATTTATGCTGGCTGTGGGTTATTATATTTGGCAAATTCAATATGGGGACAGAACTGCGTTAGCAAAACAATTTCAAAAAAGTATTACCAACCAATTTTCCCAAGTATCGGGGACAAGTGATGTTACGGTAACAGAAGAACAGCTCGCTGAGGTTATCCGATCTCACAACCCAACCTTAGGGAACCCCCAATCACCTGTGACTATTATTGCGTTTATTGATTTTGAATGCCCTTTTTGTCAACAAAGTTATGAAACGTTTAATACGGTTATTGATAAGTACGGGAGTGCAGTGTATGTCGTTTTTAAACATTTACCGCTTACAAATATTCATCCCAATGCGGGACCTGCGGCACTTGCAGCGACTTGCGCGCATAGTCAAGGAAAATTTTGGGAGTATTACCATAAATTGTTTACGTTACTTCAACTTTCTGATGAAGCGTATTTAGGATATGCCGAGCACATAGGAATTGATGTCCCAACATTTCAACGCTGTTATGATCAAAAAGACCATGCCAAAGATATTCAACAAGACATTCTTGATGCGGCATCTCTTGGCGTTCGAGGAACTCCCACCTATTTTGTGGGGACAAAGAAAATAGAAGGAGTAATCAGTGAAGAATTATGGGACGCATTTATTCTCGAACAATTACAACAGTAATCCTGTTGATTATTCTGGTAGGGGTGTTCTTCTCCCCTACTTTTGTTGCGGCACAAATTGATACGCGATGTTTTACGGTCAATGATTGTGTTGCGGCACGCAATGGCGATCCTAGCGGATTTTATCAATCACGAGAAACCGCGCAGGCGTGCCAAGGAGAAACCGATGCTCATGGTACTGCTGTGGGCTTTTGTAATCCAGATACGCAAGTACGAACCACTATTTCTATTGGTGGAGTTCGTGTGTTTGCCAATGTTGGTGATTATATTCAAACGATATTTCGTTTTGGGATTGCCGCAATTGTGCTGTTGTCTACCATTATGATTATTGTTGGAGGAGTTCAGTGGATGCTCCCCGGAAATATTCTAACCACGGGTACAGGTGACCAACAACAGAGTATAAACCAAGCTAAATCGCGTATTAAAAATGCCTTGATTGGATTAGCTATTGGTATTTTTTCTATTACGCTTCTCTATCAAATTAATCCCTACTTGATACATTTTCGTTTACCGCAGACATGGATGATTAACCAAATTGCTCTGTCGAGTGTTCAGTGTAATGATAATGTAGGACAATCTGTTTCAGAAACAGCAGATGGGGCGCAAATTAAAGCGGAGGAGGCTCTCTGTGGAAGAACATATATACTAGCTAATGCTAGTAATAATCAATGTATAGGTCTTTCTTGCCCTACTGATGGAGAAACGTGCGTGCCTCTTTTGGATGGAAAACGCGCATGCAAGCCTGGACTGTTGAGCGGAAAAATTACGGCGATTAATTCAGAAAGTGCTTCCGAATTCTCTGAACATATTATTGATAATAATTTGCAACTTATTGCCGTATGTAAAAATGGACGACTGGAACAAATTGATGAAATAGATGTGCTGCAGGAAAACAGGCAAACACCAAAAGATCAACCACAAACATATCAATTTTCGTATTCCACACAGATTGACAATGCTTGCAGGACGTACGGCGATGGATTGGTGGGATTTTTTTTGGGAGGGGAAATTAATGATGAAGGAAGTGGGCTTGGTTCTGCGGGAGGAGCTCTCACAACGGGTATCGATGATTGGCATGCCATTGGAAAATCATTTGATACCTCTGACCAAACAACCTCTCATAGTTGTGCAGAAAATTTGTCTTTACGTGCGTTTTCTGTGCTTCAAGGAGGTGGGGTGGCCGATTGTACTGGCGACCTTGGTGTCCAGTATTGTTCTTGTTCGGCGATATCAGATCCGAAGACCCTGAAGAAACTGGTTCTTCGCCCAGACTTTACTAAACACTTATTTAGCCTCGAAGAGTTGAAAAAAGGCTTTACTTGTGATATACATATTACTCGATTGGCTTTTCCAGCAATCGACAATATCGACCTCGTTGAGGATGATACTGATTGTTTTGAATATCAATAATATTTATGTCATACAATTCAATTCGCATTACCAATTGTCGGGTAAATAATTTGAAGAATGTTTCCCTCTCTATTCCTAAAAATAAACTAACGGTTATTACTGGTTTGTCTGGTTCAGGAAAATCTTCTCTTGCTTTTGACACCATCTATGCCGAAGGGCAACGGCGATATGCTGAAAGTTTGAATGCATATGCACGTCAGTTTATGGATGTGCAGGATAAGCCGGATGTGGATGAAATCACTGGTTTGTCCCCTACTATTGCGATTGATCAAAAAAATACCTCACGAAACCCACGATCAACGGTGGGAACAACAACGGAGATTTATGATTTTCTCCGTCTTTTATTTGCGCGTATTGGTATACAATATTGTCCAGAAACAAATGAACAAGTTACTCAATACAGTCCGGGAGATATTATTGAACAGATTCGGAAGTTGGCAAGAACGAGTACTCATTTGGCGATTTATGCGCCAATTATTAAAGGACAACAGCTGAAAGCAAAAGAAGTATTGTCTCGTGTGGAACCGGTAGATTGCCAAGGGGTGCGGATTAATGGCATGGACATTCCTCTTAATCAATTGAAAACGATATTGAAAAAAGAAGCCACCACCTATGATATTGATATTCTTGTTTTGCGAGTGACTGATCATAAAAAACAACAAATTGCGCCATTTATTGATAAGGCACTTGATCTTGGAAATGGAGAAATTGTTATTGTTGATGAGGATAGTGGTGAAGAATATCAATACACCACGTATCCCTATTGTTCCCATTCTAAAAGACAATTTGATACGGTGGAACCACGATCATTTAGTTTTAATAGTCCCTATGGTGCATGTCCTCGATGTACCGGGCTTGGCTATACGCTCAATATTAATCCAGAGCTCATTATTCCTAATCCTCGATTAACATTGGCAGAAGGTGCGGTGCAACCATGGACTCGTATTGTTGGCAATCAATCCTACTATCAAAAATTACTGCAGACGGTTGCGGATACACATGGATTTTCTGTTGATACTCCGGTGAAAGAATTATCAAAAAAACACATGGATCTGTTGTTGTTTGGTACTGATGGACTCACGTATACGGTTGAAGGAAAGTCTGTTCATTTTGAAGGCGTGATTCCTGATTTAACCACACGCCATGCCACAACAACTTCTGAATATATTCGAAAAGAAATTGAACAATACATGCGTGAAGATGAGTGTCCTGTCTGTGTTGGAAAACGATTGAAGGCAACCTCACTTGCGGTAAAAATTGGTGAGTTATCTATTGCAGATATTGCAGAGATGAGTATTGAAGAAGCAAGTGATTTCTTTGAAGCGTATATGAAAAAGAAAGGATCGCTATACATGGCATGCACTACGAATGACCGCTTGATTGCTGATGGCGTGGTGAAAGAAATTGCCGGAAGATTGCATCATTTAATGAATGTTGGCTTATATTATTTAACACTTGACCGAGCGGTGTCTACGCTGTCTGGTGGTGAGGCGCAACGAATTCGCTTGTCAACGCAATTGTCTACGGGGCTTACTGATGTGATTTATATTTTGGATGAGCCGTCTATTGGATTGCATACAAAAGATAATGAAAAACTCATTCATACCCTTAAAGAACTTCGTGATTTGGGAAATACCGTAATTGTGGTGGAACATGATGAGGAAATGATGGCGGCGGCAGATCATGTGGTGGATGTAGGACCGGCGGCTGGTGTGTATGGTGGAGAAATTATTGCGGAAGGTCCTGTAAGCAAAATTAAGCAATCAAAAAATTCGTTGACTGGACAATATTTGAGTGGAGAGATGACGATTGATCCGCCAAAAACATTGCGGAAAGGAAATGGCAAAACAATTAGTATTATTGGTGCGACATCAAATAATTTGAAAAATATTGATGTGTCTATTCCGCTTGGAACATTGGTGGCGGTGACGGGAGTATCTGGTTCTGGAAAGTCAACGCTTATTACACATATTTTGAGTAAGGCACTTGCAAAGTATTTTTACCGAGCAAAAAGCGAACCGGGTGCACATAAAAAGATTATTGGTATTACTAATGTTAATAAAGTTATTTCTATTGACCAAACGCCGATTGGCAGAACACCACGCAGCAACCCCGCAACGTATACGGGAGTATTTACTGTGATTCGTGATTTATTTGCGAGTACACAAGAAGCGACACTTCGCGGCTATAGTGCGGGGATGTTTAGTTTTAATGTAAAAGGTGGCGGACGATGTGAAGCGTGTAGTGGTGAAGGATATATTCGGATTCCGATGCAATTTTTGACTGATGTTTTTGTGGAGTGTCCGGAGTGTGAAGGAAAACGATATAATAAAGAAGCGCTTGAAATTAAATATCGCCAACAGACAATTGCAGATGTACTCAATATGACGATTGAGGAGTCTGCCAAGTTTTTTTCTGATGTGCCGGCGATTGCAGATAAGGTTGCGGTGCTTCGTGATGTTGGACTTGGGTATTTACATTTAGGTCAACCAGCAACCACGCTCTCTGGTGGTGAGGCTCAACGAATTAAGTTGGCGACAGAATTATCTCGTCGAGCGACGGGAAAGACGTTGTATATTTTGGATGAGCCAACAACGGGATTGCATTTTGATGATATTAAACGGCTCTTGCATGTACTTCAAAAATTGGTGGATAAAGGAAATACCGTGTTAACAATTGAGCATAATCTTGATGTGATAAAATGTGCGGATTGGGTGATTGATCTTGGGCCGGAAGGCGGAAAGCGTGGTGGTGAGGTATGTGCGCAAGGGACGCCAAAAGATGTGGCAAATGTGAAGGAAAGTTTTACGGGAAAATATTTGAAGGTGCTATTGGCAAGAAAGCAAGGAAACAAGAATGCCCTAAAACAAAAAAATAAAAAAGCAAAAAAGTAATATTACGAGAAAGCAAGGACAAGAAAAACTAAAATATCCCTTTGTTAAAAATCCGATCAAGAGTTCGGGGTTTTTGTTTTTTTCTATTATGCTACTATATTGATATATCTATTTTTATACCTTTATATGGGAGAAACAAAAAACCTTGGACCTGAGCTAGAGAGAATACGAAAGCAAGGACAAGAACAAGTATCAGGTAATGATGAGAATGAACAAACAGGTAGTGATAAAACTCATGCACGAGAACTAACGATTACTCCAGAAATTAGAGCAGGATATGACAAGAAGGTTGCCGCAGATAAAAAACGTCGTGAGGAAGAAGAATCCGAAAAAAAAAGAAATGAAATAAAACATGCACGAGGGATACCTATTACTCCGGAGTTTCTTCAGCAAATGGATGAGAGAAGGGCGCGTTTAGCGGCAGAGACACAGGATGCACGCCAGGCAGAACTTCTCCAAGAACAAATCAAGAATGTGCCGCCTACGGAAGTTATTGATACTTCTGCAGTTGAACAGCCACCATCGAAAACAGATGGGGGCAAGCAAAAAAAAGGATTTTGGAATCGACTTTTTGGAAAATAAACAAAACTGAACTATTTGAGGACCATACTCTCGTATGTCATCCTGAGCGAAAGGAGGAGTAAAACGACGAATGAAGTCGAAGGATCTCGTATTAGCAAGGTATAATTTAAATACATCGAGATCCTTCGACTTCACTTCGTTTCGCTCAGGATGACATATTGGAGCATAAAAAAACCCCGTATCAATATTGATACGGGGTTTGTCTTTGGGTACAAGAATATTCTTATAGACAAAGACAATTAGTGAGTGCTGCTGGTGTGCACAATGCGCAGCCGCGACTCACTGTCTGGGAGGTGCGAGGAGTTGTCTCTACTCGCACCTCCCTCTCCCTCTTACCACAATCTTGGTAACCCTGTTCGCTTCAAAGAAGCGCTGCAGGAGATGACGCTGGTCCGCTGGCGTAGGGAGTACGCGCGGGGTCATCTGGTGCCGTTTTACCTCATGGCGAGAGGTGGTCCCGGGGGACCGGCGCCGAAGGTCAGCGGGTGACCGTTGGCGGAACTCATCAAATCACAGAACACTGGCGAGCCGTTGGGCATTCGCGGGGTTTTCATAACCTCGCCGCTTCTGCCGTCGATCTTGGCCTCGAGGTCTTTCAACCTCGTCTCGGCTTCGATCCTTTTAACTCGCTCATCGTTCAACTGCTGAAGCGCGGCATCGCGCTCTGCCTCGGCGGCGGCGCGTTTGCGCTCGGCTTCCTGCCTTGCCTCCTCGACCTCTTTGATCTTTTCTTCGAGGGAGGAAACCTTGGTGTAGCAGGTACCGAGCTGGTCGACGCAGGCGCTCTCGTCCTGGTGGTGCCTCCGAGGCTTTTTGACCTTGGCGACGGCGACAGGGACGGGAGCTGAATTTTTTTGCTCCAAGTCCGCCATTCGCAACGCCATCTTGTCGGCCTCACCCTCGAGTCGGGCAATCTCCGTGTCTCGGTCCTCGATTGCTGCGACGATCTTGTCGTCGCAGTCGATTTTGGAGATCGCGGCGTCCTTGTCGGGCTTGGCCTTCTTCTTGAGTCTGTCGAGCTCCTCCTCGAGCATCTTGTTTTGCTTTTTGAGGAGGTTGTTCTCGTTGACCGTGTCCTTGAACGCCATGATGACGTTGACGCGGCCGGTGATCTTCTCGATAGCGTCGGGGTCAGGCTTGGCGCCGGTGATCTCCGCGAAGTCCGCCTCGGTCATGGTCGCCTGCTGGAGCGCCTTGAGGCGCTCCGCGGCGAACACGTCGTCACCGTTGAAAGCCCAGAGGGTCCAACCGAGCATACCGATGATGATGGCGAAAGCGGTGAAGAAGTACTTGATGAGGTCGTTCATTTTTTGCTCCTTGTGAGCATGAGGGTGGTTGATTGTGGGAATTCGTGTTAAACACGAATGATTTTGCTAATGATAGTAAAATCATTTGTGCCTAACACGGTTGTAATGAACTGATCTGAACACAAAAGTGTATCAAATACCTTTATCATGATGACATGGATTTGTCAAGGATATTGAGCTGTCCTCCCCCTTTCTAAGGGGGAGTTAGAGGGGGTATAATCGCATAACCTCCCCTAGCCCCTCCTTGGTAAGGAGGGGGATAATCGCACATCAATCCCTTACCCAGCTTGTATCTTGCTTGGTAGACAGGTTTGGAAAAGGGTAAATTTTTTTCAACATCTGCTGTGACGACAAACAATTGTTTTTCTTTCACAGTGAATGTCCCCTTCGCCTGGGGGATCATCGGAATGATGATGGCGAAGGGGGAAAAGGAACAGAGCTACGACGACGGGTCTACTTTTTTGCCGATTTCTCGACACAGTAGTGATCGACCTCGACAGCGGTGAGGCTGCCGTTGTTGATCACGCCGCCGAGGTAGCTCCAGCGATAGGTGTTGCAATCCGGCGACCGCGTCATGAACGCGAGCGCGAGGAGGGTCAGGACGATCGCTGCCGCCACGAGAGCGGCGGCAGCCTGACGCTTGAACTGGCTGTTGAGTCCAGAGGCGGCGAAATCATCCTCGGTGACATCCATCTGCCGCGTCTTCAAAACGCGCTGCTGCTTGCCCTGGCTCACTCGCGAATCCTGGGGTGCAGGCGGATTGGGGGGCACGTTGACGATAGGAGGCGAGGTAGTGGGCGCGCTTCCCGACTGGAACGCCGAGATGTCGATGGCTTGAGTGGAATCCTTGCCACGACGGTAGTCGACGGGGCCGTCGTCGCCAGGCATGATGGTGGTGTTTGCCCCCTGGCTGGCGATCTCGTCGGCCCGTTTTTCCGCCTCGAATCGAAGCTTCTCCCGCTTGAGCCGCTGCTCAAGCTCCTTCACCTTCTTCTGCCCCTGGGGGCTGAAGTACGGGTTGGGAGCCGGGCGGGGCTCGGCGAAGAGAGGGGCTGTGGCGTGGGACTTATCGGCGTCGGCGTGGCATTGCACCACGATGACACTGATGTTGTCCCTGCCGCCCCGATCGTTTGCGAGTTCGACGAGGAGCTCGGCCGCCCGTTGCGGGTCGGCCTCGCTCTTGAGGATGTTGAAGATGGGAGTGAAGTCGTCCCCGAGCATGTCGGGGAGACCGTCGCTGCAGAACACGAACACGTCACCGGCGCGGTAGGTGACCGCGCGGTCGCTGCTGTTCATCGACCGCATCCCGGGGACGCAAACGAGGGCGTCGATCTTCCCCTGGGGCTGACGCCCCTCGACCCTTGCCTTGTAGAACATTATCCAAGCCTTCTCCGCCACATCCTTGTGGCGCTCTTCCTCGCTCATATCTGCCGACAGTTCACCGTACCAGTGGTTATACACGATGTTGGGCATCGCGTTCAACACTGAGAGCTTACCAGTCGACGGACGGAAGTGAAAGATGAAGGAATCCCCGGAAGATCCGAGGAGAACACCCTGAGGCAAGAAGAGCCCCAACAAGAACGTCGTGGCGCCGGCGGTGCGGTCAGCCTTGACCGCACCGTGGACCTCCTCGAGAATGATCTCGGGCATGTGCCTGGGGATCTCGCGATCCCCCCCACGGTTGTCCATTTTTTCGACGGCAGCCTGAACGGCCACCTGGGCGGCGCGAGCGCCGCCAGGGGGGTTGCTGCAGCCGTCGGCGAGGAACGTGAAGATGCTGCTGCCGTCACCGGCAGAGTCGACGACCGTGAGGTCGTCCTGCATCTCCGCGTAGACCAGGCCGATGTCCTTTGCGCTTCCGAAAGTGAAGCGCGGCGTGGGCTCGGGCACGGGCTCGGGCATAGGATCTGGTGTGCGCCTAACCCGGAAGAACGGATCTTCCGGAGTTGGCGCACGGAAGTAGACGTTGTCCTCCTCCGGCTCGGACGTCGGCTTGTCATCGATCCCCAAGGGGATCTCGACATTTCGGAGAGTTTCGTCCTCACTGACCACCATCGGAGTAGGATCGTGACGGATGGGTACAGGACGCGATTGCGTCACCTCGTCGCCAAGTCCTGCCTCACTGAGGAGATCCTTGGCGCTGATGACGAGGAGGGTATCCCGAGTATGAACTTCTTCTTCCACGGAATGCCCACGGGTGGGCATTCCTCCGCTCGTGTCGCGGGAGACTGCGAGCATCTCGCCCGAACGGGCGAGTTCCACAATCTCCGACGACGGGGGGTTGACGGCGAGCACCTCATCCCGCCGCTTGTTGGCGGCGGAGAGGATGAAGTCGATGGCGTCGTCCTTGTTGGTAGGGGTGTACCCCTCGTCGAGACCGTTCACCATCATGAGAATGGTGTTGTCATCGATGTAATCGAAATCCTGCCGCTCCAGCACAGGGAGAGGAGGGCTCTTCTTCTCGAAGATCACGGCGATCGTGATCATGATGAAGACGAGAGCGTCGGTGAAAATCGCCTCGAGGCCGAGATCCTCACTGAGATGGCGAACCACCTTAGCCCTCTCCGGACCGTCGACGACGGCCCGGACATCATCGCGGGTGCTGATGGTGGTGAGGTCGTTGATGGTGGGGGTGCGGTCGTTGGTGTTGTTGGTGGTCATGTTCTTGCCCTCTTTTGTGCTGGGGTTATTGGTCATTACAACCAGAACTCTGCGTGTAGCTCTGTGGCTTTCACGCGGATATTTGTGGTTTATTTTTAGACCGCAAACACCCGCATGAAAGCGGGATGTAAAGAACATATGCCATCCAATATGACACATTTGTGTCCACTATGACATAACGGTGGAATGTATCTTTTTTTTGCTCTGTTGTCAAGAGGAATACTCAGTTCAAACAAACAACTTACTTGTCTCCACAGCTCCCCGGAAGATGAAACTTCGTGCCATGACCCAATAATAAAAAATCCTGCTGTTTGCAGGATTTTTTTGCTTATTTTAGATTATTTCTTCTCTTCAGCCATTTTTGGCTTTTCTTCCTTTTGAGATTCAACTTTCTTGCTTTCTTGTTTTTTTACCGTAGGAGTTCCTTTCTTCTTCACTTCTCTGAGTTTTTTCTTGTGATCTCTGAGGAAGAAGCCTTTTGCGCGATTTACCCGCATTTGTCGGACAAGTTCAATTTTTTCTACTACCGGGGAATGTACTGGGAAGATTTTTTCTACCCCAAACCCTTTGGACATTTTTCGTACGGTAATGGTAGAACTTGGCCCATTTCCGTGTTTTACGGCGATAATCATCCCTTCATAGAGTTGAATACGCTCTTTTTCTTCACCTTTGGCATTTTTTTCCCGAATTTTTTGGTGAACTTTTATAATCATTCCTGATTTAAGATTTTGTCTGATGTCTTCTGACATACTACAGTATTATTTAAAGGTGAGAGGTTGGAATTGTCGCTTTTGCCAACATCACGGATAACTATTATATTCCCCAATTAACAGGGAACTTGGTGGAAAAATTTTACTATGGTTGGCGATTTTTGTCAAGAGCACTGAGCATTTTGACTGGCATGTCATCCTGAGCGAAGCAAAGCGGAGTCGAAGGATCTTGCCTTCATTGGAATCAACAAGCCCATTCGACTACACTCCACTAAGCTACGTTTTTCTCAGGATGTGACATTACCTACTGTTGCGTATACCTTATTCTTCTGATATTGCTGTATCATCCATATATCCCCGTACATAGGCATCCACTTTATCTACGGTTTCCTTAAATTTTCCTTCGGCGTTGACAACACTGTAATCGTACGTAGCGGACTGCTCCATTTCTTTTTTGGCAATGTCCATGCGTTCATCAATAATATGTTCATCCAGTCCACCTCGTTTAACTATGCGTTCACGAAGCACATCAAGACTCTCTGGCATGAGAAAAATGGCAAGATGGACGATGCCTGCTTTTTGAATGTTGGCTCGTCCATTTACTTCTATCTGTGAAAATACTATATCGTATGTACGGAGTAATTCTTCCAGAAGCAGTTTGTCTGTACCATAAAAATTTCCTGCGTACTCATTGTATTCCAAAAAATTTTCCTGCGCTTTTTTTTCTAAAAATAATTCCCGAGAAATAAAGTGATAATCAACTCCATGTTCTTCTCCTGGGCGCATTGCTCTGGTAGTGGTGGTGATGAGACGAGTACTTTTTTTGTAGCGTCTCATGAGTGCATTGATGACGGAATTTTTCCCCCCGCCAGAAGGAGATGAAATAATGATGAGTTTTCCTTTTTGCGTAATCATACATTAAGTGAGTGTAGATAAGAATGTTTGTAATGTTTTTGGAAGTGTTGCATGAAATATTTGTTCATTTCCCGCAAGATCAAGAAATGACAAATCTGTGGCATGAAGAAAAATTCTTCCTAATTTTCGATCTCTGTTGGTAATGAGTTTTTTGTTTTTATATAATGTATCCCCCACAACAGGATGACCATACGCAAGCATGTGCACGCGAATTTGGTGTGTTCGTCCGGTATGAATTTGCACACGTAACAATGTGTAATTCACAAATGTTTTTTCCACCCAAAACTCGGTGTCGGCTTCTTTTCCTGGTTGAACCTGTGTTACTTTTTTGAGATCGAGTTTATCTGTATGAGGACGTGATACCATTTTTCCTTGCGTTCCTCTGTCTATGGTAAACGTGATATGTTCGTGTTCTTTGTTTTCAATAATTCCATGAACAAGGACTGTGTAATATTTTTTTACTGTACGATTTTTAAATTGTTCTTTTAGATGAACATACGCATCCTGCGTTTTTGCAATGACGAGTAATCCAGAAGCATCTTTGTCGAGCCGATGAACAATTCCAGGACGAACAGAATTTTCTCCAACGCCTTGAATATGTGGATCATGTGTTACCACCCAATCGGCAAGGGTTACTGGTTCTCCTTTCATGGTGGGGTGCACCAATAGGCCAGCTGGTTTGTGTATAACGAGATACTCATTTGTTTCTCCAATGATTTGTATATTTTCGTAGATTGATTTATCGGGATTATCATCTTTTGCCATATCATCAATGAGTGTGAGGACTTCTCCTTCTTTTACCACGGTGCCTGTTTTAGCGACAATATTCCCCTCGAGTTGTACCCGTCCTGCTTTTATGAGTTTTGCTGCCTGTGATCTGGTGATGCCAAAATAGTCAGCAATGACGTTATCGGCCCGTTGTCCATGATCAATTTGTTTTACCATATGGGTGTTTGTTGGCATATTTTGGGTTTGTTGAGCAAAAAGTAGCCTTAGTGTAGCAAAATCTCTTGAAAAATCAAGGCTTGTCTGGTAAACTCCTACATACAAATGGGTTATCCTCCTATGGATTTTGCTCTACGTAGCAGCTGGACAACTGATTCAACTATGCGTATGCTGGGGAGGAAAAGATATCATCCTGTACAATATGTCAATGTACGAAATTATTTTGTGACTATTTTGTACCTGTTTACCCATTGATATATTTTTATGTGCCAGTAGCTCAGGGGTTAGAGCACAACGCTTATAACGTTGGGGTCACGGGTTCAATTCCCGTCTGGCGCACAGCAGTACTTTCATCAAGAAGATGATTATCGTACGTTTACTTTTTGTAACGTACAACACGTCACACACTTATCTATTGAAAAGCCATTCGATGTGATAAAAATATTTTAGACCTTTGTGAACAATAATATCCTATGCCACATGGGATATTATTGTTTTTTATGTCCCTATTGTTTATAGATTGAAACATGTTTTTTCTCTTGTGGTATACTTTCTGTATTGAGTATTACTCTTTCATATGACAAAAGCTGAAAAATTATCTTATCTTACCGAACGGGCACAGCATATTATGTATATGTCCAAGGATCCAATTCATGAGGCCTCACATGTTGCTCGTGTTGTGGACCATTGCACGCGTATGAGTATTGAGCTGTCTTTATCTGAAATACAAACGCAGGCGCTTATTTTAGCAGCGTGGTGGCATGATGCATCACGTGTACTTACCAAAAATCCATCCTTTATTATGATGCCACTGGTTGATGATTTATTATCAGCATTATTGTTGTGGCGGGAAACTATTCGTTGTGGGCTATTTGGTTCGGTGGCAGGAATGGCAACACGTATTATTTTTTGTAAAAGTTTTGGTGCGGGACGTATCCTTACCAAAATACTTATGACCAAAAAAAATCAACTGCTCATTGACGCATTAAAAGATGCCGACACCCTTGATTTGTTGCACACGTCCCGGATGGATTCATTGTTAACTATTGCTGAACATTCTGTGTGGTATGAACGTGGATATCGATTTATGGTATGGTGGTTTTTACGAAATAAACAATTATACATGCACACTGTTTTTTCAAGGGAACACATTGTACTGGCAGTTCAGGAATTTCTTGATTGGTTTGAAACACCAGAGGTACTATTGTGGCATATTGATCATTTTGGTGAATCGTGGGTACAAAAAAATAGACAGCATGGAGATAGACTCATTGAACATATTTGTTTATTGCTTCCACAAGATACATCATATTTATAATATTCTTTATGCATTTTTTTCATTCATCAATTCAAAAACTTCAAACACAAACAGAAGCTCGTTTAAAAGAACATACCAGTCCTTCTCTTGATTTTTTTATTCTTATTGGTTTATCATCAGCCATTGTGTCTCTTGGTCTTTTACTTGATAATACCTCCGTTATTATTGGTGGTATGGTAGTGGCGCCGTTGCTCACCCCAATTTTTGGTCTTTCGCTGCGAATTATTTTATTTAGACCACTTGGCATGATGAGTTCTCTTATCTCTATTTTTTTAGGATCACTGTGTGCCATTGTTCTTGCGATGTTTGTTGGATATCTCGTCTTACTTATTGAAGGAAAAGATTTGTTATTAACATCAGAAATTCTTTCTCGTGCAGCACCAAACTTATTGTTTTTCCTTGTTGCATTTTTTAGTGGACTTGCAGGTGCTTATGCGTATGTAAAACCAGAAGTGTTAAGCTCTGTTACAGGGATCGCTATTTCTGTTGCACTGGTTCCACCACTTGCAGTTACTGGTCTTGGTATTGCTATGAATGAACTTAGCATATCAACAGAAAGTTTTATTTTATTTTTGTTAAACTTTGTTGGCATTTGTCTTGGAAGTATTTTTATGTTTTTAATTTTAGGTTTTGGAACAAAAACAACATAAACTTTTTTATTATTTTTTTTAACACGCATGTTGCGTGTTATTTTTTTATAAGTTATTAACAGTTTGTGCATTTGTTTGTGTTAAAAATTTACAAAACATTTTATACTATAGATCAAAGGTCGAAAATATTTTTCCTTGTAAAAAATGTTTCATGTTTTACATAGATGCTTGTCATGTAAAACAACATTCATACGAACCAATAACCTTTGGTGTATACCATGGTTACATCAAAACCAATATTATGAATATCGATCTTAACATGAAAGGAGGTGCCGCATATGCCAGCTCTTAAAAAAAGAACTACAGCTAAACGTAAACCAGCTGCTAAGAAAAAAACTACAGCTAAACGTAAACCAGCTGCTAAGAAAAAAACTACAGCTAAACGTAAACCAGCTGCTAAGAAAAAAACTACAGCTAAACG
>Ga0100379_10000722_pt1 | contig 34924 bp, 33 predicted proteins | sample CryGeymeta201503_FD_80418 | JGI IMG/M metagenome (GOLD analysis project Ga0100379, IMG submission 80418) | Groundwater microbial communities from Crystal Geyser aquifers in Utah, USA - Crystal Geyser metaG 2015-03 | ecosystem: Environmental > Aquatic > Deep subsurface > Groundwater | place...
AAGGAGTTGCGCTAAATCCAAACTTATACTTTGTTGGGAGCGACCTAAGTACCTTAGAATACGTCTCAGCCGCTATTATATGAACTTCATCACTTATAATTTGCCCAAAGGCCTCACATACCTGTTTATATCTATCACCATTATCGTTTACAATAGCGTGAAGGGATTGGAGTGTCCCAATAGTTATGGGCTTTAAGCTAAACTTAGAGTCTCCTATGAACCCTATATCCGCCTTTTTTAAGTTAGATGATGCTATAAGAGCATCAATAGTTTGTTTAGCTAATTCCTTCGTATTTACTAATATAAGCGTTGTCTGCTGAAGTTTTGCTATATGGTGTATAAATGACCTAGTTTTACCTGATCCTGTTTTAGCTTGGATAGTACCTACTGTCTTATCTGCCATTGCAGTAATTATATCCTCTTGGTAGTCCCTAAGACTTCCTTTAATGGACATATACTCATCTGGCATTTTAGCATCTATTCTGCAGTCTATTATATTTATATCGTCCTCTACACTTTGTAGCATGGGTATAAATTCTATCAGTGCTCCAATTGGAAAGTAAATCCCCCCATCAGCTATATCGTAGTATGATAAAAACTGAGGCTTTCCCCAAATAGAAAGGTTCATTGCCTTAGCTCTCCCAAAAAGGGGATTCCCTATTGTGCAAAAAGTTTTTATTATTTCCGAAACTGCTCTACTCGGCGATTTAATAAAAGCATTACTTATTATTGTTATGTTCATAATTTCCTATTTAAAAAAGAAGCCGAAGCTTCTCTATTATTCTTATACCCAAAAAACTTGAATATAAAACTTTTTCATTGTATATTAAGAGGGTTAATTATAACCCTTAATCAAAATATTAAATATATGGATAATTCTAAAATTTTAGAAGAGCTTTTTGAAAATGACTTCGCAACAAGAGAACTTAACTTACCTGGAACTATTAAAATAATAGTAAGGACCATAGATGTTGAATCACAGGAAAGCCTAGAAGAGGCTCTTGCAAATTTGCGGGATGCTGATATTACTAATAGACAATTCTTACAGGCCTACGCTTTAGAGCTAGCAGCTAGAACCCTTGTGTCCTGGGGAAAGTTTAAGCCTAAAGAAGATGTTGAGTCTGCTAAAGAATTTTTAAGAAAGAAGAGTGTTAACTTTATCGATAAAATAGTTAAAGAGCAGACACAGCTTGAAAAAGATGTAAGGGCCGCTCTTAATATAGAAGATATAGATAAAACTTTTTTCCCGGAGGAAAAAGCTCCCCAAGAGCAGCACTAGCCTTTAAAAAAGGTGGTATGCCTAGAAAAGGATCTTTAAGGGAGCTAGTTTTTTTTAAAGTGCAAGAATACGAGGATCTAAAAGACTTTACAAAAACACTAGTTTTAGCTAAAGCTCAGGTATTAGATAGGTCCTCAGAGAACGAAGTAAAAGATTATAATAAGTTATTATTAGCGTATAAAGAGCTTTTCTTCGGAAAAGAAAAACAAAAACAAAAAGGTCCACCTAAAATAGATGACAACAACTTTGATGCGTTGTTTGAAAAACGCTTCAGAAGCAAAGATGGTATATGGCAGAAGAAACCCTAAATTATAATATTGAGTTAAACAAAGAAAGCTTAATCTCTCAGTTAGAGGAAGTTAGAAATTTAATTTCTACGTCTCTAGCTGAGACTTCTTATGCTAATAATATACCGCCAACAGCAGCTAGTGCCTATTACGGTTCTCCTACTGGCGGAATGTACGCAGCCCCAGAGCCTATAGTAACACAACCTTTTAGCGGAACTAATGAAATACTTGCTAACATGTATGATAAAGCTGCAGAGGGTATTCGGTCGGCTCAGGATTCTTTAGGGCCGGTATTACGAACTCAGCACCTAATCTCTGGAGAGCGCCTTCAAATAGATCCGCCTAATAGTGGAATGGCTCTTTACGAAAGGGGGCCTGAGGGAGCTTTTCAAAATATAATGGCTCCTATACTTCCAACTCTTGCTGGATTTGATTATAATTTTTCTGGCATGGATCGTGGAGAGTTTACTACTAAGGCAGCTCAAAATACAGAGGAGTATTTTACTCCTAGGCCGGGCGGATCTTTTTTCTCTAACATGGGAATAGGGCTTGGTGGGGCCGTAGGGGGATTAATAGGCGGACCTGTGGGCGCATTTACGGGCGCACTTATTGGATGGGGAGTAGGGGGGGGAGTTGATGTTATAGGGCAACTATTTTCAGGTAGATATAATGAGACAAAATCGCTAAGTGCTGGATTTAAAAATATAGCAAAACAAAACTTTGGGGCTATAACTTCAAAAGAAGCTGACTCTATTTCAAGATCCATACAAAAGTATGCCTATACTCCAGAGAACGCCGCTATTGATATAGACTTAGATGTTTTACAAGAAGGCATTTTAGCTTTTTCAGAAGCTGGTGGGTATGCAAATGCTAATTCAGCTAGTGATATGAAAAAGATCACTGAAGGGTTTACTGAGAATCTTAGAGGTTTTGCTAACGCTATAAAAGTTTCTCAAGGAGAGGCTGCTAGAATAATGGGGGAACTTGAAAAGAACCTTATTAGCACTACCGACTCTATGAGTAAAATTGGGAGTAGGCTTGCCAAAGTTGGAGCCTTTACTGGTCTTAATCCTATGGACGTAGCTCAAATCGGTATGCAGGGCGCTAATATGTTCCGAGGCACCGGAGCTACTATGGAGCAAGGATTTGATATGGGGCTAGACGCTATTTACACAGCTGAGCAAATAAGACGCTCAGGGGCTGCTGGGCGGGCACTTGTTAATGATATGGGCGGAGTAAACTCTTATGCCATGCGATCACTTGAGATGAATCAAAGGTTTATGACAGCAGGAGCTGGAATGATGAATGTTGCAGCTATTCTTTCTAATGGCGGTATGAGCGGCGGCTTAAATGATATGCTTTCTGGGGCAGGTAATTTTTTAAATGACTCTCCGACAAACATCTTAAAGCTTCAGCAAAATATGGGCGAAGTAATGGGAACCTTAGGCCAAGACGGCATGAATAAAATTATGCTAAAAAATGCATTAAACCTTGTAGAAAGCTTACCATTCCTAAAAGATGAAAAAACTGGCAAGGTCGATCAAGATGTGTTCACAGCTTTACTTCAAAATGTCTACGGCCTTGATAGAACTAGCGCAAATGCTCTTTTAGCTAACTCTCTTGTGTCTATCGGAAAAGATCCATTAAAAGACTATGCACGGGATGAGCTTAATGCGCGTTTAGGGTTTATAAATGAAAATACTTACGGCCTAGGCGGAGCTTTAAAAGCTACAGGGCAGAGCATTGCAAATGTTTTTATGGATAACGGCCTCACTAACGCTGTTGGCGTAGCTTATGATTGGATGGCTAAGAAAGCCACTCAAGGCGTAAATGCCACCTATTATGGGTTAAGTGGCCAGGATTATTTTTCTCCATATGACATAGACTCTCCTGAGTCCTCATTAGCCATGTACGTTGCATATGCGGCCGGAGATACCGATAAACTAGCTAATGACATTTTATTAAAAAACAATACTTCAAATACTGATGGTAAAACTAGCGAAGTCGCAGATACCGATAAACTAGCTAATGACATTTTATTAAGAAACAATACTTCAAATACTGATGGTAAAACTAGCGAAGTCGCAGATACTACAATCTCTCGCATTATTAATAAAAGGAATCGTATATTAAACTATAAACATTATTCTATTGCAAGGGACGTGATCAAAGGATTAATTAAAAAAACCTTGGGAGAGGCAACTGGTGGAGACAAATATCAATCAGAAATGATAGATAAAATAATTCCTGAGATTGATAATCTACAGCAAGATGGGTTCCTTAGAAATGGAAGACTTAAGAGTCTATTTACAGAAGACATAGAAAAACAGATAAAGCTTATTAAGAGAAAAGCTGAGAGTGGGAGGTATGGTATAGACTTAGCTATAGGATCTGCAGGTAAAGAAGATTATCCTAAAATTATAACAAACATAAAAAATTCCTATCTATTTTCTCAAGAAAAATTGCTAAAAAAAATGGGAAGAGGCTCAGAATCATACAAAGTATATTACAAGTTTAGGGATAAACTAAAACTCTCGGCAGATGCTTTTGACTATCTTAATCAAGACTTAAACAACTCCGAAAAAGAAGATTTGGTCACTGCCTATGGTAGAAATATTGCAGATGTAGTTAATTACACAGTTAGTAATAAAATAGATACTTCTCTTATAAAAGACGTATTTAGCCCAAAAATAGCATTAGCCGACGTCTCTAATGAAAGTCTAACTCAACAGTTAATTAACACCAAAAGTAAAATAATGAAAGACTTACCAGCCGATAGCAACATAGTAAACTCTTTATTTAAAAATAACGACTTTATAGAACTTAACCCTGTAAATAAGAGGCAGGTATTAAATTCCTTAAGTAATTCTTATACTGATATAAAAACCCTTGTGTCTTCTTATGAAGACTTCACTAGGTACTCTTTAAAGGACATCTCTAGCGATAATATTAAGTTAGCCCTTAAGGTTACCGACAAAAAATTGGAAAAGTCTTTAAAGTCATTGTATAACACCACGACAAAGAAAAAAATTCTCTTAACTGATACTAATGTCCTTCGAACACAAAGAGAAATGGACAAGTATAAGAATGGAGATTCTACTATAGAAGAAAGCGTTTTCTTAGCTAAGGCACTAGTAGAAGGTAAGCATTTAGACAATCTTGGAATAGCCCCTGGTACAATAGATGACATTGAAAATATACCAGTTTTGTATGAGTATAAAAAACGACTAGAGTTTGCCTTTAGTCCGGATAAACAAGCTATAGATGCACAAATTGAAAAAATAGCTAAATCACAGGGGATGGGAAACTCTGTAGAGTATAAAAAAGCTATTTCAGAGACACTGTATAAAACAGTGGCTAAGGGTAAAGATTTTGTATATACTTCTGTAAAATCTCTTTCTGAAGACAAAAGAAAAAAGTTGAAAGAGTTAGTTACGAAGTATACTACTCAGGAAAATAAAGATCTTATAAAGGAGAGCAAGAACCTTAATTCAGACCTAGCAACAAGTGTCTCCGAGTTAATTTCCCTAGGAACGATAGGTGGCGGAAAAGGTAAAGACTTTACAGAGGATCTTAAAAAAATGGGGTTGGGAGGATTTGGTGCATTTACAAACAGTAAAGAAGCTAATACTGAAAATCTAATAAACAAACTACTTACTCAGCTGGAAACTGGTGGAATTTTAGTTAGAAAAGAAGGCGAATAGTAATGAACGTAAATAACAGAACAAATTTTGAATTATACTTAGAGGGGATTCTATTTAACTTTGCATCAGCAAACTTAAATGAGACTGAAGACTCATTCCCTTCTTTTAGCTTTTCGATCCCTGCGACATCCGCAGCGACTAAAATACTAAAGGGTACTCATGTTACATTTTTTGGCCAAGACCCAGTTGATCCCGAAACGCAAATATTATTGTTTGAAGGTAGAGTATCTGGCATGTCTTACGCTAAAAGTAGTGGAAGTAGAACAGCTAGCTATCTATGCCAAAGCTTATTAAATATATGAACCTCTACTAAAACTATCCCTAAAGACTCCTGAGTTACTCCTCACTTTAGAATTAAAAATACGTCAATATTATACAAGGGCCCTAATAAAAAAAAAGAACCTACTATTCCAGCGCTTAACTCCCTTATTGATACAGTAAAAAAAGATAATAAGGAAAAAAATTCCTCAAATAGTGTAGAGGTGAAGTATGCGAATGTTAAGTTAACCTCGCAGTTATCATTTGTAGATGAATTACTACATTTAATAAAACTTGATAAGAATAAAGAAATAAGTTCAGGAGAGGTTAATGTACTTTTAGATTTTTTTCTAAAAAAGTTTGAAGAGCATGACCCTTTCTACGCTATGCTATCCAAAGCATATAATTTAAGTGATAGCGTATACATGTTTTCAAATTGAAATACAATTAAAGATTTTTTACTTAGTGCAGCGTCAAGGTTAAACTCCTATGTATCTAATAATGTTGGTAAATCTGGGTCAGGCGAACTTTATCTGGTTCAAGCCATAAATCAAATAATGGAACTTATTTACTATAAAAAAATAACTCCAGCTTCCCCGACCTTAAGTAAAGCTTTTTGAGCCGATGAGAAAAAAACTCCGCTAAGGACATTTTTTGCCCCTTCTTTTGCTATGTCGCCTCCAATAAATTGCAATTTATTTTTTTCTGACGATGTCAGCTCTTGTTCCTTCTCTAGATCTTTCGATAGGGAACCTACTAGAGCTGTCGGCACTGCGAACCTAGGATCTATTTTAGAGTCAGCAGGCCTTCCGGTTGATTATCGACTGTATGTTGCAATTCCGCAAGAGCTAGGATTTGATGAGAAAGCAATAAAAGGCAATAAAACAGGATTAACTCTTGAAGAAACTTTATCTGGAATAGTCGCTATGCCGGTTTCCGGAGACTGATTCTTAACACATATACAAAATGAAATAAGGGCTGGAAATTCTAACACTGCAGATAAAACTGCTAAGGTTGCTGCGGAGAGTATACTATCTCCAGCTCTTCAAAAGTATACCCATATAGAATACCTTAAAGCTAGAGCATCTGCAAAGTCTTTTAGTATGCAGGTTACATGAAATCCTTATAGGCTTATAGGGCTTCCTGGGGCGTTTATAGATGAAGGGGATTCCCCTTCTTTTGCGGGGGTTATTAATTCCATGAGCTCAATTTTTGACTCAAATGGAAATGTTTCTTCAGTAGTATCATTTAGAAACGTTAAAATGGTTTATCTAGATGAAGAGGTAGACCCTAGTCCAGATGCTATAAGCGATTTACTTATGGATCCTTTTGAAGACCAAATAACTGATTTATATGACCCTGACGTGTACTCAGGGGATAATATAGGAAAAGAGCTTTACCATTATTTAATGTACGGAGAATTGAAAGAAGACAAAGGTAAAATTTTTAAAAAGGGCGGCAACCCTTCTATTTCAAAAGATTGTAGCATATTTTCTTATTTAGATAAGGAGGCGACGCTTTCTGGCCAAGAGGAAAATTCTCCATATAATGCAAAGATAAGAAGATCCTTTAAAATAGCGCGTGATAAATATATTAAACTTAACAATATTAGGGAAGGTAATGACCTAATAAACCCTAGCTTTACTATAAGTAAAAGAAACTTAGTTACTAGAGGCGACTACATAGTTATGAATAATTTATCAGCCTCAGATGCTTATATGGACACTACTAAAATGGTAGGTAACACTGGAGGTCTTTCTGAAAAAGACCTTAAGGTAGAGGCTCCTTCTAAAAGTTGTGAATTAATGGTAGGCACGTTTAAACCGTTTAATAAAACAAGAAAAGAGCATATTATGAAAAATTTAAACTTAATAGTAAGTAGTAGCACTATAGAGGTATTAAAATAGTGGGTAACTTCGACTGATCCTCTTTTGTAGTGAATACTCAAGCTATAAATCAAAGAGATTTTACCGATGGAGGCTATTATGATACTATGGGGAGAAAAGCCCCTAAAGTTAACCCAGATAGCCTTATTGAAGATTTAAGTGGGAGTGTATTAGCTAGTACGCAGGCTGGAAGTGTTTTATTTATATTAGATAATAAGTCAAAAGTGACTCGTTTTTATGATGGGCTGTATGTAACATCGATAAGTTACTCTTTTAAAGAAAAAGCACAGCTGGTAGAAACCTTTAAGGTTCCTAATATTTCATTTTTTGGGGAAACTGCTAGAATATATAATATATCTGGGCTTTGCCTTAGTCATCCTTCTTATGCAGATGATGGAAATATAGATTTATCTACAATGCACCAAAGCATACTTACAGAATTATATCATACTGTAATGCGCGGAACGCAATTAGTAAAAAGCAAAAGTGTTGCTGTACTTAGAATATTTAACCATATGATAAAAGGGTACCCATTAAGTTTAAATATTAGCGAAAGCTCTAGTTTAGATAAGCTAACACAGTTTTCAATGACATGAGTAGTTATTGAGCACACCACATTATTTAATCCTAGCTATGTAAATAACAATCAAGATTTAATGAATACCCTTACTAATCCGAAGCTGAGTAATGCTATTATAGATGCCTTCCTACAGCGTCTACAAAAATTTTCTGAGTCTGCACAAATTTATAGAAAAATCTTTATTACTTATTTAGTAAGTAAAGAAGAGCTACCATCTATTATTGAAGATGTCGCATACAAGGCAAAATTGTGTTTTGAATATCTAATGAACGAAGGGGCTATTTTAGTAGTTGGGAATTCAAACATTATTATTAAACAGGCGTTGGATAGGCTAGCTTCCGATTTAGAAAATTTACGATCAAACATAAACAGTTTATCTATGTCTACCCTAACTCCGTCATCAACTCCGCCAATAGTTACAAGTTTTAATGAAGGGATAACAACACTATTGAAGATAGCCAAAAACACAGCAGTTAGCGCGCAAAACCGGCTTAGCTAAAAATTATGATAAGTAAAAATATAAACGAAGTTGAGTTGTATTCACTCTATAAGGATACTAAGGATAAGGAAGCTCGCAAAAAGCTAGTAAAAAGCTTAACACCACTTATCCGTTCACAAGTTGGTAAATACCAAAATAGCGGCCTGCCCTATGATGCCCTGGAACTAGAAGGCCGCAGGCTAACCGCCATGGCCATAGATACTTACGACCATAATATGGGCACACAGCTTAATACGCACGTTATAAACTACTTACAAAAGTTGAGTAGGTTTACAACTACATATCAAAACGTAGGGCACATCCCAGAACCTAGGGCCCTTATGTTAGGTAAGTACGAAACCTTATTTTCTAATTTAAACGAGGAGCTTGGAAGGGAGCCAACTGTTATGGAGCTTAGTGAACGACTTGAAGTTTCTCCTAGGGAAATAGAACGTGTTCAGTTAGAGCGTAGAGCTGACCTACACATGGAACTTGCAAAGGTTGATGAAGATGGAGGTAGTTTTAGTTACTATATAGCACCAGATACTGAGGATTCTATAGTAAAAGAAGCAGTCCAGTTTGTTTATTTTGATGCTGACCCTATTAATAAAAAAATTTTAGAGTACACATTTGGCTTAGGTGGCGTAAAAAAAGAAACAGCTCAAAATATAAAGTTAAAATTAGGTTTATCCGAGGGCGAGCTTAGAAAACGAAAAGAAGACCTAGCTACGCAAATAAAGGAGATCGCCTAATGTCATTAGAAGTATTAAAATCAATTTTATGTAAGGAGGAAGAAGGCTCTGAATTTAATTTTTGACAAAAACTTAAAGAATGGATGCAATCAATTTCCGATGAACTTGGCGGCGACTTTTTAGTAAACCTTGCTTCAATGCTTGTGCTTATGGGATTAGCTACAGCGTCGAATGCAGCCGCTTTAGTTGTAGGGTCGGCTTTAGGAGCTATTGGTGGCGGCCTACTAGGTTTAACTGCATTAGCGCTTCAAGGGCTAAACGGGTTTCAATTAATTTTAAAGTATTTAGCTGTAGGGGCCTTAAAAAAATCAGTTGATAAACGGTTAGAATTTTCTAGGGCACTTATGGCAGAAATTGCTTATGTAAAATCTATACTAATAAACTTTAAAAATATAAATGAAGCTGAAAAGCAAAAAGCAGCTAATGACTTACAAATATCTATTCAAGCTATTGAAATGGCTCTAATACGACTGGGTATAGAACTTCAGGCCGAGAAAAGAAAAGCAAACTCTAACTCGGGGAACATAAAAGACGCTATAAACTTTCTTACAGACGCGCAAGATGCGTTACTAGGAACTCCTGGAACTAATTTTTTAAAAAAGCCTGACTTTTCTGCTAATAAAGTTTTACTAAATACAAAGGCAGCCAGCCCCGATTCCCTACGGGGGGCAGGAAAGCTTACAACTGAGTCCCTTATTCCTTATAAAGTTAAAGACGCATTTGTAGACTATATTAATATATTTGGATGGTTTGCACACTCTGAGGAAGATAAGGAAGAAACAAAAAGGTTAAGGTATGCAGCTAAAGCTAAGATTGTTAGCTACCTAACTGAGTCAGGAGCTAACGCTAAAATTAGCGCTATTATGGCTAGTCTTTTCTGTGGTAAAAATTTGATATCTATAGGGGAAAGAGTGCCCACACCTAAGTCATTGATAAAACAGGCAGGAAATCTTGTTGCTGGTGGAACCTCAGGATTAAATTTATTCAATAGCGTTGTTGATGCTGACCCAGTTGCCCTACTACAGCCTAAAGTAACTAAAGAACTAGAAACCTGGGGGATAACAATACAAGATGAAACGTTTGAGTATCCTAGCAAAACTAACATAGCAAATACCAATGGGAACGTTAAGCTTACTGAATCTATAGTAATGTCGATGGAGCTTCTTATCTGAAAAATGGTTTCGTTATCTTCTATAAATAAGTGGATTTTAAAGCCATCTATAGATAGGCTTAATATACTTAAAGATGATATGTGGGCACGTTCTTTTAACAAAAAAGTCAGCTTAGGCGATAAAATAGGCTGGTCGGTTAGAATGGATATTGAAAAGGCTAAACTGTCATCAATAGCCTCTCCTTATATACCAATAGCAGGGATGGAAAATTTAGATGTAGACGCTATGAACAATTCATTAAAAAGTGCTGATGCTGCATATGAGTCTCTCATTAATTACTTAAATAGCATTAATTATAAAGTAGTTAATAATTCTGTAAAAGTAATTAAGCGCTCAGGCGAGTCTTTGCTTAAAGTCGCTGAAGTTTTCGGGTATTTAAACAAGTTCGGAGATGTCGGATTCTTTTTTGATAAAGACTTAAAAGGGAAAGTAATAGAAACCTTGGCTTCTATGGAGATTTTACTACAAAAACAAATAGAAGAAGATTCACAAGAGTCATCTCAATGTCAAGAGTTTATGTCCGCAGTTGAGGCAAACCCTGCTTTTAGACTACTTATGGATCAGTACAATACTATAATCTCGTCTCTTCCCTCAGGGTTAAAAGACTCACTTGAAAATGGAGATATTTCGAAGATCGTAAACGGCTTAGCTGCCGGAGGAAGCTTAGCAGCCACCGCGGCTATTTTAGGGGACACAGACTTTGCTCTTGATTCTTTTTGTAAAGATAATGCGGAAGAAACCGAAAGAGAGCCTACTGCCATCGAGGCCTACTTAATGAAATTAGATAAAATGATAGTTAACCTTAATAATGAAATTGCCAAAAAAAAACACATCTAAATAGGAGAAAACATGTGAGACTTATATGCCCCTGTCCAAATAACGGACGATGAGATTATTTATAAAAATAAAAAAACCCTGGAAGGTCGAGAACGGCTTGTTGCGCACATTCTTAAAAGGCTACTGACTCGCTCAGGTAGTAATTTTTTTGATGATGGCTTTGGTACAGACTTTTATGGCCTTTATAATACCACCAATTTTGCTAAAGAAGAAGAAGTTAAAACTAAAATAGGTTTAGTTATAAAACGACTTGAAAAGGAAATAAAAGACGCCCAGTCTCAACAACTTTTAAGCGAAGACTTGAAAAGCTCAGAAATTTTAGTATCTTTAAGTATAGATAATATTAGCCTTGACAAGGAAAACGGAACTTGAAACCTTTCTATCTCAGTTACAACTGATGACGGATTAACCACCACTGTAATATAAATGATACTTAATACACGCTTAAGAGATACTATTATCTCGCAAATAAAATCCATAGATCCTAGCATAGACCTTAATGAAGGATCTACTTTTAGAGATCTTATAATAAGCCCTCTTAGTGTTATATTTGAAAGAATGGACTCTCAGCTGTCTACCTTATTAAACAAGCTTTCTAACACAAGCCTTGAGGACGCGGATGATGAGGATATTGATAGAGTTGGGGCAAACTTTCTTTTAAGTAGAGATGAAGGATCAGAGTATACAGGAAAGGTTAGGTTTTACTATACTACTCCGGCAGGCATTTTTATTCCTAGAGGTCTTAGACTAACAGCCTCTAACGGAGTTGTATTTGAGGTTGTTTCTGAATTTTCTTTTTCTAGATTTTCACTATCACTTAATGTAGATGGAGCAGGGCTTTATTATACTCCAGAAATACTTGTTAAGTCTGTTGAAAAAGTAGCTAACGCTGAATTAGCTACCAACGCCTTATTAAAAATAACTTCAAATCTTACCTCTCAGCCTCAGAAAGTTGTTGTAACCACAGCAATAACCGGCGGGTCTCCTAGGGAATCAAATGAAGCTTTTATTAAGCGTATTAAATCATCAGTGTCTTCTACATCTCTAGCGTCTTTAACTGCTATTGAGGCTGGAGTTAAACTTCAAAATTCTTATATTACTGATATACTAGCAGTTGGCTCAGGCTCACTCTATATGAAACGAGACTTAGTTGGGTATGATCTACTTGTTCAAAATGTAATTGAAGATTTTAAATATACTAAAAGTGCAGTAGGGGACGACGCTCTTTATAAGCCACATAAAGCTTACTTAGATAATTTTACTAGCGTTGTTGAGAACTCAAGAGTAGCTTTACCTGTAGCCCCTAGTGAGTGGGAAACTGAATTTACCGACGAGCAGTATAAAGGAATTTTTTCGCTTAGCAATAATTTATCTGCAACTAGTGACCAATATCAAATAGTGAGCGATGATGGATTTACAAGCGACTCTTTGCTAGGCTGAATTCTTAGCGATGGCGTCGAGCCTAGCAATCTATTAGCGCACCCTGAGGAAATTAGCTTAGATGGAACATCCGTTAAATTAGGAATAACCCCCACGGAAACAACTTCCATACCTCTTAGGGTCGGTCTGCAAAAGATGAAAGCTCTTAACACTTCTTTAGAGTCTGCGATTAATCGAGGAGATTGGAAAGAAGTTTCTAATATAAAATCCGAAATTAGCCTTTTGCTGCAAAAAGAGAACTACTCTAACTTAGCCCCTATTTTCCATAAGCCTATAAATAAGCATACTGGAATTTCTATTGAAACTCGTATGCAAGCTAATGATACTACGGCAGAGGGCGAAATGTGCTATATAACCGTTCTTAGGAATGACACAGTATATATAGCTCATGATGGATATGGCCTTGCTTGAAGAAAACAGCCTGGGTTTTTAACTAGGCTTAATTATGACACCTATACTGATGATATCATAAAACAAAGCGATTTAGAAATGTTCTTCGAAATGTTTGGGGTTGATGCTCAAACTGAGGGCTTGGTAGGTAATGGAACCTTAGCACTCCCAGAGAATAGCCAATACTGGTATTTTAATGTTTACCTTGTTGATAACAATGCTCTTGAAAGCGAAGTTATTATTGGAGCCAATAAAATATTTGATTCACAGAATGGGATAAACCAGTACCTCCAAAGATCTAAGCATTGGATTGAAGCAGGTATTGATTATGATTTTACCATAAAAATAAACACTGCCATGGGCACTGAAGCCTGAATCTCTGAAGTTGGGGGAGTAACTACTAAAGTTATAAACAAAGGCGCTACATACCCTGAGTACGTTCCGGCTGCAGGAGAAAAAGTAACAACAAGCGAAAGTCAAATAGATACACTTAATAGTGAACGTGGAAATTTCGGAATAAGCGTACATTCTACACGAGGTGGAGAATGGCTAGTAAAGTCCTTATTTATACGCTCTACTGAGCAAACGTTCCCAATGCACTTATTTTCATTTAAGGTGGATGGAGCTAATTGGCCTAATAGTGACGAGTCTCCATTTAGTGTAGATTACTATGGAGTTGGGTATGACCCTACTAAATGGGAAGAAGACTCATTTACAGGAAATAGCGCTACTCAATTGAGTATATGAAACCCAACCGATTTAGTTTGGGAAGAGTTAGGGTACTCTACAGCTTGGATTGGCCAAAACTCAGTTAACTTTGATGGACTTAAAATAAGCAAAGAGCTGCTACGTATAGGAGACTATAAAGATGGGTCTGGAAGAGTTTATATAGCTGCAACTGCTGCTAATGCAGGGCCGGATTTTTCGGATAATGTTGACCACAATTTAAAAAGCTACTACATAGCCTTGACAAATCCTGAGGCTGGAATGAAAAACGTTGGAAACTCCATAGATGTTTATTGCTTTGCACTTACCCAAATCGTTGAGTTTGAAGAAGAGGCTACTGTGGCTTCAGGAGAGGCTACAATTACTGCTAAGTACCTTCAGGATATCATTGAAGTACGAGAGACTTTATCTGGGGTAGCGCTGCCCTTGACAGATTATTCTGTACTTAATGAGGCTAAGTCGCTTTCTTTTTCCGGTGACAACTCTATAAAGCTTTTATTGCCAGAGTTATATGAGGGGGCTTCTTTAACTATTCGAGGCCTTAGATGGTTAGGTGAGTCCACGGACGCATACTTATCATCTCCTAGTGTACGTTATCCAGTGGTATCACTTATGGCCAAAGCTTACCCATTAGCCATAGTAAAAATAGATTATTTACAATACTCGGGTAATCTAAATATAGATGTAGCTAAGGCCTTAATTATGGACTATATAAACTCTATAAAAGACAAGGTTCTTGATAAGAGCGATTTAATTGGAGTGTTATATAAAGGAGGCGCGACAGCTGTAAACCTTTCTATGGTAATAACCGTAAAAGAGTACGACCAAAATTACTACTATTCTACTACAACAATGGAAAATTCTTACACACTGAATAACTCGAGCATTAAAAGATTCTACACTAATCTAGAATTTTTAGAAGGGGTTATTAGAAATTAATGGTATCACTGGAATCACTAAACTCTAATGCGGATAAAGTTTGAGACTTTTTAGGATCTTATTTTCTCGGAATAGATGAAAAGTATAAAGCGTTTTTTGAGGCTTTCTGAGAAGCCGTAAGTAGGGGGGTATGATCTAAAACAAATGAGGAGTTATTGGCTTTAGAGTCATTTTCTCATATTTCAACCTTAGTTCCATACTTTAGGCTATTTGGGGTGAGTGATACTGTTGTTTTTAGCGGACCTGATAAAAATGTCTATGAAGTTTATCTAGGCCCTCCATCTAATGTTGCCCTTATTGAAGGGGCTGCCGGGGCTGTCCAGTATTATTATAGAGTTACATCCGTAAACGCTTATGGAGAAAGCTTAGGAAGTACTAAGGTAGGAATTCTGGCTGCGGCGCCAACCGCGCTTAACCCTATTACAATACACTGAGATCCAATGTCAGGGGCAACTTCTTATAAAGTTTATGGAAGAGTAGATGGGAACTTTAGACTTTTAGGGACTACCTCTGATGAGTTTTTTATGGATGAAGGGCTAGCTCCTGGAGTTAAACTTCCTACAAGCCCAACAGCGCTAGTAAACTACTCGTACACGGTACCTAAATGATTCTTTATTCTTAACTTAACTAGTGTTGAGTGAAATGGAGTAGAAACTGTTTTTACTAAAAATGGATTTTTAGAAATTACAATACCTACCACTTCTACTAAAGTAACTGACCCCATTACAGGATATATATTTTCTGAAATCTTTTTTAAAGAGGTAGTCCTACTTCCTCCTAACCTCCTTAACTTTTATGCTGATTCTTTTTACATAGGGGACAAGGGTAACTTTTTAGATTATGCTCCTCATATTAGCGGGTATTCAGCACTAGGTGCTTTGGATAAGTCTTTAGTTTATGCTAAGCATTTAAAAGAGCTTATTTGGGCGATAACCTACTTTACTAAAAAAACTCCAACTGTTTCAACAATAGAGTCTTTAATTAGTATAGCCTACGGTTACCCGTTTGCATACGAGGATGGCATTGTAACAGAGTTAGGTGTTGACTATATAGTAGTTACTGGAGATAACGAATACTCTTATGAAGTAGACCCACTGTTATTTTCCTTAAATGGTGAAATAACAAAATTTCAAATACTAGTAACTCCGGTTACTTTAAAAGACTACATTTCCCATGAAGCTGATATAATAGCGTTGGCTACAACAGAAGAGGAGCCTAGACATATTATAACCTTTGAGTACTCTACGGCCTATTCGTATAACGAGGAAATTGTAGAAGCGATTAAACAATTAAAAATTCCGGCTGGATTAAAAGTCAAATAAGTAGTAAGTTAAATTATGGAAAAAGTAGCATCTCCTAGCGGATCAATGGTAAACTTTGAATCGTTAGTTCAAAAAATTCAAGAAAAGTCCTTTTTAAATCTTTTAAACAGGATAAAAATACAATACCCAGATGGCGGAATATTTAACCCAGCTGTGTCTTTCAGTGTTACTGTAAATAGTACAAATATTACAGTAGGGGAAGGTTTTGCTATCACAGCTAATGGCGAGTATCTATACTCTGACGTACCTACAAACAAAGCAAACCCTACTACAGCCGCTCCAAATATAGCAGTAGCTATTTACATGCAATACTACTCTTTAGGCACTACCCCAGTAAAAGCTGTTAACTCTTTTGTTTATGATAAAATAGGATCTCAGTCTTTAAACAGAAATACTGAATATTCTGATTCTTTTACTATTGTTCTTCGCTCTGTAAGCGCTAATGTTATTGAGGCTGCAGGAGCATCTGAAGTACTTTTAGGGGTTTTATGGAATTCTACTGGAACATTTGTACCAGCTGATGCAGAGCTTACTGGAACTCTTGTAAGTTCTGGGGTTTATAGATTTTACGACTTACGAGATCAGTATCCGCTTTATATTACTGAGGAGGTTTTAGATCCTAGTAAGGTATTTTTTAAAGACCGAGCACAAACAGTTAGCTCACAGGTTGACTTTGAGGCTAAAATAGTCACTCCAAGAGTTGATATTTCCTCTGAAAAACCTATTCAACTATATGATGGTAAGATTGCATCTAGTACGGGAACCCACCTTCAATTTATTGAAGATAGCGGAGTTTCCGCTGTAAGTATTCCTATTTTAAAAACTAGCTCATTAAAGGTTAATGTAGGTAGTAATGAACTGCCGATTTGGCAAGACGTTGCTACTCTTGGGCCTAGCCCATCGGTTCCTAGAAATTTAAGGATATACGATATTTACCCTACTGAAGATTATAATGAAAAAAAAGGGTACGTAGAGGTTAAGTGGAACTGGGATGAATTAGTGATCGCACACGCTGGTGCAGATTACTTTGCAGTTACTAAGTTAAACTATAACAATGAGATTGTACTATTATCTCAAGAAGATATGGAAACTTACTTACCTGGTAAAAAGTTTTATTTACCCGCTCAAGATATTGAGTATGTAATTAACTCTGTAGCAGAAGTAAGTGGCCTTTATAGATTTTATGTAGACGCTTCTCCAAACGGACATAGGACAGCCCCTGGGAATGGTGCTAGAATTGTAGATGTAGACGTTCAAAATTACGCTCTTAGGTTTACTGCAACAAGGTCTTCTGATAGCAGAACACGAGAAACTCTTTATCACTTACTAGATGCTACATACGCATATGAAGCGTCTTTTGTCCAAAAACTAGAAATAGGGAAGGAATGGCATTGCACAATTCAGGGGATTAATAATAACTCTTTTTCCCCTACAATAACAATGCCTGCAGGTAGTTATGACCCGGATCATGCAGCTAGTGGTCAAGCCATAACATCCTATTCATCTCCATTTATGATGGAGCTTCCCGAGATAACGGCTAGTGGTAATTTTACACTTTCCCCAAATCTAAGTGGGTTTACAGTATCTATTTCAGGGTTTACAGCCCCAAGCGATATTGAAAATAGTGCCCAAGAATGGGAAATTATTTGGTCAAGTACAGACGCATTGACGCAAGAGTCTTTTAATGATTTAACATCTGTTCAAAGAATGGTGTCTAAGACTAGGCTTGCGCACATACCTAGCGATCGACCTACTAAATATTCTGTGGCTATTAGACCGCTGCAAAATAAGCAAGGTGTGGGCCCGGCTGTTATAAAAGAGGTTGTTTCTGGTGGTGGTGGCGTTGCCCCCCAAGAGCAGATTTTATTTGATGATGTTATTTCCGTGGAAACTTACAGAGCACTAAGCTATGGGCAAAGAAGTGAGTTAGTATTAAGGACTAGATTTTTCTCAGACTTATCTGGCGAAGAAGAGGTTTTATCAAAAGAGCTTATTAGAGGAAAGTACGCAGTAATTCCAATAGATACAGCTTTTGTTGATAATTTTTCAACTGACTTGAATTATACATCTTCATCCTTGATAGCAAGCGGTCAAATGGATGTTAGCTTTATAACCGGCGGAGCTCCTTACCCTAAGTATATAAATTTTTCAGTAAGTGCCTTAACCTTTCAAGGATCAGATATTTATGATACTGAGTCAAGTTGGGCAAAAGTAGAAACTGGCTCGCAAACTGTACAACCTAATGAGAAAATACATTTTTCCGCAACAGCTACTATGTTTAACTGAGGTGCTGCAGAAATAAGATGTAATATTAGAAAAGTTGGAGGTAGTAATGAGATTCTAAAAAACTTTACAGTTAAGAAAACATCAGGGTATCCTAATCCTAATGGAGGCAATGCCTTAAGTGTTACCTGGACTAACGATTTAGGAATACCTACTAACGTGTATATTGAGATTTTAGGATGAGCTGATTTAAGCGCCTACACAACACACTACACAATACCTACAACTAGCGTAATACAAATTTTTGTAGATTATTACTCGAGTGGCGTCACCTTAGGTGAAATGTATTATGGTAGCTATGCTACTAATAATTATATGATGTCATCATTTGGTGAAGACCCTGTTAAGGCTAGGTTTATAACTAGTGCTATATCTCCTTCTCCTACTCATTATCTAATAACAAACTTTAGAAATAATACATGGACAGGTCTAACATATCTATCGTTTAGCGGAACACCTCTATCTACTTTTCCAGCAGGAACTCCGCTCTTAATAGGTATGACCGAGAAAGGAAGATACATTTCCAAAAAGAACTTTGAAGTTGACTTCAATCTAACTACCTTAGAGTTTAGCCCAACAAGCACTGAAGGGGTTTCAGCTGAAAAGCCGGGTATTATTCGTGTGTACCCTATTGATTCTCCTGAATCTTATGGTTCTATAGAAGTAGACGGGTTTAACCTACAAAGAGGATCTGTAAATATAGACCTTAAACTAAATCAATCAGGTAAGCGAGGTTTTATTATAGACGCTTTTGATCCTTCTCTTAACCCTAATAATTATGGGGAGTTTAGCGGTCGTTTAATAATAACAGGGAAACCAATAGTAGTAAATAATATAAGCAGGGTTTAATGGCAAGATATAGAGGGAAGCTTTTTGATCTTGTACTCCCTATAAAGGGAATACAAGTAGCGGTGTATAGTTTAACTGGCGCAAAAGTCGACACTACTATAACAGACGCTTACGGGTTTTATCAGTTTAATGATCTACCTACAGGAACTTATGACCTTAGGTTTTATGGCGGTGGCTATACCTCTAATTACTGGATAACTATTTCAGTAAGTGAGGAAGGAAGTAATATTCAATATTTTCTTCAACCTTTGGATGGCACTGTTATCCGGGGGGGAATTGGGGCTCTTAGAGTTCAATTATCCCTAAACGATCCTAACGGTATGTCTCCCGTTACAGAGGGGTCCATTAAAATATGCAAAAGAATAGCTGATGCGTATGTACCCGTCTCATCGCCTTATCTTTATACTGTAGAAGAAGGGGAGATTGTAGGAAGTTTAGTTCTTTACGCTGTAGCGGATCCTGGTACAGATAAAGAGTTTATTTATGACTCTATCACCTTAGCAGATATTAACGATGCTATAGGTTGGGTAGGCTGGGTAGAGGCAACTAGCCTTATAACGCTCGAAGATGAAGCTGGTAATCTATCTCCTAGTTCCATATCCCTTTCTCCTAAATGAGCAATTAATGGTGCAGCTTTGCCACTCGATCCTACAAGTGAGACTAACTTTACTTGAGTAAGCAAGCCTATAGCTGATGCTGGGTTTACTGTAGATGCTACTACTGGAATTGTTGTTATATCAGACCCCGCTACGCTATTTGAATCAGACTCTGCAAAGACTTTTACTTGGGCTGCTAAGTACACTTTTAACGGAGTAGCGCAGTTATACTCCATTTCTGAAACAGTGTATAAAGCTCAAAATGGGTCTTCTGCTAGAGAGTTCTCCTTAAAGCCTACCTCCTTACTATTCAGAAAAGCAAAAGGCACGGCAGAGCTTAACCCAGATTATATTGCTATCTCTACTCTTAAATCAAATATCACGGGAGTAGTTACTTGGGCAACAACACCCTCTTTGAACCTGTATGATGCACCTACCGGTGGATCCGTAGTAACTACTGGTGATCTACTCTATATAAGAAAATCAGACTTTTTAGGAAAATCTAGTGTACAAATATCCGCTAGTTTAACAGATGCAACTTATGGCCTTTTCAGCGATAGCTTTACTGTTATCTTAGTTGAAGAAGGCTCAGATGCTATTTATGTTACATTAAAAAATGACAACCATAGTATCCCTACAGATCAAAATGGCGGGGATCCGATATTAACTGGCTCAGGAACTGAAATTGGAGTTTGAGAAGGGGATACTCAACTTTCTTATGGTTCTGGAAACGGGCAATACACAGTAGTGGCAACCCCTACAAGTGTTACTGTTGGAACAGCAGGGCTTTCTGGGGACTTTAGAACTTTTAGCGATATTACTGCTATAGCGGCCGATACAGGATCCGTAAGCTTTGAAGTCTCAGGAAAGCGGGCTAATGGTACAGCTTTCTCAGGCATTACAAAAATACAAACTTTTCAAAAAAGCAAAGCTGGGCAAGATGCCTGGGCTTGCGAATTAGACTCTTCTGCGTTTCAAGTTTCTAAATTACCTGATGGCACTAACTTACCTTTTTCAAAAAGAATAAACATATCAGTTTTAAAAGGAGCTGCGGATAAAAACTCTGAGTACACAATAACAAACATAGCTGTATTTTCAGAGGCTAATGTTTCTTTACCTTTGTCTACCATAGGGTTAGGGAGTACTACTTCCTCCAATATGTACTTAGATGTATCTACCCTTTTAGCCGACTATGCAAGAGTAGATATAACTGTAGGAGGGGCCGGCCCATCATTTACAAAAAGTTTCCTTTTCTCTAAAATAGAGGCTGGGTCACAGGGTCCTGGGATTCTGTATATTGGGGAGTTTTCCACATTACTAGACACAAGAGTTCTTAACAATAATGGCATATCTAGGGACGTAGTGTCCCTTAATGGGGATTATTATGCTTACATAGGCGTCGATGGAGATTCAGTGTCTGCAATAATTCAGCCTGAAGACTTAGGATGGGAAGCTGACTGAGAAGCATTTACTTACTTTTCTGCCATAGCTACCGGCATGCTTATTACCGAAGATAGTTATGTTAAAAAAACTATAACAGTTGGAACTAATTCTGCCAACACCTCCTCTAATATTACGATTTATGGTGCTGATGACGCTCCTTATATTTCTATAGGTCAAATAACAAAAGAGTTTATGCAGGATGGCATATTCTTGGGAATGGGTGTAGCTGCACTAGGAAGCCCTATTGCAAAACTTTCTCTAAAGGGAGAAAATGGGGCTCTTTCCTGAAATGGTACAGCCCTAGCTATAGTAGGGGATATAACAGCAACCTCTGGGTATGTTGGAGACTGAACAGTGGGTACTGCGCTGTATAATGGCAAATCAGCGTTTAATAGCTCTGCAGCCGGAATTTACATAGGTACTGATGGGATCTCTATGGGGGCTGTAGGAGTGCCGACCTTCTCAGTAAATGCTGCTGGGGAATTAACTGTTCAGTTAGGAACTATAGCTGGATGAAATATAACTGATTCCAGCATTTATAAAGGCATCCTTTCATTAAACTCAACTACAGATGCAGAGGGTTTGGTACTAAAGCAACCGAATATAGTTGAAAGTATAGACAGGCTAAAGATAGGTAACTTCTTTGATATAGACCCTGAAAACTTTACTAACATATGAACAGGTTCCCCAACTACCGGAGCATGAGATATACTAGGAACTTATACTACCACATACTCAGTTAATGAGAACTCTATTTATTTAAAAATCCCCCAAGCTACTACGGGGATTACAAGAGTATGAACTGGAACCGTTCAAATCCCTAATTTACTGCCTGGGGATACTTTAGAGGTTTATTTTACCTATGACGGGTTAAGGTATAATGGGTATACTTTAGAGGTAACCTTGAATAGCACAAATGGTGTTATTTTTAATGAGACATCTGTAAGCTCTGGTGGGTACTTAGCTGGAGTTCTTAGTAGAAGCCACTATAACTCATCTGGGGCAACCATAGCGGACCTTAGTTTAGAAATAAAGGTAACCATAGTCAGAAGCTATTACCCAGGAGATTCTATATTCACTGTAAAGAATTTAAAAATTAGTAGCACCAGAGCTGCCGTAAATATAACCCCAAGTCAGGCTCTATTCTATGGGGGGCCTAGTAATTATTTTTTATGGGAGAAAGATAGAGTAATATTAAAGAGTAATAGTGCGCTAACGACTAGTGCAGTTAATACAGGAGATTTGATTGTTTCAGGTAGTGCTACTTTTCTAGGAAACGTAATAGTTGAAGGTGAGTTATCCTCTCACCCTCTTGTATCAGCAGCCACATCAGTATCTAACACAGGCGGAACAGTAATACAAAATGTGTCTTTTGACACTTTTGGGCATGCAACATCAACCGCTTCTACTAATCTAGACTCTAGGTTCCTAAAACTTGAATCCCCTTCTCAAACAATTACTGGCGATGTAACTATAACAGGTAATGTGTATGTTACTGGCGGGTCTACACTTATAGATTCTCAGATGTCAACTGCGGATACAGTCATAATCTTAAATGCTGGTGAGGCTGGAGCGGGGATTACCTCAGGATTTAGTGGCGTACAGATAGATAGAGGAACACTGGTAGATTATGTTATCGGTCTAAGAGAGAGTGATATGCAGTTGGTTCTTGGCGAGTATATAGCTGGGGCTAATGGCATCCCAGTTCCTGATAACTTGCAAGCTTTAACTACTAGACAAAACGCTCCTATAGCTAATGGAGTTATGTGATACAACAACTCTGAGTATAGGATTGACACTACAAGTGGATTTACTTTTAATGGCTCTGCTCTTTCTGTCCCAACCACGGTAATACTAGGCTCAGCGGCTAGTGCAACAACCCATGCAGTAAGAGCAGATAGAACTATAAGCACAAGCACAGGGTTAACAGGTGGTGGTAACTTAACCGCAAACAGAACCTTAGCACTTACAGGGCAAGCACTTGCACTCCATAACTTAGCAACTTCAGGAATTATCGCTAGAACTGCATCTGGTGTAGTTGCAAGCCGAACACTTACAGGTACATCTAATCAAATCATCATTTCTAACGGTGATGGGATTTCAGGAAACCCAACATTTTCCTTACCTCAGGATATTGCCTTAACCTCTGATATAACTTTTAATACCTTAACCCTTACTGCGAACTCAGCGGAATCTTTGCTATTAAACCCTCCTGGTGGCGTCGGAGGAGTAACTATAAAAAACAACTTAGCTGCCGGCGGTTGAGCAAGAGGGCTACTGTATCAAGCTACAGGAAGCACTGCATCAGTAGCAGGTCTTGGCATTTTAGGAGATGGGCAAATTTTTACAAGAATAGCAATAGGCTTCGGAGCTTCATGGTGAAACACTAGTGGTTTATGGGTTTTACCAGATAATACCGTAGAGCTAGGAAGTCAAGCTACAAAAACGAGTAACCCAGTAAGAGCAGATAGAACAATCACGCTAACTGGTGCAGCAAATCAGGTTATTGTAAACACTGGAGCCCAAGATTTAACAGCTGACAGGGCCTGAACAATAAGTCTGCCTCAGAGCATAGGAATGACATCTTCTCCTACTTTTGGAGGCCTAACAATTGCCGGAAGTAGCACTGGAGACCTAGTAACTATTACTAATACTAATACAGGCGGGCAGGCTAGGCCACTTCGTCTTGTAACGTCTGGTAGTAATTTCGCATTATTAGTAGAAACTGAACTATCAACTAGCCTTGATACAGGAGGAGTTTTTACCGCTACAATATTAGGAGAGACTTTTGGCCGATTCGCTTTCTACTCAGATGGTAAATATGGAATAGGTAGTGGGTCCGCTACAAGAGACATTGTATTATCCCGCTATGCAGCAGGGGTATTCTTAATCTCAGGAGATGGCGCATCCAGCGCAGGTGGGCTACGAATTACGGGCGACTTAACTACTCTAGGTACTGGAAGTATAACTGGCTTACTTACACTTGGCACACAGGCTACAGGATCTACACACGCGGTTAGAGCTGATAGAACTGTGAACTTAAGCATAGGGAATTCCCTTACAAGATCGGGATATGCTTCTCAGGCACTTTCCTCTAATATATCCTGGACTATTGATACTATCCAAGACATAAGAACCTCTGCGTCTCCCCTTTTCACAGGAGCTACCTTGGGACAATTATCCTTCGCCACAAATACTATAACTCATACAGTAGCTAACTCTAATGTAAACATATTAGGAAGCGGTTCTGGAAGTGTTATAATAGGCAGTACTGCTCTTTTTGCTACTGGTGAGGAGCTCGTTGTAAATAACGCAAACGGGGATTCTACTCTACTCATTTACGGAGGGACTCAAAATATTGCAGGAGGGGATGCGATTATCCACTTTATGGTTTCTTCCCCTTCAAATACTACCGCAGGAGTAGCTAAGATATGAGCAAGTAAGCCTACAACAGGAGCTGAGACAAATTTAACATTTTCCCTAAGAGCATCAAACGGAACTATATATGACGCACATAGGATAATAGGGGATACTAAATTCTTTGGTATCAACACTTTAACACCAGGACAAATGCTGGATGTTAATGGTAAAATTCGGATTGTATCGGGTAACACCGAGCTTTATCAGGATGGGGCCACTAACCTAGCGATCAGGAGCGGTGCGGTTGATGGAGTCGGTATATTTACTGACTATGGGCTATCCCTACCAATAACGGGAAAAGCTTATAACCTCGTTTTATCTAAAAGTTTAAGATTAGGCGATGGCGAAGCCGACCCTATTATATCTTATGGGTCGGGCGCTTTAATCTTTCAAAATGATATTACTGAAAGAGCTAGAATAACTGCAGGTGGGGATTGATTAATAGGGGTAACAACGTCCTCTTATAAATTGCATGTTGCAGGAACTATCTACTCCTCCCAAAGCGTTAAAGCCCCAATAGGAGATTTTGGAGATTTAAGGGTAGCTACTAATGCCATAACAGCTTTAACTAGCGGAGATTCTATTGAGTTAATTCCTAATGGAGCTGGAACGGTTTTGGTAAAAGTTTCTTCTCAAACAAAACTAGCAGCAACTAGCCAGGTAGAGGTGTATTCCACATACACTTCCGGAAATGAGCTCTCCTTAAAATTCAATAACGGGGATACAAACCTAGGTCAGGTAAGATTTAGTGAAGATGGCTTCAAGCTTACAAATGGTACCTCAGCTCTAGTACCACTGTTCTCTGGTAATTTTACATCTAATAATTTATTCCTAAGTGAAAGCCGAATTAGCACAATAGATGTTGATACATCTCTTGTGCTGTTCCCGAATGGGGCTGGAAGAGTAACAGTACAGAGCACGTCTGATCTTCCCCTAGTAGTTACTCGTAGTCATGCTACGCTCCCAGCGGGAATCCTATTACAAAACTCAGGATACACATCAAAGCTCATTGGGGCTAGCGACGCTAACAAGCTTCAATACTACTACGGGGCTACTGAACTTTTTAGAGCAACGGGCACTAACTTTATACTGTCTGGACTAGCCACTCTTACGAAAGAAACTGGATCTCTCCTTTTGGGCTCAATGGACGGCTCTAGGGTTATACTATCGTCTACCAGTGGCGGTCAGGCTCAAAATAGCACTACTACGGCGCTGGATACTACAAGCCAGTTGTCTTCAGCAATGGTCCTAACTGCAGCCTCTTTTGGCGCTAAAAGTACAACTAATGGGGTAGCTCTTGAGTTTGCTCTTCCAGCTGACGCCAACGGTGCCCCATCTTGAGGACATGCCAGAATATTAGCTACGCAGGATAGTACAACAGATAGCCAAGCTGATGGTAAGTTAGTTATTGGTACTAGGGATTACTATAATAAAAATGGGCTAGGCAATGGCTGATATTATCGTGATGCAATCACGATAAATGCTCTTGGATTAGTAGGAATTAACACGCTGGTCCCAGCATACCAGTTCGACATAAACGGCACAGCTCGCGTAAGAGCTGGTGCTAATACTACTTACAACATTGCGGCCCCTGACGACCAAGTATCCCTTATACTGGGTACTAATACTACAACAAGAGGGTATATAAAACTGTGGGGTACAGTCTCTACGCACTACGGTGTTATTCAGATGACTACTTATAATCTGCACCTAGACCCCTCAGCTTCAGGTAAACTGTATCTTAACTATTATTCTCAAACCGATGTTAATTCGAATGTTAATGGTGGCAACTTTTCAATAGGTAATGCTAATGCTGGTGCAAAACTGGATGTTTCCGGAAGCGTAAGGTTCCGGGGAAGCTCCACGTCTGCTGTATTCACAACTCCAGGCCAATTAGCCTTAAAGGACTCAACAGGTACTGCTACGCTCAGTTTCCATAAAAATGATGGAACCCTAGTTGGAACCCTAACTGGGCAAAACGGGGGAGGTATAGACTTAGTCGCTACAGGAACTAACTCTATAAGATTCTATGCCAACACTCTGCAACGCATGGAAATAGGTAGTGCTGGAACTGTTGGAATAGGTATTGCTCCTTCAACAACCTCTACAACACTATTAAGGCTTAGTGGTAATATAGACCTAAATACTAACTCACTTATTTTTGCAGATAATGGTGTAACCAGCATAGACCATATTTGGTACAATGATGATGCACACTCAGTCATAGGAGGACCAGGAACGTTTCACTTTGCTGGAGACGCAGCTTTAAAGTCTGGCGGAAACGCAGTTATTGAGGCGGGGGCTCTTTATATGAGTGACACTGCTCGGACCTCCCATTTCCTAGGAAAAGCAAAAATAAAAAATGCTCTGTTCGATGGTAAAACTACCCTCTCCCTAGGCGCTGGGGTTCACGTAGTTGCAACGCTTTCTTCCGCAGATTACCGAGTTGGCTTTTTTGACTACGTTGCTTATTATGAAGGAAACCAAAGAGGCGGTACGTTCTTATTATCCTGGAACGGCTCTGAAGTGGAATTTACAGAATGAACTACTGTGGATCAGGGGGATACGGCTCCTATTGAAATCAGTGGGCGCCAAACCGGCTCTAGCCTAGAACTTGTTTTCACGGTATCAGCAAATACTTGAGATATTAGAGTTTCTTGGAGAGGAATTTAACTTTCTACTGGACACTTAATTCTTTTTATCGTATTATATAAAGATAATACACCTTTAACTTTTGGATAGTGAAAAAAGAATATGTCTAGAGCAAACGCCTTTGTAGCAAAGCGTGGTCTTGTGTCTCAGCAAGACGCGTATATGGAACAAATCCTTCACATGGAAGGAAACGCAGTAGTTTATCAAACCCTTGGTAGCGATACTTTCGCAGCAGGTTTTACAGGTAACGGGGCCCAGCTATACAAAGACGCTAACAACCAGTGATCTCTAGATTTAGATAATCTTACGGTTAGGGGTAGAATGAGGATTTATGAATTAGCCATAAATCAAATACGAGCTACAAATGGAGCCGTATGAGTCTCATCAACGGGTAAAGTCGATACAGTTTCAGACATAGAAACTACTTCCCCTCCAGACTACCCTACTAGCGGCTTAGTAGCGCTATACACATTTAATGAGCTTCCTGGGTTATTAGGTAAGGACTATACCGGAAACGAGAACCATACTTCTATTCTGGGAGGAGCTACACAGGTAGACTCAATTGTAGGGAAGTCTTTATTATGCACAGATAATACACTAGACACAGTATTTGATACTGGTGTTGGAGGGTATAATCTTGCAACTCAGAAGATAACAATAGCTGGGTGGGTAAAGTTATCAGGGGAGCTAGGGGTATGAGGGCATACGCTAAATATTGCGTCAAACCAAAGAATGTACATCGGCGCTCATGACTCTACATGGAAAACATCCTATGGACAAACACCATATACCGCAGTTCCCGCGGGAACTGTCCCGTTTATAGCCGGGGAGTGAGTATTTTTAGTTTCAGTATACGGACAAGGAAGCAGTAAACTTTATGTAAATAATGTTCTTTCCTCAACTGCAGTGGGAACAGACTTTACAATGTCTGGTAATATAAAATTAGGAGGATGAGTACCAAAAACTAACTTTAACGGGGAAATAGAGGATTTTAAAGTATTTAACAGAGAGCTAACCACTCTTGAGATGACGGCTCTATACCAAAACAGGGGAGGTATAAAGCTCACTTCACCTGAAGGTGCAAATCATGGGTTTATTGAAGGAGATTTATTACGAGCTCAAAGGTTTACAGGTAATGGTACATATCAGTCTGACACAGTAGTAGCATCCGTAAAATCTGATTTAAAGACATTCTATGTAGAGCCTCTATCCGCCGACCTTCCAGCTAAAAACTTTGATTATGTTCGTATAGGTAACTCTATAGATGCTACTCGTCAGGGCGCTATTTATCTTACCTCTGATGATAGCGAAGCACCTTTTATGGACGTTATTGACGGAGTTTCTGCTCATAACAAACTAGGTGTTGTAGACAACATAAAACTTCGTGCTGGTAAATTGCAGATTACAGATCAATCCATAGGATTGATAGGGGCTCCTGTGTATGGGCTCTATAGCTCTAGTGCATATTTAAAAGGTAACTTAGTAGTTGGTGGAGATGTTAACAGCTTAACTCTTGCCGATGGTACAATAGGTCTTGGTAAGATAACAGGCAATGCTCAAAGAGCTATTAAGATCGCACTTACAGGCGATGCTGAAGAGGATAGAGTAACTAGCGGGGTATTTGCTTATAATGCAACGGGTGTTGAAATCTTTGCTATACGTTTGGATGCCACAGCTCAGATTGCGGGGTTCTCTTTTGATAGCACAAAAATATACAACTCTAACATAGAGCTTAACTCGGGCACACCCAGTATCAGCTTAGGCCCAGATCTAACAACCTTAGGTTATAATGCAGGTACTGGTATTTGGATGGGTAACGATGACGGAGCCTATAAAGCTTATATTGGTACTAGTGAGCAGAACTTAAAATTCGATGGTACTAACCTTACTATAACTGGGGCAATAACAGCTACCACTGGGGCTATTGGGGGCTTTAATCTTGATAACGGAAACATGTGAGCTGGTAACAGCGCCCTAGCTAACGTAGCTACCAATATAGTAATCTCTTCTCAAAATACTAAAATAGCTCTTTCTCCCACAACAGTTGCTGCAAACGCAGTTACTTTGGGCGGAACAATAGTTGGTACTATAATAACAGAGGCTGGATTCCAAACCTACGGTGACGCTAATAACTTTATCCGAAGAAGTGGAACATCTGTTCAAGTATCCTCTCAGGATTTTGAATTGCGTAGCGGAAACTTGTACTTATCAGGTAACGCAGCTTTGTCTTATTTAAGACTAGGGGGGTTAACCTCTACAGCCATAACTCAAACTACAACAGGTATTTATGTAGACAACACAGGTAACCTATTATTAAAAACTGGGACCACGGCAAGTAAGAACTATATTCAAATGCTGTCCGGAGCAGTAAGCATAGATTCTTCCGTGTTTACATTGACAACAGCAAACCTTGAGATTATAAGTTCTACGCCCCTTATACGTATGGGGGCTACTCTTCCTGGGTACGACTCTGGAACAGGAATATGGATGGGTAGTGTTGGGGGAACTTATAAATTATTTGTAGGAGCTTCCTCTGGGAATCATTTAAAATTCGATGGTACTAACCTTACTATAACTGGTCAGATAACTGCAACTAGCGGGTTAATAGGTGCCTTTACTATTGGTACGGATAGTCTATATGACTCGACATCAACATTTATTTTAAAGCCTTCAACACTTTCTTCTGTAAATGCAGTAGGTAAGCTTTTGCTGGGTAAATGGGATGCCTCAACTCGCCCTACTATTCGAGTTGTAGGTGACGCTACAACTAAATATGTTGAGCAGTTTTATTCAGATACAAATTCTTGGGGGCTAAGAGGGACATTAGATAATGGATCAACCTATGTGTTCCAAATGGGCTCAACCAACCAAATTGCTGGATGGGCCTTTACAACTACTACTTTAACTAATGCTGCAGGTAAGGTTATACTTGGTGATCTCGGAGCTTCAGCTTATGGAATAAAAGTTGTAGGAACTCTAGTGAACGAGGGTGTTCAATTAAGCTATACAAGCAATGATGACTATGGACTAACTGTTACGAACACAGGTACTACAAAACTAGTATCTATCGGTAGCTTTGGGACTGGTACGGAAAACCAAGGTATTCGTATAAGAAACTTTGCGGGTAACATTGTGTTTGAGGCTCTTGGGAATAATACCGCCCAGATAGCAGGATGGGCATTTGATACGACCTCCTTTACTTCTACAAACGTTGGCATCCATTCAGGAGCCGAAGCTCAGATACTACTAGGGCATGCAACAGAGTATGCTACGGCTAAGATTGGATTTAAAAATGATGGTAGTGGTAAGATAGCATCCGGTGCTATTACCTGGGATATAGACGGTAATGTATTCTTAGACGATAGAGTAACCATTAGCTATAACCGAGCAAAAAGTGCAGTTAAGATTTTGATACTTGGGGCAGAAGCTAATCTGGAGTCTAATTTAGGTTTTGGGTCAACTGCATACTTAACCTCTATAGGGTACACTAATAGAATAGTTAATTTTGCAGCTACTATAGCTGATGTGGAAGCTCTGAACCCAGATGTTATTGTGCTTGATTTTAAACAGTTCTCCGGCAGCATAACTACATCCCATATTGCCTATCTTCTGTATGAGAAGGGCTATAATATAATTGGGCTAGGTAATGATACTACAACAGATCACTGAATGGTTACAGGAAGTAGTAGTGGAATATCTGATTGGAATTCTGCAGTATCCCCAGAATTAAAAGCTGTTGGTCACCCCATTGTCGATAATTTTCCTGATACTTGGGTAGATAATACTGCTGATACAGGAAGAAGAATATTAAGCTGGGAGTCCGGAGTAGTTCCAGTAGCATATCACACAAATGCTTCTTACAGCACTAATGCTACAATCCTACTAGCTGAAAACTCAGCTGGCGGAGCTTGGGTGCATATTCAAGATGGGTTTCTGCACACCACTACGGCTGGAGATGCCATTTTCAAAACTATTTTAGATTACCTATCACGCCGTACAGACCGTATCCGCTCTTGGAGAGATCGCATACAAAGGCCGTCATTTATACAAGGAACTAGAATAACATCGACTATAATAGAAGCTCCTACTATTAGTGGAGATGATGGATTTCTTAACAACGCTCTTACTGTTAATAACGGAACTATGAAGTTTGGTAAAGGAGTTAACGGGGTTAACGATGGGATTTATATTAGTTCTTCTAATTACTTATATTCTAATGATACTGGTAAAATAGCTGGATGGGCCTTTAATACAGCTCAATTTTCATCATCTACTGCAGCTGGTGGGGCTGATGGAAGCTTTACAACTGCGGGGATAATTATAAACAGTGCAGGCTGGATAAGCGCTCCTAACTTTGCTTTAGGGTCAACTAATAGATTGTCCTCGTTTACCTTTACAGATGAAGTCTTAAATCAGGGCGGAAAAATTTATATAGGAGATAACTTAAGCTCTTACTCTGGAAATAATAGGGTCCTTTTTGGGGAGTGAAATGGCGGCTATAGAGGCATGTGGGTAACTAGTACGGAGGGTGTTACATCCAAGGCTATTTTATTAGGAAGCGATGATACTCTAGGCCCACAATTTATAATGCGAGGTAGCTCTTCTACCCAACTTATTGAAATTGGTGCCTTAACAACTGAGTTAGCTGGAACATATGGGGTTAAGGTAGCTGATGCTAATAGCACATTCTTTAGAATATCTGGGGCTGCGGGGCTTTATACAGGACTTATTGCTGGATGGAACTTTGATGCCACCAAGCTTTATAATGCTACTGGAACTTTAGACGGAACTGCTTATACAACAACAGGTATTGTAATCTCCTCAGCTGGCTATATAGCCGCTCCTAAGTTTAGACTAGAGGCTGATGGTAAAATATATGCTACAGAGGCATCTATAAGTGGAGCAGTAACAGCTACCTCTGGGTCCTTTACTGGAGCTGTAAATGCAAGTTCGGGAAACTTTACGGGTGCTGTTACAGTAGGTACTAATGCGAGTAAAATAACTCTTGCCGCTACCTCAGCAGCAGCAACTACAGCTATTTATGCAGGTACAGGAGTTTATGGAAATGCTAACACAGGATTCTGAGTAGATGCATCTGGGCGTTTTAGCTTAGGAGATAAATTATCATGGAGCGGAACTGCCTTAACTCTAGCTGGAACACTTACAGCTGGTAGCGGCTCTAAAGTTGGGAACTGGTTTATTTCTACAGGTATTTACAGCGGTAAAACTGCATTTAATAATGCTACTGCAGGTATCTGGATAGGTACTGACGGTATTGCTCTTGGCTCTGGAGCTTCAGCTCCTTTCTCAGTTACAGCAGCTGGAGCTCTTACGGCTACATCGGCTACGATTACAGGAGCTATTATAGCTAACACTGGTAGAATAGGAGGAGAATCTGGTTGGGAAATTGACTCTAATTATATTAGAACCATAACGGCTGCTAACTATATTAGCGGTGGAGTAACAAACACAATAACATCCTATAACGAAGTAAGTAGAACTGGTTTCTATTTAGGGGGGACGGGGCTCTTCAGGGTAGGTATAACAGACGCTACTACTCTAACAAAAGGTATGTGGTGGAACGGAAGTAACCTTGTTATAAAAGGTACTAACTTTACACTAGACTCCTCTGGTAATGTTACGGCTACTAATGTGGACCTTTCCGGAAAAATAACAGCCGACTCTGGAAGCATAGCAGGATGGGGTATTAGCCCGTCATCTATAGGTAAAGGCGGGGTTTCATTAGTCTCTACTGCAAATTCCAGAGGACTTCGCGTTTCTGATTCTTTTAATAGTGAGCGCGTTCGAGTTGGAGATTTTCCTGTAAAAAGCCTAGTTAATGCTTCTCTTTACTCATCGAGTTTAGCCATATCAGAAGTCCCTATTGCAGGGACAAGTACTTTAGATACAAACGTAGATACTATTGATATATCCCCTGCTACTTGAGGCACAACAGGTACTTATGAGTGAGGCATAACAGGTACTTATGAGTGAGACACAGTGGTATCAGTAACTTTGCCAGCTGTCCCCTTAAACAGCACTTTAGTGATAGACTTTGACTTTGAGATTATATCAGAGGGGGGCGTTTCTTACTTTGGGAACCCTTTTGGTAACGTAGAAATTACTCTAGAAAAACAAAACTATGGGGGCCCTTCAACGGTTGTGTCTACTTTAAAAACCTCAGCATTTTTTAGTGGTGGGATATATGTATTTAAGGCGGCCGGTAACTACTTTAATAACTATGATGATACGTACTCAAGAGTTTCTTATATAAAGTTCAAATTAAAAGCGCATAACTATGGTATACCGCCAACTTTGGCAATGAAAGCCAAAAATATAAATATTTATATTGATACGGCTTTTGTGTCTATTACTAAAGATCAAGCTTTACTGTACGCAGGCCAAACAAACTATTTAGAGTGGACTCCTGAGAAGCTAATAGGTAAGTTTCTAGAACTTACCACTACAAGCTTAATAGTAGCTGATGCTGTTTTTAAAGGGCAAGTAGTATTTCAAGGAGATGTAGTTGTCTCTGGGGAGTTATCCTCTCACCCAACAGTTGTCCCATCTGCAGATATAACTTCCCTAACAGGGGCTGTAGTTATAGATAGCCTAGACTTTGACCTTCTTGGGCATGTTATAGGGCACTCAACTAGAAGTTTAACTCCAGCCGATATAAGCGCTGTGGCTTCTTCGGATACTACTGTAGTTCGTACTAACACAGCTCAAACAATCTCAGTTGTTAAAACTTTTTCAACAGGCCAATTATTTTCCGGGGCTGCTAGTTTTAGAGGCTTTTCTGTTAGAAGCACAGATAATAGTAACAACTGGAGCTGGTTTGCTCTAGGGGGTTCAGCTGATACTGGCATAGGAACTAACGTATGGCATTTTGCGGCTAATGGGGCAGCTTTTGACCTAGGGCTTGCTCATGCTTTGCATATTAGAGGAAACAGCGGATCCCAAACTACAATGGCTTTTAATCAAGATCATTCTGTTAGATTTAGAAGCTCTGATGTGTTTGTTGGCGCTACAACAAATTCTAACGGTAATAGGCTCGTTAGCGAAGCTAGAACTTTAACCATAGCTGGAACCGCAAACCAAGTTATAAGTTCTGCCGGAGCTCAAACTTTAGGAGGGAATAGAACCTGAACTCTATCCTTACCTCAAAGTATACATACCGGGGCTACACCTCAATTTGCTAATCTGAACTTAACAGGCACTAGTCCTAAGTTGTCATTATATAACACTAATGCTGTTACTGGGTCTTTCCCATCTATAGAGTTTGAAACTGCTAACCTTCAGGGGATGTCTATAACTTATAACGAGTTTGATACTGAGTTGCCGTTGAATGGGGCTGGTTTAATTATAGGACCTTCTAGTACTAACACACAATTCCCAACAACGGGCACACTTACATTAAACGTGCTTGGTGAGATTTACGCCGGCGGGACAACACTAGGGACTTTAAATAAAGTTTGACATGCTGGAAATGATGGAGCTGCAAGCGGTCTTAATTCAGACCTTTTAGATGGCCAGCATGGTAGTTATTATCAAAATGCTGACAACATAAACGCCGGAACTCTTCCTGTATCTCGAGGCGGTACGGGCACAACAAGCTTTACAGCTGGGCG
>Ga0100379_10000741_pt1 | contig 34476 bp, 45 predicted proteins | sample CryGeymeta201503_FD_80418 | JGI IMG/M metagenome (GOLD analysis project Ga0100379, IMG submission 80418) | Groundwater microbial communities from Crystal Geyser aquifers in Utah, USA - Crystal Geyser metaG 2015-03 | ecosystem: Environmental > Aquatic > Deep subsurface > Groundwater | place...
GAAGCTCATTTCAAAACTCAAATTATCGCAGTAGGACAATAATAAGTGCGAGAAATAGTAAAGATTTGAACATGGCGACTCTTCGACTTCTCCTTATCCTAATAGCCCTAAACGCCTTTACCCATGAAAATGTCCGTTCAATCTTGAACCTCACGTGGTATTTTTCCTCATCAAACCTGAACTTTGGTCCTCTTTTCCGTTGGTAATCTCCCTTCCGTACTTCCATATTTAGTTTGACCTTTTTGTTCCTTAGATTCCTTCTGAGCTCTATTGATGTATACCCCTTGTCCGCATTAAGCATTTTTATCCTTGTTAGATAAAGTCTTTCGAAGTGAGCGGAAAGAAACTTTAAGTCGTGCACTGATCCTTTACCAAACACAATATCAACAGGTAGTCCATTCCTATCGGTAATTAGTGAAATCTTAGTTGCGATCTTTCTGTGTTTTCCGTCCCAACCCACACAAGATGCAAACCTAAACGAGCTGATACTACTGGTGTCAATGGCACATTCAGAAATATCTACCATACGTTGACTCAGTCTTAAAAAGATGAGATTGAACAAACCTCTTTTCTGCAGATTATTGCAATATCTCCAGCAACTTGTTCCGGAAACGCCGTCAACATAGATATCATTCCAACGAATCCCCATCACCAGAACTTGTAATATCCCCGTTACCAAAGCTTCCTTTGAGCATCGTCTCCGACCATACTGTTTTTGACGTGGTTCGGGAAACAAATCCAATAAATTGTTGAAAACAGATTGAGAAACAGGTAGTATTGACTTCATGGGCAGTCACCTCCTAACAGGGTCCTGCCCTATTTTTACCTCTCTCTCAACCTTTCTTCAACCCCCACCGAGTTTTGAAATGAGTTTATGGAGTTCTCCTTTGTAACAGTTGTAATGTAGAAAAAGCACCACAATCTGCCAGCTGGCAGATTGTGGTGCGGTGAGAAACGAAATCTAGGCATGCCAACGAGCATATGTGCGGCAGTGCGTGCATAGACGATCTGCCGGTCTAAACGCAACGCCGCCACCCGATATCGTTGGGTCTGGGTGAAGCGTGTAGACGCAGGTGCAACTCCTGCCGAACCTAAACTGTACGCCCCATTCTTTAAGCTCAAGCAGTTCTAAAAGATCGGGGTATGAGCTTACATACCGAAACTCCCCAATGTCATGCATGGGGTCAAGTTGACCTACGGGTTTTGGTGAATAACCAACAACCGTAAGTTCGCCAAATTTTTGTCCTATCTTCGGGTGAAGTGTTGCAACTTCGACTGGGTTTGGCCGGTGGGAGGAACAATGATGAATCATCGTTACCGTTCCATCCCAGGCAATGTGACGAATGCAACACTTGAGCACGTGCTCTGGGTGCTTAACCAACCATGCTCGGGCATTCTTTTTTGGAAAAATGCCTTGGCAGTCTGTGATCACAAGGCTTCCATGTCCGTTACGAAGTTTGTTTGTTCGAGTAGAAGTCCGGATAAAATGCGTATCTATATCATCTGCAAGTTGAGGGATCGAAGGAATCAGTAACGCGAGAGCCGCAATGAGCTCATTCGTACGACTCCAAATAACGATCCCCTTCACGGTTTTTTCAAACAGTTGCTTTGCTCGATCAAGCTCACACTGCATATTCCGGGCCAATTGCTTGGGTTTGGGAGTTGCAGTGGTAAGTTCAAAACCTGGTAGACAGACATCATAAATTGACGGTCCTGTTTGTTTTCTCGTCATCACAACCCCCTTTCATAGAAAAGTTACGTCGAGTTGCTAAAGTACAAAAGTATTATACATAAATATTGGAAGTTTGTATACCTATAGGTTATGGTATGTTTGGGGAGAAAAAGGTAAAACTGGGAGAATCGGGGCTGATTCCCCCAGCTTTGTCTACGGAATGTGGTTATTGGTGCCTCTGGGAGGTATGCGACTTGGAGGAACAGGTGATTCTTCAACGAGATAGACGGTCACTCCTTGCTGAAGACTAAATCGTTGAACCTCACCGTGGAAAATTATCCGACTTCGAGATTGCTCATCCCCAGAGTAAACAAACCAGGTTCCTTCTGGAATGGGTTCTCCTTTTTTAAGGACGAGTACGTTGTCAGCAGCAATAATAAGCGATTGACGGCGGTGAATGGTTAGTACTTCGAATATTGGTCCAGATGCGGTACGTGAAAAAGTTGAACCGGGTTTAAGCCGTTCAAACGCGACTTGAGTACGCACAATTTGTAAACCCATAAAAATCCTTTCGATGTTGGTTATGGATCGGTGGATGAAAGAATGGTGGGCTCTGGAGGCGCACCTTAATGATTTGATTATGGGGTGATAGTGCACCCCCAGAGCCCGATTTAGTCGATAACAGGTAATAAGAGCAACTTACGCACTCATTATACAATAGATTTTACAATTTGCAACTATGGGTTGCTCTTTGCTTCAATCACCGCCGCTGTTTCAGCGTTTTGGTTTTGCGCTTCTCGGACGATTTCTGCTGGTGACCCGAAGACCAAAATGTACAGCGGAATCATCATCACAGTAATGTCGTCAAATGGGAGGGCTGGTAGAAAATCAAAAGGCCAAATCCAATAGGCAATTGCAACAAGTTGCAAAACCGTAACAAACATTTTCAAAAAAATCGAGACTCTTCCATTGAAGTATAGTTTTATCGAAAGAACTACCATGGAAAACGGATTTAGATAATTTGCTTTAGATCCTTGAACAATTACTGGTTTTATCTTTTGGGTCTGTGTTCTCATCGTATTTTTCTCCGTATCTTGAAGTTAAGGGAAACGGCGCTTTTTACGGCTAACCGTTCCCCGTTTTATGAAGCTACTTCCCTACCGTTACTGTGTGGTTGCACTCGTCAGCTGTTCCTGAAGAGGTAAAGTACTCGTCGGGAATTTTCTGAACTCCAGGAGGCGGGCTCCCGAGGTGTAGCATTCCTACATCAATCCCTTGAACGATCGCGGTAGATTTAAAACTAACCGTTACCGTATTATTCTTTGTATCCACATCGTGAATCGTTGACGCGTACATCGGGTAAAGTCCACAGTCATTATTTGACGCAATGACTGAAGCAAAGGCAATGTCGATTGAGTTTGGTCGTGTTTCATTGATTGACCAAAACTGATCATCACTTTTGTTGGGATTATCAAACCGGATACGTTTTTCACCGGAATGGTGAGTAATCCCCCCATGATTTTCAAGCGTTTGTTCAAACTGGATGTACCCGACTTTTGCATCAGCTGGTACAAATCGGTTTGCACTGTAGATCGTTGGCGTCGGCGGAGTTCTACTTCCGTCAACAACGCTTTCTAGATACGAAAGGTTGTAATATACAAACGCCCAATATTGAACGGTAATTTGCTCACCAGGTGCAATTGTGTACTGTTTCGAAGGCATAATTGCATTTGAAATTGCTGACTCGTTATTTTGTGCAAGAGCTGCGTTCCACACAAGAGCCGGCATTGTCCAGTTTACAGTAACGTGAATCTTTCGCCCTTCATCGGTTGTCACTTCGGTGGTTTGAGATGCAACCGTTATGGTTGAACTTTGCACCTGGGGTGACTGTTGACCTGCAGTTTGAACGGATTGCTGCTGACCGAGTTGCTGAGACGCCTCTTGCGGCGATTTTTCAACGCATCCACTGAAAACCAAAGCAATGAGTAAAACCACAAAGACCATTGGTGTTTGACGAAACATGTTGACTCTCTCCTTTTTTCGATTATTTACATCGTGCAAAGTACTCGTTGGGAACGTTTCTAAGCCATAGTGGTGGCGAACCTAACCAGAGATTCATTCCCGGTGTAGGGGAATCTACCCAGAGACTGTTCGGAGGAAGTGGTGATTCTGCATTCCTATTAAACCGAATAGTTACTGCCTCAGTTTGCAGATCAACACCTACAATATGAACGGCACTAAGAGGGTGCAGCACACAGTCATTATTTGAGGTACTAGTTGATGCAAACCAGAACGAATCTGATCCGATCGAGTTTTCCCCTACTGACCAGATGTCACTCTGTTTTATGGGGTTATCAAGTAGAATCTCCTTAACTTGCCTAGGATTAATGTCATTATCTAATCTTCGATATTTTACTACCCCACCTTTATTTTGGAGGGTGAGCCGATATGAAACATAGCCGACTCCTGCACTTTGCGGAGCTTGGTCTATCGAGCTATAGAGATAGTGTCCCTTTGTGATCACGCTTTGGTCAGTTGAAAGGATCCACCTGTCCGCCCAGTAATAAACAAACCCCCAATAGTCAACGGTGATCTGATCGCCCGGCCAAAGCGTGTAGTTTTGCGACGGGTTAATTGCTCCGTATATTGAACCACTTTGTTGCCTAACCGTATTTAGGTCCCAATTAAGAACCGGCATGACCCAGTTTACGGTAACCACAATTCGTCTTCCGTTAGCAATAACTTCCGTGGTAAATGTTTGAACTGTTTCAAATTCACCCGTAGATTGAGCGTATTGTTCCTGAAACTGTGATAACTCTGGGGCTCCTTGTAGTACTACTTGAACGGGCTGCTGTTGTGTGTTTTGCAGTGTTGCCTCTGGTGACTTTTTACCACTGCATCCACTAACTAACATCGATAAAACAAGAACTGCGATAATTGCACGATAATTTTTGACGTGGATCATCCTTATATCCTCCATTGTCAAAGAACAAACAAAAGATTTATAAACCGATAGCTTGTTTACTTAAGCTGATTGTTATGATACCATATCGAGCAATAGATACGCATAAGATAAGTTGCAATTCTATTGAATCGTTGTATGATGTTATAGTTATCCAAAATAGAAAGTCTTATTTGATAACTTAAAAGCTAGTCGTATAGGAACAGACTGACATGTAGCACAGTAAGTCTGTTTTGGACTAGCTATAATACGTTAAGAATAAGGTTGCTACGTTTTCTGCCCACGCACTTTCATTACTATTGGATAACGCGTTGTGGCAATCTTACAACGTGAACCTTAACAACATATTCACATGAGCGTTCCCTTCCCTTAAGTACATCTTTATGGTGTATTTGTGTGAAGGGAACGCAAATTTATTTTTTATTCTTTGCTTAGAAAAAACCGAGATTGACTAATACGATAAAGGAGGAGATAAGATGCAGTGGATAATTACCCGGCTAAAATGGACTGCGTTTATTTGGACTGTTGGACTTGTTGCAACGGGTGTAGCATGGGTATGGCTTAAAGTGCCTGCTGCCTACACTGCATTTCAGTTTTTGTTGGCATTCCCAAAGTATCTTTGGGGTTTGCTTGTGTTGGCGTACCAGAAGTTTATGCCGAGTATTTCTGTTGTTGATCGGGTTACTGTTCAAGATTTGGTTAATCCGACAACATATGCACGAAACTCATTGATGGATTCGTTCATGCTCATCGTTATTGTGGGTTTCGTTGTCGTTGCACTCCTATGGCTTCTTGTGGTTTTTGTAAAGGCTGTTGGAAAGCAAGGCGGCGAGGCCAAACAAGTCTTTGAGTCAGAAACAGCCAGGAAAACTCTTGTTGTTCTAGCCTTGCTTGGATTAGCGTATGTCGGTTACCGACAATATGGGTTTACTCTTTTGGGCAATGCAATCTTGCTTGCGGCGAGTGCATACCTGTTGCTTCAAGTTGTCTCAGTGATGATTCCTGAAGCGAAAAAGAAGACGAGTAAAGCTTTTGACGACACAAAAAACGCGATTTTTAGTATTATCGGTTTTCTGCTTTATCCCGTTTTGGTTTTTGTATCCATTGGAATAATTGCAAATATTGGAGGGAAAATAGTAAATATTGACGTTACTCCAATTCTTACAGAGCTATATAATTGGATGTCGACAACCGACGTTCCAAGAGTGTTCTTGCAGGTTTTTTCGATAGGAATTGGGGTGGTTTCCGCCGCAAAAAGTTTGGACATCATCTCAAGCATCGTCGTTTTACTTGTTGTGTTTATTATTGTTTTCAATAAACCACGTGCAAGAACTGCACCGTAGTGGCCAAGGAGGCTAACACATGAGTACAGGTTTTTTGTGGACTATCTTGGTCGTCTGTTCGGTTCTACTGGTTTTTGTTTTGTTCTGGCCGCTTATCCAAAAGATGGGTCGGCCACGGCCACGACCACAACCGGTGGGAACAGCATTAGCGAGGGTCACCCCTCCTCCAGATTTTGAGCCAGAAGATAGTGATGGAGATAGTGGTGATGATGGGGACGATGATGATCAACATGGGTTGGGAGGAGCGAGCGCAAGTTTTGTTTCTCCCAACCCACCGCAGCCTCCGGCATCTACCGGGCCTCGCCCAGCACGAACTGGAGGTGTTAGTACAAAGGCAAAAGCAGCAGGGTTATCAACATTCGTTTTTGCTATTGTCGCTATGCTTGTGGTTAGCATGTTCTTCCAAAGAACAGGCACGCCTCCTATTCAGAATATTCCTGTACCAACGCAACAAGTTGGTGAGGTTATTGCTATTGGAGGAGATACGGCATCAAACCCGACATTCAATCTTATGAATATTGCATATGTTTTTGTAGCCTTGCTAGCTTTACTTGGTTGGTTGATCTGGACCAAGAGGGAAGCAATCTTGGAGTATACATCTCTTAATGCGCTTAATGTTGAAGGGGTTACGGCGGAGATTTATAAACTATTCCCGGGTGATGATGAACCGGTAATTCTTTCATATTTCGTTACCGTATTCCTTAAACTAACAGGTAGCAAAGAGATTGAACATATTATCACGTTCATACGCAATGAGCTTGGTGAGACTGGTTTAACAAATATTACCGTTGGAAGGATTACCTATAAGGTTGTAGATTCGCTGACGCAAAAAAGAGAATTTGAAGCACAAGGGGTTCCGTGTGTAACGGAGATTGAAGCAGCAGCCCTAAAATCAACAGTTGCTGCAATTAAAGCATTGAGTGCTGAGACAAATCTTAACCCCTATAATTTTCAACAGCAGCCGCAATTGGTAGAAAGTGTTATGTTTGAAACTCTGAAAAAAAGGATTAGTGCTTCTGTAGGTAAGATTCTTGCAAGCATTACTATCGAGATTACACCTACACCAGAAACTAAGCTCTTGCTTGAAGAGATGGCGCGCAGACATGTGCAGGCACAGAGTACGGCCGATATTATTGTTGAAACAACGCAGAGTACTCTCGATGGTCTGAATGCAGATCCATTTGTCACACGGGTGCTTCAAATTGTACTACCAACAATCCAAGCATTCTTTGATGGTTTGCGCCGTTCACGATAATAAGTGGAGAACTAAACAATGGATAATGAGGATACGGATATTTTACAGCAGTATTTTAGACTAAACATTGCCGACAAGGCTGGTCTCGCATGGACAATCTTTGGTTCAATGTTTATGGCCCTTCGTTTGCTTGGTGCTCACCTCATAACTGCATTTCTGCTGGATAGCTACGCAATAGTGAACATCGTGCTTATGGTAACTACGTTGGTATTGCGTGTACTCCTTGTCTCTGATCGTGTTGAATGGAGTAAGGATGTCCAGAAAAGTAGTTTAAACCACTTCTTTCACTATTGTCTTGTGTTCGTGGCGTACCTTCCATGGGCAATGCTCAATGTATTTTTGATGTTTTTCATGTAAAGGAGAATAGTATGACTGACAATCAAGCTAGTAATGGTGGCAGTAACGGAGGTGGCAGTAACAGTGGTAGTGGGTTGGTTCCGATCTTGTTTTTTGTTTTGCTGGGGCTTGGACTTTTGATGCTCATGGGAGCAGGTCGTGATCCGGCAACTGGTGAGTTTAAGATTCCGGATGATGGACCCGCCCGTGCGGCATCCAGCATTTCGCGAGGTTTGGAAACTGTTGGTGCGTTTGCTCAAAATCGGTTGATGTCTCCGAGCGCTGAGGCAAACAACCAGAATGCGGTAACGGTTAACAACTACATGCCAGCTCCGGGGCCGATTGAAGTTAATCTGACAATTCCGGCGATGGATCCTGGGGTTTACAGTGGGATCCAGGCCACTTTGGATCAGATGAACGGCAAGCTTGATATGCACACTGGAATGTTGGGAAATATCCAGCTAAGTCAGGATGAAATACAGGAGGGGCAAGCTCTCATAGGTTTCTGCCTTCAGTATTACAATACGCCGGACGCTGATCTTCAACCAGGGATTCTTGACCGGCTCGTGTCCTTTCTGCAAAAGATCATTCCTGGTGGGAATGATGGCTCCCGACCGGTGGCCGAACAATATAGGCAGGTTGGTGGTCGTGAAGGTGTGATTCAAGCATGCGAGCGATTGTTCACAGAGTTCAGTCCGTGAAGTTAGTAGGGTTTTGATAATATGATTTAAATGTTGAGTACCGTACGCTATGTGCGTACGGTACTCAATCTACCCTTTTTACTTTTATTGATATTCCAAATTATTTGTTTGGAGCATCATCAAAGTTAGAAGTTTTTAGAGGTTATTGGGAAGTCGCTCATGTGTAAAATCATTTTTTCTCAAAGGAGATTTACGTTATGCAAAGGAAGCTAAGTAAGCAAATGCTTTTACTCATTGCTGTTCTTGTTATCGGAGTTGGTGGTGCGGGGTATATGCTCCTTACTCGGGAGACGCCTCAGGTTTCGACGACTGCGGACTTGCTAGAAGGTATGCCAACTGCAATTACCATGCCCACGGCTCCATCTGCGGATACCACGCTCGATGAAAGTGGTCAAGTTTTTGCCGACCCAAGTTATCCGTCACCGACTGCAAGCACTGGTTTTATCAATCGGGTGGGTCAATTGTTAAGTGGTGGTACAGATCAACCTCAAACTGAGTTTGATAGTGCACAAGTAACCACATTGCAACCGGCTGCCGTTAGCACCCAGAGTGCGTGTCCAAACGGCGCGTTTAACGCTCAAGGCCAATGTGTCGTGGGTGCGATGGATGGGTATTCCCAATCCACAGATGCGGGTGGTTCAGCAGGAAATAATGCTGGACAAAATCTTACGTCCGCGTCTTCTGGTGGGAATTATCGCGCTTGTCTTGGCACGCCCGTCAATCCTGCTCTCTTGGTTAATCAGTTTACGATTGGATCCGGGGAGTGGCTTAAAAGGGGTCGTGAACGGGCTGGTAATGTTTGTGAAGGAAGAGATATCTATACCGTATCGGCAACAGGTGTAAATGGAAAATGTGTTGGGTTTCCCCTTGTTAACCAGAATATCGTTCAAGTTGGTGACGTGTATGGATGCACAAGCACGCCTGCGCAGATCAACCCATTGACTGGCATCTGCATGGGGGCACCGGTTGATGTTTCTACCCTTTTTCAGTTTACCATCGGGCAAGGTCAATATATTCGAACTGCCGGAGGTAACAACTGTGAAGGAAAGAATTTCTACACTGTTTCGTCAAGTGGAATTAATGCAGACTGTATTGGATTCCCGCCTGTAAATCCTGATCTTGTATATGTAGGTGATGTTTACGCCTGTAAGTAAATGACCATAAGAATTTTTCATTCAATCTATGAGGAGAAAATAATGAACAAATTGCCGAAGAATCAAAGGTTATTGCTTGTTGTAATTACAGTCGTTGCTTTGCTGGTGGGTGTCACTTTCTATGTGACTGCTGATGGAACTCCAACGGGAGATACCAATCCAGACATGCAGGCTTTGGATAATATGCCGGACATGCTTTCGGCCCCGAGTGTTGAGCAGGATCAAGGCACTATTGGCCAGCCTCAACTTCAGATCCAGGTTGAGCGTTGGAATCCCGATCCGGGTGGAACGCCCAGCCCGTGTAATGGTTCGATCAAGCAAACGCCCAACGAACCCGATGAGTGTATCGAAGGTTATTATCCTGACGCGAATGCGGTTAATTCTGATTAGCTCTCGCGACTATTGCTGAGAGTTTTAAAATACTGAAAGCGAGGTCGTAAATGACACTATCGAGGTTAATGTTGATAGGTGCCGTCTTGGTTTTTATCCTTCTTCTGTTCATCGGAGCAGGACTTTACTATTTTGTTCTCCAAGCTCCAGGAGGTGCACAGATTGTTGCAAGCAGTTCGCCGAATTTGGTTCGGATTCCGTCGGAACCATTAACTGTTACACGGGCTGCTCTTGCAATTGGGAGTGCATGTCTTGTGTTTTTTGTTTTGATCAAGCCACAACTCCGGAGTAAAGATAAGGAGGAGTGACATGGGGACTGATGCTACCGGCAAAGGCTTGTTAATAGTGATCGGCATTGGCCTCGCATTTATTGTGGGCTTTGTCCTATTACTATACAGGCCTATGGTCAGATTTATCTGTTTTGTTAGTCCACATCCTGGCTGTAGTAACTACAATGTGGTTGCTACAGCCAGTTCGGGTGACGGCCAAACTCTTGGATGGTTACTGTTGATCATTCTTGCGGTGGTTGGAGTGATCGGCTTGTTTAGAGTTGTAGTTGGACCACTCGTTGAAGGTGTGGCAATGTTTCTTAGTAGTTGGGTTGTGTGGGCTTTTGGAGCTGTTGCATTAGTAGTGTACATGATTGTCAAAAGTGCAGAATCAGCCCTTGCAAAAAAAGATGCGATAATCGCCAATCTCCAAAAGTCTGATGTTCGCGTTATGGTTGAAGAAACTGGTAAGACTACGCGCGCATATATGGCTTCCACAACCATTGCGTACGTTGTGCTGATTGCCTGTTCCTTTGCGCTGCTTGTAATTGTCTTGTGGTATATGAAAGACTTTGCAGACGCGAAGGCGGCAAATGGACCACAAAATACCGCATCGGTTGTAAAGGTAAATGCAACGTCGTTTTTTGATTCTGTATGGCTTGGATGCAAAGTGGTGTTTTTCTACGCACTTTTGTGTAGTCCAATTGGAGCTATCGGCATCTATGCCCATATGATGATTGATTTGAAAGAAGAAAGGATTAGCCATGAAAAAGCCTGGAAGTTGGCTTGTGATTATGCTTATGTTCTTGCTCATGGTGGTGAGCGCCGGGTGCTCACCAGCAGCGGTGAACACTGACTCTGCCACGAGTGTAGTGACAACATCAAATTTGGAGCAAAACCCGGTTGCACAGATGGAGGGGTCGTTTAACCCGATCATACCCGCAACGAATCCTGATTGGATGGTTTATTCCGCGTCCCTAGATGCTAGGACAAAGGATTTCAGTAAGACACTTCTCACAGGATTCCAGACATTTGGACTCTTTGGCGTGCTCATCATAGCCCTTGTTATATTGGGCTTGAAGAGTCCAGCAAAACCGCAACGGAGGGACGCCGATGAAAATTAATAAGGGAGTTGTTCTTCTCATCGCGATTGTCCTACTCTACACGCTCTCCGTTGGCGGAGTTGGGAAATTGCTTGGCAAGCGGGTCGGACCTAATGAAGTAAACGCGACTGCACAGACTGAACCGATCAAGCAAAGTGCGGATCAAGTTCAGATGGATCCGAAAGTTGGTGGAGTCCAGATAATCACGATTAATCCACCTACCGTTGCCTTGCAATCTGATCAGTCTAGTATTAGCATTGACGGCAACCAGATCTTTAACTGGCTGCTTGTTGGAGTTCTGTTTTTTTTAGTCGTGTATATTGCGTATGACTTCGCCGACGAAGGCACGAGGGCGTTTATTCGCGGACTGTTTGGGCAAGGAGGAAACGATGCCAAACCTTCCCGTGATGCCTGAGTGGGTAATTCCCGCGGCTGTGATAGTGGGGATAATCCTTTTGAGCTCTGTTCGGGTCAAAGGATATCCGATTCTTGTATTCCTGATGGTTGGTTTTTTTATCGTCATTGGCTTTCTCATGGATCCGCTCGGCGCGGTAAATGACATGGGTGCCCAGTTTGCGAATCTGGGTAGCGGTATTGATCTTAAATCGATAATTGCTTTGGGCGTTGTGGTGGCAGTGGTAGTTTTACCTGTTGTGTTTGGCAGAAAGACCAAAACTACAATCCCACCGTCAGTTGATGAATAAGTTAGTTCTAAAAAATAATAGCCTGGTGTGCATTACGCGCATCAGGCTATTTTTATACTTCAAGAATAAAGTTGCTTTATCTTCATCTGAGAATTTTTTCAAGTAGAGGATGGATTGGGTCGCTTTCTGATATCTGAACAAACCGTGCTTCAGGTGATGCAAGACGAACAATTGCTGCAATACTCAGCGGTCCAATAACCGCGTCGACTCTCCGGTTCCAGAGATGACTGGTGGTGTCTTCGACGGGAATAATTGCAAGATCAACACCATATTTTGCTTTGCAAAATTGAATGAGTTCTTCATCGACTGAACTGCTACAAAGTACAATGTTCATGATTTCCCTTTCTGTATTTAGTTAGGTGCCAAAGCCACTTCCTTTTGATTATATAACGAATATGGATTTGAAATTGAAATAATTGTATGAGTGATTTGAAGTGTTTGCTGAGGATAAAAAAAGAGGCCTGGTTGCGGGGATGCAACCAGGCCTTAGGTCTTTGTGAGGGTTCCCACCCCTCAGTGTGAAGCCAAGCCGGCCAACCCTAGATGGTTGATCGGATGCCCGGCACGGTGCCGGTTTGTGGGCTGGCTCAGGGGACCAGGCCTCACGGGATGAGTGGCTCACAACACTTTGTGTTGCGAGCTTCCGCGATTTCTTGGCCCCCCAGCTTTCTCAAGCCGGGGGGCCGCTACAGTTTTCCAAAAATTATTTGGGGCATGGAGGGCGTCTCCTTTTTGGGTATGGGGCGATGCCGAGATCGTGGCGGCCCCGTTGGATGATTGCACCCCGAAGATGTGGGAGCCCGGGCTCTGGCCGATCCGGCCAAGCGTGGCTCCCCGGTGAAAGGGGTGCATCAAATGTGTGAAGTGTCTTGGTTTGTAGCTCCACCAACAACACTTCTCCGCCTCTATTGGGCGGCGCCGCTTTAGGCGGCCACAGAAAAACTCGTGCGCTCGCGGGTTGTACTTCGCATAGAGCGAGCGTCACGAAAATCAATTAATTTGGTCCCCCAATCCTTTCGAACTGGGGGACCCCTACAGTATTGTAAATTTTTTAATGTTCACGGTGGCCTCCGTAGGCTGTATTTTAAATTCGAAGGTTACTCGCCTTCGATGTAAATAGTATATGTGTTAGCTCATATTAAAATTCCTCAAGAAGGTACTTGTTAGCTCATAATTAAGATTCCTTGAAACGGGAAGTCATTTTCCTGAGAAAGGAGGTGACGCAATGAATAATTTTGATATGGAGTTAACACAAAAACAAGCGCAAGAATACAAAAGGTCAACGAAGAGGCAGCGGTCTACAATCATCGACCGGTACTGTAAGTTGACGGGTGTGTGTCGTAACGTGGCGAGTAAACGATTTCGAAAAGTTGTTCGAAATGAAAAGCCAGAAGTGCTCAAGAAGAGTGCTGGTAAGAACCGGGGAAGAAAACCTACATACACGGGTGTTCACAAAAATATCATAAAGATGGCATGGGAACTTTCTGGTGAAATTTGTGGTGAGCGATTACATCCCATGATGAGTGAATATATTCATGAGCTGAGGATATTCGGAAAGCTTTCGGCGTTTGATCAGTCGCATGTACAAGAGGTGGAAACTGTTTCGGAGGCAACCCTCAAGCGTATGATCATAACTTTTCCTAGGACGAGAACCGGTAAGAAAAAAGGTAATGATTCGCTGTACAAACAGATACCAATCAACGCGCATTTTGGATCAAATGCTCATAAACCAGGGTATGTTGAGATCGACTACGTTGAACACAATGGTGGCAATTCAGCTGGTCAGTTCGGGATAACTGGCTGTTACGTGGATGTGTGTTTGGGGTGGATTACTCGCTCAGCGGCGTTGGGTAAATCTAAAGAAGCGGTAGGATTAATCCATGATGCAAACGAGGAAAGAATATACCACCACGTGTTTGAGTACCACCCAGACAATGCAAAGCCGATCTTAAAGTTACTTCTTGAAAGGAGGCTAAATCCAAAAGTTTTGTATTATGCTATTTCGCAGTCACGACCATATCATAAAGAAGACAACGGACACGTGGAACAAAAGAATGGAGACAAGGTAAGAAAGTTGGTAGGATATCACCGGTATGACCGAACAGAACAAATAGAGTTACTCAACCAGTTGTACGAAGTGGAGGATGAAATTAGCAACTATTTTGTGTCATCCCAAAAACTGAAAGAAAAGGTGGTTGACGATTATGGAAGGGTGGTAAGTAGGAAACATACCAAAGCAAAAACAGCATACCAACGTTTGGTAGAATCAGGAAAGATTAGTAAAACGGTAAAGGAGAAAGTGAAAAACATACGAAAAGGATTACGTTTGGTTGAGCTTCGAAAACAATCGGAGAGGATACAAAATGAGCTTTTTAAGAAAACGTTTTGAGGAAAATAATTGTGAGCTAACAAGCTGCCCGAAAAGACCGTTTTGAGGAATCGCAAATATGAGCTAATACAGCTTGCAAAAATGATGTATGTGCATGGAAGCTAACATTTTGTGTTAGGATACAAAAGAAGCTACATTGGCACATTTCATTAATTCAAGGAGACTTACTATGGATAATACTGTTTCGTCTGACATGGGGCTTATTTGGGTTGTTGGAAAGGTATGTTCAATGGTTCCCGGGGAGAAAAAGAGTTTTCTTCTGGCAAAGACGCTCCCTCATCAGTCGGTGGCTTTACTCATTACCTCAATGAGCAAAAATGATCCGACACGTTACTGGCAGTGGGTTAGAAGAGCGCAAAACTACACGATTACTTGTTTTGCAAAACCGCAAACTTAGGCAAGGGTAATTATCGAAAGGTAAGGGCGCAAATGACTCAGTGGCAACAAGTAACAGTGGTAGGCCACTGGGAGATGTCAGTGGTAACTCAACATGTGTATGGAAATACGCGGTTGATTCTTAATAGCTCGCCGTTTTGGAAAAAGATCTTTCCAGACAAGCTAGAAATCGGTGCAACTTTTTGGGTTCAGCTTAGCGTGTTTGGTGAGGTGGTGTCGATTAGTTCTACGACTCCAGATGGCATGGCTGAGTAAAAGTAGACCTTCAAGGTGTCTTTGGACATCGTCCGTAAGGACACCTTGAAGGTCATATCTACAATCAAAGGTTGGCTACGTAGTTTTTGTGGCACTGTGTGTTAGGGCTGTCGTCCAGTTTTTCGATTCTTACTTGAACACCATCCCTTCCCCCTGGATATACCGCGATTTTAAACGCTCCTTCTGTTACAGGAAGCGTTGCGCAAAAAGGACCTACTGAATTATTAAACCTGTCAGTATATGTAATTTCAATGTGCGTCGTGCTACCGTCATCGTTATGTTTATATGAAATCGGAAGGTGCGAGTCCCACGTAAATGTAACCATTTAGATCTCCTTTCTAAAGGATTGTGCGTGTATGTATTATAGCTAACCCAAAACAAACTGACCAATATTATGGGATACTCGTGGTCAGTTTGCCCTTATATGGTTAGCTTTCAAAGTTGTCACCAATGACGATTTGATTTGGGACAACTATAACTGAAGATTAAGTATACTAAAATTTTTAAAATAAAACTTTTTCGATTGCATCTACATGAGTTGCATCAACCGCAATTCCATACAGAGAAGATGGCGTTATTGTTAGATAAAAGTGTAATCATAGGTAAAGGTATATTTACAGATCGGTAACTTCAAGTCCTGGGTTTGCACGCAGAGAAAGTATTTTTGCTCTGTCCTTTATTGGATCGAGAGAAAGTTGGTCGTACAAAAAATATCCAGCCGTTGCAATGTACGTTGCATTATCCGTTGCAAGCGAAAGGGGAGGAATACATACGGTAAGGTCAGGGAATTTCTCGCGAGTACTCGTAATAAACATCTCTTTGAGTCGTTGGTTTGCCGCCACCCCACCCGTTATTAAAAGTGATTGGGCGTTATGCTTTGTAACAGCGCGTAGTGTTTTGGTAACCAGTACGTCAAACGCTGCTTGTTGAAACGATGCGGCAATGTCTGCGGTGTTGAGTGTTCCGTTTTTGGTTTGTCTTTCTATCTCATACCTGACCGATGTTTTAAGTCCGCTGTATGAAAATTCAAAGTCAGGCGAATCAATCATTGGGCGTGGAAATTCAACGGCTTGTGGATCTCCATTTTTTGCACATTTTTCAATCTCAGGTCCGCCAGGGTAGGGAAGATTTAAAAGTCGCGCAACTTTATCAAACGCTTCGCCAACAGCATCGTCTCGTGTTGATCCCAAAAGAGTAAGATCGCCATGACCTTTTACCAACACAAGATCGGTATGTCCGCCGGATGCAATGAGTGCGATGAGAGGGAATTGGGGAGAAGAATCAGTAACTGGTAATTGGTAATTCGTAATTGGTAATTCGTGAATGGTAATGCGTAATTCGTAATTAGTAATTTGAGATTTTTGTTTTGCGGTCGAGTTACGAGTTACGAGTTGCAAGTTACGGTCAAATAGCCAACCTGAATAAATGTGTCCTACCAAATGATTTACGGGAATGAGCGGTTTGTTCCACAACAGACTTAAGGTTCGTGCAGTATCGACGCCGACTAAGAGTGAGCCAATGAGTCCAGGTCCAATGGTTACGGCAATTGCATCAATCGTTGATCGGTCAACACCAGCTTTTTCAAACGTCTCTTGTAACACGGGAATCATATATTCTGCTTGTTTTCGCGATGCAATTTCGGGCACAATTCCCCCGTATTTTTTGTGGATTTCAAGGCTGGTTGCTACAACACTTGAAAGAATAGTTACGCCGTCGTTTACAATCGCCGCGGCCGTTTCATCGCAACTTGATTCGATACTAAGAATTCTCATACGATTCCATTATAATGTGTTGATGTTAGGGCAATTATTAGCATGGTGGAAAAGGTATCGAGTATACGTTGCGGTGTTGTTGTGGGCGTACTTTTTGTTACAGATTGTGTTTTTTCTTCCGTTGTTTTTTGATACGGTATGGATTAAAGGCGTTGCGTTTGGTGACATATCTCCCATTTCGTTGCTGAGGTTTTATGACAGTTCTTTTTACATGACGATTGCACACACGCTTTATGATCCAGCGCATACGTTTTTTGAAGAGTTTCCTGCTTATAGCGGCGTTATGTATCTAACAAATCATTTCCCGATATTTCCGTTAATCATCCGTTTCTTTTCTCTGTTTATGCCAACAACAATGGCGGGCTTAGTGGCAAACGAAATGATGAGCGTTGTGGGAACGGTACTTATTTTTACGTTATTTCTTCAGTTTATGAAACCAAAAGAGGCGCTTGTCCTCAGTGTGTTTCAACTGTTGTTTCCTGTTCGTGCCCTTATTTGGCATCACATTGCAAATTCGGAACCTACGTATATGGTGTTTCTCACACTGAGTGTTTTATGTGTTGTTAAGAAAAAATATTGGTGGGCTCTACTTGCTGCTGTGATTGCACAAGCTACGCGGCCTATATCGATCGTGTTGTTTCCTTCGTTTTTTATTCTTGCACTTTTGGAAAAAAATAATCGTGTACCTAAAGTTATTGCAAGTCTATGTATTCCACTCACGTTTATTGCTATCGAATTGTGGTTCTATAAAACCATCCCTGGGTTTACCTTTGCCGGACGTCCGGGTGGGTTTTCGGGTTTGATCGGCACGTTTCCGTTTGCCAATATGTTTAATCTAAATTTTAATGCAGATGGCTCGTGGTATCTGATTTTTGCCATGATCGTTGGGCTTGTTACGCTTATAAAAAATCGAAACGAAGATGTTCGTTTTTTGCAACTTGCGGCGATTTCATTTCCGATGGTGTATCTTTCCGTCTTTATAAATCATCACGATATCTCTCGATATGTCTGGCCGTTTTTACCGTTTGTGGTTTTTATTCCCCTTAAAAATATATTTTTAGATCGACGAGTTCAGATTGCATTTTGTATTATGTTGCCGGCGATTTTTTTTGCAGCGTGGGGAGCATTGGTAACAAATCAAATGCCAATCGCACATCTGGTGTTTTGGTTACAAGCGGTGGGTGAATAGGCGTTAGTTAGATTCCCAAAATCTTTTGATATACCTCGGGTGTTATGCGTACGCTGCCTTCTTTTTGCATACGCTTTTTACCCTTTTTTTGTTTTTCCAAAAGCTTGTCTTTTCGCGTTCTATCACCGCCATACAGTTTTGCCGTTACGTCTTTTCGCATGGCAGATAATGTTTCGCGCGCAATAATTGTTCCACCAATCGCCGCTTGAAGGGGGAGCGTAAACTGTTGGCGCGGAAGTGTTTCTTTGAGTGTTGCTACAATTTTTTCGGCAATCTCATTGGCACGATCTTTAACCACCAGTCGCGACAAACTTTCTTCTTTTTGTTTGTTCAAATAAATATCAAGTTTAACGAGTTCTACCGGTCGATATTCGCTAATTGAGTAATCAAACGATGCGTACCCAGAAGATACGGATTTTATACGATCAAAAAACGTGCTAATCACATCAGAAAGTGGAATGCTGTACGTTAACTCTGAGCGAGTACTAAAAGAAGTGACCGATTCTTGAATGCCTCTATGGTTTTGTGCAACCTGCATAACGCCACCCAGATACTCGTTTGGTGAATACAAAATCACGGTGCACCACGGTTCGGTTGTTAACGTTGTTGTGCCTGGTTCGGGCAGATCTTGTGGGGCTTGCACATCAATAATGTCACCGCTTGCTTTTGTTACGTGATACAAAACGCTTGGTGAGGTGAGTTGCGTTAATATCCCAAACTCTTTTTCAATACGTTCTCGAATGATCTCAACGTGTAACAGTCCTAAAAACCCGCATCTAAATCCCGATCCGAGCACGGTAGATTTTATGGGTGTAAACGTGAAAGCAGCATCGGTTAAGTTAAGTCGCTCAACTGCTTCGCGAAGTTCTGTTATCTCATCACCGTCGTCAGGAAACAGATTGGCAAACACCATGGGAGTTGGTTCCCGATAATCCGAAAGGGGAGTTGTTGCCGGGTTAGATGCTTGGGTAATTGTTTCACCGACTCGTACGTGCGTTATGTCTTTAAGACCGGTTGCAATGTAACCTACTTCGCCCGTAAGGATTGTTTGTCCGGGAATGTATGTTCCGCTGTTGTAACCAATTTCAACGGGTTCAAAGCTGGTATGTGAATGCATAAGTGTTAATTTTTGTCTGTTGGTAACCTGTCCATCAACAACGCGAACAAGCGCAACCACACCTTTGTAGTCATCGTAATAACTATCAAAAACCAACGTCTTAAGTTGTGCGTTTTGTGTTCCTGTGGGAGACGGAATGTTTTTAACAATTGAGGCAAGCAAGCTGTCGATCCCTTCTCCTGTTTTTGCACTGGTGTAAATAAATTCATCTTCAGAAAACCCAAACGTTTCCATCATGTCCAGGGTAATGCCGTCTTTGTCTGCAGCGGGAAGATCAATTTTGTTAACAACAGGAATTATTTTTAGCCCCGCATCTTTTGCTTTGGTGTAGTTGGCAAGTGTTTGGGCTTGTATGCCTTGTGCCGCATCGACTAAAAGTAGTGCACCTTCGCACGCCGCCAGTGCACGGTTTACTTCGTACGAAAAGTCAATATGCCCTGGTGTGTCAATGAGATTTAGAATGTAATCCGTTCCATTCATCGAATGTTTCATGCGCACTGCTTGAAGTTTGACCGTGATGCCACGCTCGCGCTCAATGTCGATGTTGTCTAAAAATTGTTCTTTCATATCCCGATCACTAATCGTGTGGGTTGTTTGTAGTAATCGATCAGCAAGCGTTGATTTTCCGTGGTCAATATGCGCTATGATCGAAAAATTCCGGATGTTTTCCATACGTTGCATTATACCTATACCGTATATGATTAGGGTATGATAAGCGTTATGGGTCAATTTTTTGAGAAATTGTTACGTAAGAATTACGTTATACATATCCTTGTTGCGTGCATTGTGATTGCTCATGGCGTGTTGTCGTACGCGAGCGGGTTTAATGATTCGCCAACGGTTGATGAATTGCAACACATCCCCGCAGGATATATAAATGTGGTCAAGCAGGATTTTCGGTTTAATATGGAGAAGCCGCCGATTTTTAAACAGCTGAGTGCACTTCCGCTTACGCTTTTGGATCTTAACTTTCCTACTTCTACCGAGTTATGGCAGGGTGGCCCATCAAAGTCATTAGAGGTAGGAAACGCGTTCTTTTTTCAAAGTGGTAACGATGCGCAAACTATGATTCGGTATGCACGGTTTCCCATGGTTTTATTATCGATGCTTTTATGTTTTTATATCTATCTATGGACGGCACAACTTACTAACCGATACGTTGGACTGCTTGCGGCATTTTTGTACGCTGTGTCACCAAACTTTTTAGCTCACGCAACGCTAGCAAATACTGATGTGCCGGCGGCGCTTGGGGTGTTTCTTGTGTTATTTGCGGGTCGGAACTTTTTGATCAGCAGGTCAACAAGGTCTGCGGTTTTGTTTGGACTTGCTTGTGGTTTAGGAATGCTTTTTAAACAATCGGTTCTTCTTGTGATTTTGATCGTATGTGGATTTTATGTGTATCAAGAAGTTAAGATGACCAAAGCTCAGCGCGCATGGTCGAAAAACTTTTTTCGTAACGGTATCCTGTCTGCGGCTGTTGGTTTTGCGTTAATGTATGTGAGTTTCCTTTTTGCAAGTTTCTCCTATCCTTCACAAGATGCGGCCACTCACGTGTTGTCGTTCACGCAAGATTGGCGTATTCCCAACAGTGAACTGTTGTCGCGTCTTTCCCAAAACGTAATTACCCGACCCGTGGTTCTTTTTGGAATAGGTCTTGTGCGTGAAATAATTCATAGTGAGAGCGTTGATACCACGTTTCTTTTGGGTGATTTCTATCGGGGGGGTAATGTGTGGTATTTTCCTACGTTGTATCTTTTAAAAACTCCCATATATTTTCACATTCTTACGCTCGTTGCTGCAGTGGGTGTTGCGTTTGGTTTTAAAAAACTACGGGCACATCTTTTTTCAAAGCAGCGCGGAATAGACATCGTAATAATTTCCAGCACCATTTTTTTGTATGGATCGATTGCGCTTAATGCTCGTCTCAATTTGGGGATTAGACATGTGTTGCCCATTGTTCCTCTCATTATTATTCTCGTCTCATGCGGAGTGTGGGCGTGTTGGAAACTTGCTACGCGTATGGTGCTAAAAGGTTTGTTGTTTTTTGGCATAAGTCTTATGGTGGTCTCGGCTGTGTTTGTTTCTTTATCAGAATTTCCCGCGTATCTTTCGTTCTACAACGTACTTTCTGGCGGAACAGAAAAAGGATACACCGTTGCGATTGATTCAAACTTCGATTGGGGTCAGGATTATGTACGTCTTGGTCAGTGGGTCAAGGATAATAATGTATCCAAACTTTACGTTGATTGTCAGCCGTTTTCTGACGCGTCTTTACAGTATTATCTGGGGAGTTCATATGTGCGGTTTAGGGGTTCGGCCGCGTGGTGGAATAATATCGATACACTCTCAACGATTTCTGAGTTGCCATCAGGTTCACTGGTTGCCATTTGTGCGTCAAGTTTAAAAAGTGCCCTGTATGCAACGGATGGTGTAGACGGTGAATTTATTCCAAGTTATCCGAATTTCATCAGTAGAAATCCGGACTACCGTGTTGGAGAATCTATACTTATCTATCGAGTCGAGTAGGTATGTGAAAGATGTTATTTAACAAAATTACTACATCAATCAAAATAAACGCAACGTATATTGTTGTGTTCCTGCTTGTTTCCTATGGAGCATTGTCGTATGCAAGTGGTTTGCATGATTCTCCAACAACTGACGAAGCCCAACACATTGCGGCAGGATATATAAATTTTGTCCTGCACGACTATCGAATCAATATGGAAAAACCACCCCTGTTTAGATTATTGAGTGCACCTCTGCTTATGTTTGCTGATCCTATAATTCCTGTGACAGACAAAAGTTGGGAGGAGGGAGCGATTAGTTCTTGGGATTTTGGGAATGCATTTTTTTATCTTTACGGTAATGATGCCGACCTGATTCTTATGATTGCAAGGATACCCATGGTTATGCTAGCCATGGGGTTAGGTCTGATTTTGTACCTGTTTACCAAAGAACTTGCAGGAGAAGATGCAGCGTTGATTGTGGTTTTTTTGTTCGCATTTTCTCCTTCCTTTTTGGCACACGGAAAGTATGTTAATACAGATGTTCCTGCGGCTTTTGGATTTGTGTTGGTTGTCTATAGATATTGGTGTTTCATGAAAAAAACATCGCGGATTGAGGCAGTATTACTTGGCATCTCAATCGGCATTTCTGTGATGTTAAAACAATCGGTACTACTTGTTGTTTTTTGGATCACTCTATTTATAAGTGCAAGAGCTTTTTTCTTAATGTTTCACAAAAATTGGCGTGAGGTACGCATTTTGGTGGGGGAAACAGTTTGTGCTGCCATGGTTGCATTATTACTGATATATGGTATGTATTGGTTTGCGAGCTATCTATACCCCGAAAGCGTGATGTTTCAGCATGTCAATAGTTTCATGTATCGTTGGCAAATCGTTTTACCTCAGAATGTGGTGGATTTGCTTTCAAATAGAACTACTCGGCCCTTGGGTCTTTTTGTAGTTGGGGTATTGAGAGAAATGCGTCGGGTTGCTAGTTATCAGGTTCAGTATTTTCTGGGGGAATACTCAGTGTATGGAGGATGGAGAACATATTTCCCGATTTTGTATTTATTAAAGACGCCGATTGCATTTCACGTGGTTTCGGTTGTTGCATTTGTTGGAGCGATAATTGACTTTTCTTGGGTAAAAGTAAAAGCAATCTCTTGGGAGAATGCTCTTCCGTATATAACAATGGCCGTTGTTGTGGGGAGCTATATGTTAGTAGCGATTTACTCACCGTTAAACATCGGAGTTCGCCATATAATTCCGTTGTTACCCTATGTCATGATTATTGTAGCAATTGGATGTAGTGGTGTAATTCGAAAACATAATTTGCCACTTATGGTTGTGCTCATAGTTGCTGGAGTGTCGTACCTATGGGTTGGTCTGAGCGAATTTCCACATTATCTTTCTTATTTCAATCAGATTTCTGGCGGAACACGGAAGGGTTATGAGATCTCGGTTAGTTCCGATTATTCTTGGGATCAGGACTATAAGAGGTTTGGCGAATGGGTGCGTGAAAATGGGGTAGAAAAGATACCCGTTGATTGTGGTTATGGTAGGGACGCGGCGTTCAATTATTACGCTAAGGATTTCACCGAGCCGTTCCGTGGTTCAAGCTCTTGGTTACAGGAATCCAGCAAACTTCAAGACATCTCCGAATTATCTAAAGGTGATTTGTTGGGAGTTTGCGTCCCAATATTGTACGGCGGGTATTATGTTATGGAGGGTCAGGAGTTCCATGTTCGATACGATTATCAGACGCTTAGAAATATGCAGCCTATTGACCGTGTTGGTACGTCGATTTTTATTTACCGATTTTGAAGATAGAGAACCATATTAGAAACGCTCGCCGTGGTTCTGTATGGTATCGTAAATAAGAATCATTTATGCGTATCAAAACAGTAGTGCTTTACGCAAGCGTTCCGTTGACAACCATTGCATTATGGTATTTTAACGGTGGCATGTGGATTACGCCGGATGTGTTTTTTGTTTTAGCCTTGGTTGTTGCTTTGTGTACGCAAAGAGCGCGGTTGTTTCTTATTGATTGGTCGTTTTTTTTACTGATTTTATTTTCATATGAAGCGTTGCGGGGTATTATTCCTGATGCGTATGGACGAGCAGTTCGACAAGGACTGATCGACATCGATACCTATCTTTTTGGTCGTGTTCCAAGCGTTGTGTTGCAACAATTTTTGTGGAAAGGTTCACCGCAGTGGTACGATGTGTTTTTTACGGCCGTGTACGTTATGCATTTTGTAACGCCGCTTTTGTTTGGGTATGCATTGTGGAGACAGTCTCGTGAAAAATATTACCGATTCATTGTTTCGCTCGTTATGCTTTCGTTTGCTGCGTTCACTGTTTATTATTTCATTCCGGCTGCACCGCCATGGCTAGCCGCACACGAGGGGATACTTTCGGGAATTACACACATACAAACCCAGGTGTATATGAGTCTTGGTGCATCGATCGGACTTGTGGTTCCTGATGTGTTAACCATCTATGATTTGGTTGGTGCGAATGCGGTTGCAGCGCTACCATCACTTCATGCCGCGTATCCATTTTTATTGTTCTTATTTGCGCGCACATATTTTGGAAAAAAGGTTACGTCACTTGCTGCTTTATATATGGTTACGGTTTGGTTTGCGGTTATCTATCTTGGTGATCACTATGTGGTTGATGTCTTACTTGGAATTGTGTTCGCGGGAATTGCGTATGTTGTAGCCAATTATGCAATCGACAAATTCTCACATTCACCCACATATCACCAACTATTGTCGTTGGATCATTGGTTACAAAATGTAGAAACCCCATCAGTACGTAAAGACGTAATTTCAAAGAAGAATTAAATGTTTTTAGGTGACGTCGATTTAGGTTTTGTCACTGTTTCAGGGAGTCTACTGTTAAGAAAAAGTATAGTACTAGTCGTTTTGGTGGAGATGGGGGGAGTCGAACCCCCGTGCACACGTTGTTAATAAAAATTAGTTATACAAGCTTTACGATGAATGATAAATGTGCAAAATCGATAAATACCTGACAAATATGACACCACACACCGTTTCCGTCAGGAACAAAGTTACGGGGTGATGCCGGATAATTCCTTATTACGCAAAAGCGTATGCGGGAGCCACCGGAGCAACATATTGTGTATTGCCGTTTGTTGTTTGATTACTGTTATTTAGCGAGGATATGTAATCTTCCTCGGCTTGCTAATGAGTACGCGCAAATGTGTCGAACCAAGCATCCCCATGAATTGCGGTTGACTAGTACGTATATTTTTTCAATGTTCGGTCAATTTCTCTTTTTACGTCACGTTCTTTGAGGGTTTTTCTCTTGTCGTATTGCTTTTTGCCCCGTGCTAAGCCAATTTCCACCTTTATTAAACCCTGCCGTACAGTATACATCCGTAAAGGCACAATTGTCAAGTTTTTTCCCGCTGTATCAGCCATGAGATCCTCGGCTTCACTTTTTTTTATAAGGAGGTCACGTACTCGATATGCCTCGTGTTGATCAAGGGGGGATGCCTTGTCGTACGGGCCAAAATAGGCATTCATGAGCGTTAAGTGGCCATTCTGATCAAATCGCGCAAAACTTTCGGTTATGCGAGCATGACCTGTTTTTGCGGACTTTACCTCGGTACCACGCAATGAAATGCCCACTTCAAGGGTTTTTAGTATCTCGTATTCCTGATGTGCCTTTTTGTTTGTTGCAAGCGTTGGCATGGTTTGATTATAGCCCATTACCGGCAGCGTTTTGGGTTTCGGTTTATAATTGGTTCCGGTGGAAGTGTTATCGGTATTACTAGACATATTGTTTCCTAAAAAGTGCGTACATTGCGGTATGCCCGGTAGACTTTTGTGTGATTCGTGCCTGCGTTCTATTCCGTATCTTACAACTCAATTCTGTCCTGCGTGCGATACATCTTCGGTGTTGGGTTTTTCTAACCACGGTTGCTTGCAATCCTCATCACTTGATCAGCTCTATAGTGTATGTTGGTATCGCAAACAGGTAGTTAGTCTAATTGGTGCATATAAATATGGACATAGTGTTCGGGCTGTAGCAAGCGTATTCCGTGATCTTATCGAGCGCGCTACTTCTGAGGACTTAGTATTTGCATGGGACCACGCCGTGTTTGTACCAATTCCACTTCACCCCAAAAAACGTTCAGTGCGTGGATTTAATCAATCCGAAGATATTGCACACATGCTTGCCGATATATTTGATGGTTGTGTAGATACCTCTCTTGTATCGCGCACAAAAAATACTGTTTCACAAACAACGCTTTCGCATAAAAATCGAAAAGGAAATGTAATAGGCGCATTTTCTGTACACACTCATGCCGGGATTGACTCAGAACGTCCATACGTGTTGGTTGATGATGTGGTCACAACGGGTAGTACGCTTGAGGCGTGTGCTAAAGCCATTAAAAGCGAAACATCAATTACTACCATTAATGCCTTTACATTTGCACGTGGATAGCGTTGGTGTTAATTTAACAGAATCTGGTGCCATGCTCCATCGCTATATAGGTAGAGAATGGTTCCGTCGTCGTTTGAAATAATGTCTGAAATGTTACTTAGGTTTGAAACCTCCAAGGATTGTTGGTACGTTCCACTTTTGTCAAAAATTAAAAGCAGGTTTCCTGACGATATGATTAGTGTTGATGAGTCTACTCCCGTTGTTATTCGTGAACTTGACACTAAAGGTGGAAATGTACCCCGGAGCGAAAATGGATCTGTTTTTCCAACGGTGAGTTTTTTAACTGAATCCGGAAATAATAGGTAGACTGATCCATCGATCGCAATATCTTGTGCGGTTGCTAAACTAAGCGTCTCTTTCTGGTATATCGACGGAGCATCGTTTGGTGAGACAGGCCCTTGATATTTCCAAATGTTAGATGTTTCTGGGTCCAGAAGATAGATGTTGTCAAGATAACTTTCAGCGCTTGTAATTGTTCCCCACTGCTCAGACGGATTAATAATAGTATTTCCGTTAATGCCAGCTATCTCGCTTTCTGGGTTGGTTAAAAAATGTAAGGAAAGATTTTCGGGTAATGTTGTTGGTGTTGAAGAGGATTTTGAAACGTTGTACGCAAGTCTAAAAATTTCAGCAGCCTTTTGATCAATCTCGTCCTTTTTCATTTGATAGGTATCAGATCGTATTCCTTCAACTTGGCCGAGTAGGTCACTTGCATCATTAACCAGATTAAGCGATTCCTGAGGATTAAGTGCAGCGATTTGGGTTGCTTTTTGTAAATTGTTGTCGATGGACTCTATTGTTTTCGCAACTTCTTCTTTTTGAGAGTTTGTATTATTAACGTATATCGTTATGGCAATACTTATGGTTAGAAGAATAAAAAGGCTTGTTAAAAACATCCATTTACGAGGTTTGTTTGCTCCGTCATTTTTTACGGTAATTTCAGGTTTTTTCTTAAAGATTTTTGGGAATGAAGGGAGTTTAATTGCAGGACGTGAAAAGTGTCGTGCGCGTTTAAATTTTTTGTCTTTTTGTGGGAGCTCAATCTGAATAATTTCTTCTTCTCCGGGAGTTGGGTCAATTGAAATATAGGTAGCGTGTGCGTGAAGGGGTAGATCTTCGGGGTTGTTGTGCTGTTTTGCAAAGGTGTCTTCTAACATGCGTGAGAATTCTTCGGGAGTTTCGTCTTGGTGTTCACGAAGGGAAGGAGAAAGTATTTTTTGCCAAAAACCTTCGCTACATACTAGTAGAAGATCGTGGTCTTTGAGTTGGAGTGATCCAATAGGGTCTTCGTCAAAATCAATAAACTCATTAATTCTTCTTACCCCAATGTGTCGATGAGATTGGTTTACATATAAGAGGACATCTCCCCAAATCGCAAAAAAAGTTATGTAGAAAGATGCGCCAACATAATGTTCTTTAACAAACTCCAGCGACTTTGAATGTGCATCCTCTAATGCATCAAGTGGACTTCCGTGACCTTCACCTTCAAAATAGTTTTTTTGTGCGAGGTGATAAGTTTCAAGGTTAGCTTCCGAAAGGTTTACTGTTTGACCTACAAGGTTTGCGGCTTCAATAAGCATTCCCAAATGACCTCGGTGTTGCCTTAAGTTACTATCGGTGATTTCCTCGAAAAACAGAGAGCTTGTTGCTTTTTGAGTGACAACAAGTTTTTCTCCTAAGCGTTTGTGAGCGAGAGTAAGGGAATTATCCATAATACAAGCGTACTAATGAGTGTACCAACGGTTACCATAAAAAACAATATTGCAGTTATGAGAAGGATGGGTGAAAGTGATGTTTTAACGAGTCTGTTAAGAAGTCTAACCTTACCGATTGTTACCCACGCGAAAAGGCACATAATCGCAGTGCACAAAATGATCAGTATTACGAACATGTCTTTGAGTAGCATTTCTGGATTGGTGAATATTGTTTCCATATAGTTGTTGTTAGGGTAAAAGTTTTACAATGTGTTCTTGAACGATGTTTGGGTTTGGTATGTATTTAAGGTGAATGTTTTGGTTGGTTCCGGCGGTTTGGATATATAAATTTCCAAAGTTAAATATGATGCCCCAAATTCCACCTTGCGTATAGCGTACATCTTGGATTTCTTGAAGTTGGGCTTGCGTTGTTTGTGTGTGAAATGGTGCTTGAAAATTTACATCTACCACGCGGATGTTGGTTACTAAGACTACATTAAAAAACCAGCTTACCACATTAATAAATGCATAATAAAAGATTGCAAGTCCATATACAAACGAAATGAGAGTCCATTCAGGTTCTGAGAATAGTGCCAAAATGTTGAGTGCAGAAAATTCAGAAGGAAGTGAATTAAGAAGGGTAATGATTTGGCCGGGAATGAAAATTGCGATGAGCGTTATGGTGATCCAGGGAACGTTTGTTATTGCATCTTGCCTAAGCATAAGATGAACTACCTCGCCTTGCCGTTGTGTTTCAAAGTTAATGGTTGGGATATTTACTGGATCGTAGACAAAGGTGGCAAAAGGGTTTAGGAGAGAAGACATAACGATATTATACGGATTGTTATTGCTGATGTATACTTTGGGTGAAATTGCTTTTGACAGGGGATAATTGTCTTTGTCAGTACTAGTTGTCAAAAGACAACTAGCTAATAACCTGAGGCTTGCATCAGGTTATACGGCGCAGTGGCGAAGTGGTAACGCTGCGGTCTGCAAAACCGCGATGCAGGGGTTCGATTCCCCTCTGCGCCTCCAAGGTACTTGATTAGTAAATCAAGTACCTCGTAGTTTTTGTAAACAAAAACTACACGTTCCAATCCTGGGGGGTTCGTTGATTAAGAATGCTTCGTGTGGAATAATTCGCTGTATTATAGGCGTGTGCTTGCTCATGTGAGGTTCCTCTGTTAGAATACACTCGCGATGAGAAAAGGAGCCGTACGTAAAACGAAAGTGAAACGTACGTTTTATTATTCTATTGCGCTGTGAAGCGGTTTTACGGCGTAATGAATGAGTGGTGGTTTTATTAAATCGAAGTTTACTGTTCGGGTGATGTAAATCTTCCTGAAACGTGAGGTGAGTTATAGATAGGACCGATTCATTAGGCTTAGTATATTTTTGAAATAATAGCGATATGGAAAAAGAACAAAACATCCAGCACGTACGTGCTTACAAATTAGAGATGACACAATTGTTTACGCCGGAAGGTGTGTGTATACCCGTAACGGCAGTTAAAGTTGTTGAAGGCGAACTTCACGCAGGTGACGTTGTTAGCGTAAGGGCGGTTTCAAAAGGAAAAGGGTTTGCTGGTGCTGTTAAAAGGTATAGCTTTGGTGGTGGTCCAAAAACTCATGGACAGTCAGATCGACACCGGGCTGTTGGTTCAATAGGACAGGGAACATTTCCTGGCCGTGTGTGGAAAGGTAAAAAAATGCCTGGTCGAATGGGCAATGAAAACATAACGCTCAAAAACATTGTGGTTGTAGAAAAGTTAGATGATTCTATATTTTTTTTGAAAGGACCACTTCCAGGAAGTAGAACATCTGTCATTAACTGTACTGTTACAAAACGAGCAGAAAAAATTGAAGTTCCCGTTGAGGCGCACGTGATAGAATCGTCTGACCAAACCGCCGAACAAACAGCGTAAACACCATCATGGAAATACCACAATACGATATAAAAGGAAACAATCAACCAGCTGTAGATGTGAGCGATGATACGTTTGGGGTTGCGCTTAATAAAAAGCTACTTGCGCAGTATGTACAAATTCATCACGAAAATGTGTCTATCGGAACACGCAAAACCAAAGATCGAGGAGAGGTTAGTGGTGGAGGTAAAAAGCCGTGGCGACAAAAGGGAACGGGCCGTGCGCGTGCAGGTTCTTCACGTTCTCCTGTGTGGGTAGGGGGCGGACATATTCACGCAATCGTTCCTCATCTTGATACCCATGTTCGAATGCCAAAGAAAATGCGTGTTAAAGCTCTTTCGGTAGCCTTGTCATGGCACGCAAAGCAAGGATCACTTTTTGCGGTTACACAATTTACCATGGAAAAACCTAAAACAAAAGATGTTGTCGCGTTTCTTGCAAGTCGTGACTTGACCGGCAAGTCAGTACTGTTTATTACCAATGAGATGGATAAATCCTTTGTTAAGTCAGTGTCGAATATTCAAAAAGTTGATGTGATTGCTGCCTCGCAATTAAACGCCTATTCAGTGTTATCCCACTCTGTTGTTGTGTGCATCGGTGATTCGTATAAAACATTATAACTATGATACAAAAACCAATAATTAGTGAAAAATCAATGAGACTTGCAACAGAGCAAGTGTATATGTTCGAGGTCTCTATTGATTCAAACAAAAAAACAATTGCCAACGATATTGAGTCTTTGTATGGGGTAAAACCAAGCGCGGTTCGAGTTCAAAAGCGAATTGGAAAATCAAAGCGAGTGCTTCGTGCGAAAAAAACAAGACAAACCAAAACGCGAAAATTTGCGTATGTTGTTGTACCAAAAGGTAAAAGTATTCCAGGTTTTGATAAAGTTCTTGAAGTAGATGAAACGGAGAACAATGAAAGTTAAAGCATTAAAACCAGTAACACCAGGACAAAGAGGCCGCGTTGTCATAGTCGGCGACAATCTCACCAAAAAGAGGCCAGAAAAAAAACTAACCGTACCAAATAAAAGCACGGGTGCGAGGTCAAAAGGAAGAATAACTGTTCGAGGTCGTGGCGGCGGACACAAACGACTGTATAGAATCATTGATTTTATTAGGCGAGAAAAACAGAACATGTTGGCAGAAGTTATTGCACTTGAGTACGATCCAAATCGTTCGTGTAATATTGCCCTTATTTCTTATGCTGATAATGAAAAACGATACATCATCGCACCGGAAGGTCTTGAGATCGGTACTAAAGTTGAGTCTGGTGAGAATGTAAAGGTTGCGGTAGGGAATGCGATGCCGCTTAGGTTGGTGCCGGTTGGAACGCATGTTCATAATGTGGAGTTGCATCTTGGTCAGGGTGGTAAAATGGTGCGATCGGCTGGTCAGTCGGCGCGTGTGATGGCAAAAGATGCGGGGTTTGTGCAAGTAAAGTTGCCTTCAGGTGAGATCCGGTTGTTTAGTGAAAAGAATTTTGCAACAATTGGGCGTGTATCAAACGCTGAGCATTCTCAGCGGGTGTTGGGTAAGGCAGGTGTTAGTCGTTATCTTGGGTTCCGTCCAAAGGTTCGGGGGACTGCAATGGCGGCTGGGGAACATCCACATGGTGGTGGAGAGGGTAGAACAGGGACTGGTCGACCACCGCGAACAAAGTGGGGCAAGAAAGCGTATGGAGTTAGAACACGAAGTAAAAAGAATAAACGCAACCCACTTATTGTAAAAAGGCGTGGGGAAAAATAACATAACATGTCACGATCACTAAAAAAAGGACCATACGTTGATGAAAAGCTTCTGAGCAAAGTGGCTAAGGTAGAGGCGTCTGGAAAGAAACAACCCATAAAAACGTGGTCACGTCAGAGTACGATCTCGCCACAGTTTGTTGGGCATACGTTTCAAGTACACAATGGTAAAGATTTTATAGACGTGTTTGTTTCTGAATCCATGGTTGGTCATAAACTTGGTGAGTTTTCCGCAACAAGAAAATTTGTAGCGCATTCACGAAAGGGTTTTGAAAAGCCGGTCGCATAACTATGGTTAAAAAAGTAGCAGCAACAACTAAAAATTTACGCATGTCACCGTTTAAGGTTAGGGCTGTTGCAAACCAGGTGCGCAACATGCCACTATCTGAAGCGCGTGCATATTTAGGATTGTCTCAAAAGAAAGCCGCACAATATTTATTAAAAACCATAAATAGTGCTGTTGCGAATGCGACACACAATAGCTCAATGCCTGAGTCAGAGCTGAAACTTCTTAACCTTCAGATCGGAGAAGCCAATACATATCGAAAACCTAAATATCGTGCACGCGGACGAATGGACATTATGAGAACTACGTTTAGTCATATATTTGTCGAAGTAGGTATGGATTTTGTTGAAGAAAAGGTGGTCAAGACTGAAAAAACAAATCAAGTTGAATCGCCTAGGAAAACAGTTGAGGAAGCCAAAGTAACTAAAAAACAAGAAAAAAGCAAAGCGGTAAAAGAATCATCAACAAAGAAAGGAGAAAAGGCGTAAACACCGTAATCGGTGATTTGCTTTATTACATATGGGACAAAAAGTACATCCACGGGGATTTCGACTGGTTTTCACCAAAGAATGGAATAGTGTGTGGCATGATAACCGAAATTACGCCGCATATGTCATGCAAGACAATAAAATCAGACAGCATCTTATGAAAGAAGTCGGCTCGGCTGGTATTGATCAACTCACTATCTCTCGCTCGATAAATGACGTTACGATTGATTTGATTGTTGCTCGTCCAGGGCTTGTAATTGGACGGGGCGGTTCAACGATTGAGCGTATAAAGAAAGATTTGGACGCTATGATTGATGGTCGTGTGCGCCTTAATGTGCAAGAAGTGCAGAATCCGGATTTGTCGGCAGTTATTGTTGCCGAAAATATCGTCCGGTCAATTGAACGACGATATCCTTACAAACGTGCAATTAGCGCAGCAATGAAACGAACGATGGATTCAGGGGCAACAGGAATTAAAATCTTTATTGGAGGCCGACTTGGCGGAAACGTCATAGCCCGGCACGAGAAGTTTCATGAAGGTTCTGTTCCAACATCAACTCTGTCGCGAGACATTAAGTACGCTTACCGTTTTGCAAAGACAAAGTACGGCACTATTGGTATTAAAGTGTGGATCGCACAACCCGAAGAGAAAAAATAAATTAACATGTTAGAACCAAAGAAACTAAAATATCGACGACAATTTAAGGGCAAGAACCGCGGCAAGGCAACGCGTGGTACACTAGTGAGCTACGGTGAGTATGGGTTAAAGGCGTTAACACACGGTGCAATTACAGCCCGAGAAATTGAAGCTGCTCGAAAAGCAATTCGTGGCTATGTAAAACGTGGAGGTAAGGTTTGGATCCGAATTTTCCCCGATGTTCCGGTTACCAAAAAGCCTGCCGAAGTGCGAATGGGTTCAGGAAAAGGACCGTTTGACCATTATATTGCAAAGATTAAACCCGGACGAGTATTGTTTGAAATGTCGGGTGTTGAAGAAGAAGTCGCAAAAGAGGCCATGAGACGTGGTGGTCATAAATTACGCGTTCGTACCCGTTTTGTTCGGAAGGAGGATAGTGAGTAAGAAAAAAGATATCCTTGCTAAACTACGAGAAAAAACAGCAGATGAGCTTGTAAAAGAGGCTGGTGTGATCGTAAATGACCTTAAAAGCAAGCGAGTTGGTAGACATTTTGGCGATAGTGTAAAATCACACGAGTTGCGTGCATTGAGGATCGAGCGAGCTAGAATGCTAACGATAGCAACACAGATAGTAACTAAAAAGTCAGAAAAATAAATTTACATGGCAAAACAAATAATAGGAACTGTTTTACGAAAAAGTGGAGAACATACCATCTCCGTTGGAGTCGATGTTATGAAAGTGCATCCTCGTTATCGCAAGCGGTACACGCGAACAACTGTCTATCAGGTGCATGACCCTAAAGATGTTGCCACGGTTGGTCAACAAGTGACCATTGTTGAGACACGTCCAATTTCGAAAACAAAGAGATGGATTGTAGTGAACACAGAAAGCGAGAAAAGCTAACTTATGTTACAAATCGGATCTAACTTACGATTAGCAGATAATAGTGGTGCAAAAGGGTTGCTCATTATCGCAATTCCAGGTGAAGGCAAAAAGAAATATGCTTCACTGGGGGATATTATTTCCGTTGTGGTAAAGGGTGCAATTCCAACGAGTGGTATGGAGGATGGTTCACGCGTACGCGCGGTTATTGTTCGTACCGCAAAAGAGGTGAGAAGAAAAGATGGCAGTTATATTCGGTTTGACGATAATGCGGCGGTAATCATTAATGCGAATAAAGAACCAGTAGGGACACGAGTGTTAGGTCCCATAGCACGTGAAGTTAAAGATCGAGGATACAATAAAGTTGCATCATTGGCAAAGGAAGTGTGGTAAAAACATGAACATAAAATCAAAAGATATTGTTGTAATTAAAACTGGAAAAGATAAAGGAACACGTGGTCCTATAGAAAAGGTTTTTCCTACAAAAAACAGAATCATTGTAGGGGGGGTTAATATTGTAAAACGTCATGCCAAAAAAACAAGCACACGTGGCGGTGGAATTGTTGAAAAACCAGCAGCGATTGATGCGAGTAACGTGATGCTCATTTGCCCTCATTGTGATTTAGCAACCCGCGTTTCATATCAAATACAAGATGGTGAAAAAAAGAGAATGTGTAAAAAGTGTAAAAAGGTGATCTCATAATTATGGAAAAAAGTAGCATGTCCACACTATACAAAGAGACGGTAGCACCAGGGATGCTTTCAAGCGGAATGGTGAAAAATATTATGGCAGTACCAAAGATTGAAAAAGTTATTGTGAATAC
>Ga0100379_10000764_pt1 | contig 33966 bp, 23 predicted proteins | sample CryGeymeta201503_FD_80418 | JGI IMG/M metagenome (GOLD analysis project Ga0100379, IMG submission 80418) | Groundwater microbial communities from Crystal Geyser aquifers in Utah, USA - Crystal Geyser metaG 2015-03 | ecosystem: Environmental > Aquatic > Deep subsurface > Groundwater | place...
AAAAACAGTGCATTATAAACGAGTTTAATACCCAAAGGGAAAACAGATGAGTCAAGTAAGACCTGACGAAGTATCTGCAATACTAAGAAAACAATTAGCCGGCCTCGAAAAAGAAGCTGATACTTACGATGTAGGTACAGTGCTAGAAGTTAGCGATGGTATTGCACGTGTTTATGGATTATCCAAAATACAAGCAGGTGAGTTGGTAACACTCCCTGAATCTAAAGACGAAAATGACCAACCTGTTGTAGGTATGGCTCTTAACCTTGAAGAAGATAATGTTGGTATCGTATTATTCGGTTCTTCAAATTCTGTTCAAGAAGGGCATCTGGTAAAACGTACCGGAAATATCGCTTCTATTCCAGTTGGTGATGGTCTTTTAGGTAGAGTGGTTAACTCTCTTGGCCTTCCTATTGATGGTAAAGGTCCAGTTGCCGGAAAAACTATTAATCTGCCAATCGAAAGAAAAGCTCCTGGTGTAATTTATCGCGAACCTGTAAAAGAACCACTTCAGACAGGTATTAAAGCGATTGACTCAATGATTCCAATTGGTCGTGGCCAACGTGAATTAATCATTGGTGACCGTCAAACAGGAAAAACTTCGATTGCTGTAGATACGATTATCAATCAAAGAAATACACAAAATACAGATAAACCTGTTTTTTGTATTTATGTAGCTATTGGACAAAAGGGTTCAACTGTTGCTTCTGTAGCTAGAACTTTAGAAAAATTTGGTGCAATGGAATACACAGTTATTGTGTCTGCTCCTGCATCTGCATCTGCATCTGAACGTTTTATTGCACCTTTCGCTGGTGCAGCAGTTGGTGAATTTTTCAGAGATACTGGCCGTCATGCGTTAGTAATTTTTGACGATTTGTCTAAACAAGCTGTTGCTTACCGCGAAGTTTCATTGTTATTACGTCGTCCTCCAGGTCGTGAAGCTTACCCTGGTGATGTATTCTACTTACACAGTCGTTTATTAGAGAGAGCTGCTAAAATCAATCAGAGTGAAGCAGTTGCTAAACAAATGAATGATGTTCCTGAGGAATTATTACCACTTGTAAAAGGTGGCGGATCATTAACAGCTTTACCAATTATTGAAACTCAAGCTGGTGACGTTTCTGCATATATTCCTACAAACGTAATTTCAATTACTGACGGACAAATATTCTTGCAGACAAATCTATTTAACTCTGGTGTTCGTCCAGCTATTGACGTTGGTATTTCGGTATCTCGTGTAGGTGGTAACGCTCAGGTTAAATCAATGAAGAAGCTTTCTGGTACTTTGAAATTAGACTTAGCTCAGTATCGTGAGTTAGAGGCTTTTGCAAAGTTTGGTTCTGATTTAGATCCTACTACTCAAAGACAATTAAATCGTGGTGCTCGTTCTGTAGAGCTTCTTAAACAAGGTTTAAATAAACCTCTTCCTGTTAGTCATCAAGTAGTTTTACTTTCTGTAAACAACGAAGGCTTAATGGATAGTTTAAAAATCGAACAAATTGCAGTTTTTGAAAAAGAGTTTACTGAATCTGTTACTGTTAAACATCAAGATGAAATGGCAGTACTAGAAAAAACAGGAGTTCTTGCTCCAGATTTTATGCAAAAAATTCTTGCTGAAGCTAAAGTATTAATTAATCAACTTTCTGCTTAAACCATGGCTAACTTACGTGATATACGCGACAGGATTGCATCTGTAAAGAATACTCAACAGATTACTAAAGCCATGAAAATGGTGGCTGCTGCTAAATTGCGTAAAGCGCAGCAACGAATGTTACAAACCCGTCCGTATGCTGCAAAGCTATCTGAAGTTATTGGCAAATTAGCTGATGGTTCAGAAACATCTTCTATATTTTTAAAAGAAAAGTCAAATCCATCAACAGCTTTACTTGTTGTTGTTGGATCTGATCGTGGTCTTTGTGGTGGTTTTAACAATAACTTATTTAAAGCAACTGAGATTTATATTCAAACTGAATTAAGCTCTTTTAAAGAGACTAATTCATTAAGCTTAATTACTATTGGTAAAAAAGCAACTGAATATTTTAGAAAACGCGATTATAAAGTAGTTCAGGCATTTCCTGGTTTTTTTGATAAACTTCAATACGAAAAATCTGCTGCAATAATGCGATTTGTAATGGAGAGTTTTCAGAAAGGTGCTTTCGAATCAGTTTATCTCTCTTATAATGAGTTCAAAACCGTAATTTCACAAGAAAGAAAAATAGCTCAGATTCTACCAGTTCCACCAATTGAAGGAGAAGGAAGTAGTTCAGACTATATTTTTGAACCAAGTTCTGAAGAAATTTTAGATTCTTTAATTCCACTTCATTTAAATACTCAATTGTGGAAAGCATTACTAGAATCTAATGCATCTGAACAAGGTGCACGTATGGCAGCTATGGATAATGCTACTGAAAATGCGTCTGAAATCATTCGTCAATTGAAATTGAAGTACAATCAGGCACGTCAAGCAGCAATTACTACAGAAATTTCAGAAATAGTTTCAGGAGCTGAAGCATTATCTGAATAAATTGTGTATATTTGCGCACTCGGAGAGATGGCAGAGCGGTCGAATGCGGCGGTCTTGAAAACCGTTGACTGTTAAAGGTCCGGGGGTTCGAATCCCTCTCTCTCCGCACAAGCCCCACTTTTGGGGCTTTTTTTTTGAAAAGCTATTTGATGTATTTTATAATTCAGATTGAATGGTTTTTAATGAAATCAATACGTCAACATTTTATAGTTTTCTTCGTTATAAGCTTGTTTTTGACTTATCCAACCTGTTTACCTTTTAGTTCATGATTTTTAAAGTAATCATTCTCTTAACAATTCTTCCTGTATCAATTTTTGCTCAGGATACTATTCGTATTGATTATCAAGAGTATTTGAATAAAGCGATTGAATTGTCCCCAATTCTTAAGGCAGAAAAACAAAAAGAATTCAGAGCTTTAAGTCGAGTCAATGAAATTAGAGCTAATCGAATTTTACCTCGTTTTGATATTAGTTCAAATCATGGCGTAATGCCTGGTGTTTCAAGTTCTTCAGGACTACCTAGAGATGAATGGCATTTAGATCCGAATTTGGTTAATGAGTGGGATGATTGGAGTGTGTTTACAAAAATCGATTTTACACTTGCTCAACCTGTTTATACATGGGGAGCTTTAACTAATGCAACTGAAGCTGTTAAATTAGGCGCTGAGACTGTTTTATATCAATCAGAAATTAAATTAGCTGATCAGAAAATGCAGCTAACAAAACTTTATTTTTCCGCAGTGCTAGCCAATCAATTAGAACGACTTGCAGTTGAGACATTAGAAACTTTTAGAAAAGCAGAAAATCAGATTGTAGACTTAGAGGATGAGGGAGAAATTGAAGCAAAAGAGTTATATAAATTTAAAATTTATAAACAGCAGTTTTTAATTAAAGCTGAAGAAATCTTTCAAAATAAAGCATTTGTTAATGAGGTTATAAATTATAGTCTTGGTACTAATTCTATCAATTATATTCCAAGCTCAGATTCATTAATAGAAACTATTAGTGAACAATCATTAGTTTTATTGCAGCAAGAAGCCATTCAATCACGTCCTGAGTTGAAAGCAATAAAGTCTGCAGAGAAAGCTGCTTCTTATGCAGTAAATGCTCAAAAGGCCCAACGATTACCTGCGTTCTTTTTTGGATTAAGTGGAGAATATGTCCATACTCCAAGACCAGTTCAGTCACAACCTTTATTTGGTTCCCGTTTTGATTATGTGAATGTCATTTACACCTTTGGTATAAGGCAATCTCTTAATTTTGGAGTGATGAATGCAAAAGTTGCTCAAATAGAATATCAACAAAAAGAGGCGGAGTTTTCTAAAAACGCCATTGGTCAAGCATTATTAGTTGATGTTGCAAATTCGTATAAAGATTTAAAATTAGCAAAAAGTAAAAAAGAAAAAATTTCGATTGCACTCCAAACAAGTAAGGAATGGCTGCGTAAAGAGCAGATAGATTATGACTTAGGACTTGGCGAATTGAAAAATTTAGTTGAAGCCCTAAAGACTAATTTAGAACTTGAAGCAGAGTTTAAACAATCTGTTTATGATTTCACCGTTAAAGAAGCTGCTGTATTAAAGGCAACTGGAAAATTTAATGATTAAGTTATGAGAACAATTATAATTTTATTTTTAGTATTTGGTTCGTTAACAAATACTTACGCATCAAATAGTCAATTAGTTAATTTTGAAAAGAGTACTTCTGAAGAATCACAGAATGACACAAAAAAAGCTGGTGAAATAAAAGTATTACTAGAAAATAGAGATGAGCAAATTAAAAAATTGTTGGGTGAAGAGGGTAGTAGCTATTCCGATGCACAAATGAATGAGCTAAAAGACATTATAAATGGCATAATCGATTATGATGCCATGGCAAAAATTGCTCTTCAAGAAACGTATGATGAAATTACCGTTGAGCAAAAAAATGAGTTTGTTGAAGTCTTTGGTACAATAATTAGAGATCAATCTTTAGCAAAACTTGATATTTATCGTGCTTCAGTAAATTATGAAAGTATTGAAGTTGAAAACTCTAAAGCATTTGTAAAAACGATTGCCAGTTTAAAAGATGTAAAAACTCCAGTTAGTTATAACATGGAATGGAAAAACAAAAAATGGATGATTACTGATATGCAAATTGATAATGTATCAACAGCTGAATCTTACCAAAAATCGTTTCAAGGTGTGATTAAGAAAAAAGGTTTTGATTCATTAATGAAAAGCTTAAGAAAAAGAGCTGCTAGAAATTCAAAAAAAGATGAGTAGTGAAACTGCTTTATATCACTGACCAAAAGTTACCAAGAAAAGCCACTGATACCGATCAGTTTATGGCCATGGTAAATGCTTTTGGTCAAAATTCGGTAGATATTACACTTTTGTCATCAAAGCGATTTCTATCAAAAAAAGTAAGTGTAAAAGATCTTTCCGAGTATTTTTCAATACAACCAAATTTTATACATAAAACCATTTCCTCAAATCTATTAGGCTTACGCTTTTTAGAAAAACCATTACACGGCATTCTCACTTTATTTTCTTCCAGTTTTAGAGATGCTGATATTATTTACTCTCGGAGTCTAAATAATATTATTCCTGCAATTCTATTCACAAAAAAATCAGTTTTTCTAGAGACTTATAAAACGCTTCCCGATAATTCCATTTTCCTGAAACCATTATTATGGATTTTAAAAAAGAAAAAGAATTTTAAAGGAATTATCACACATTCAAATTATGCAGCTCAAAGCTTTATTCGATTTGGTTTTAGACCCGATCAAATTCAAGTTGAGCATAATGGTTTAGACTTAAGTTTATTAGAACCTGAACTCTCAAAAAAAGAAGCAAGAGATTTACTTGGCTTACCTCAAGATGCATTCATTCTAAGTTATTCTGGAACCGTTTCAATGGATAAAGGTTTAGAACTTTTTTTTCCTATTGCTGAAAAATTAAAAGAGAATATTTTTATGATAATTGGGTCAAAAGGGAAAGGCAATTTTGAAAACTTAGCTAAAGCCTATCCAAATATTATCATCAAACCTTGGATGCAACAATCAGAATTAATACCATTTTTATATGCATCTGATTGTTTATGTATTCCTCCAAGCGATAAGCCATTAAAGCAAATTGGTAATACGGTTTTGCCAATAAAAACATTCATTTATATGGCTTCGGGTCGCCCAATAATTGCTCCCAATACACCCGATTTAGTGGAATTGCTTATGCATGAGAAAAATGCATTATTAGTTGATCCTGAAGATGAAAAAGCTTTTATTGAATCTATTCTTAGAATTAAAAATGATGATGAATTATCCTCTAATATATCAAGATTAGCCAAAGACCAAATGAAATCTAATACATGGCAACTAAGGGCAAATCGTATTTTTAAATTCTGCCAAGAAAAAATAAATTAGTTAGGAATATTAACCTGTTTTCGTTGTTTCCTATAGGTGAAATAATAAACTACGCCAAATACAGAAAGTATGCTAGCTAGCGTAATTAACTTATCAATAAGATTTGTAAGATCAATGGTTAATAGAATTGCTATATAAGTTACAGTGGCAATGAGTCCTGATATATGAGGACCATAAATCATAGTAATTTTTAATTTCACGTTTATGAGTTTACGTGCTTCAAATAACTCAAGCATTGAAATTAGAGCAACGGAAATGGAAGATGCAGCTGCAGCGCCAACAATCCCATATTCAGGGATAAGCAGAAAATTAAAAAACGTATTTAGTGTAGCAATAAGAATTGAGTTCATTAAAACATAAGAACTGTGACCGGTCATAACTACGATGTTACCGGCAAGAGAAAATGAACTATAAAAATAAGGAACAGGTAATAAAAACAACATGAAAAGAGAATTTTCAACAGGCTCTGAACTAATTAAATTTAATAATTCATTGTTGAAAATGATGAGAATAAACAATACCGGTATAGTTATGGTTGAAATCCAATTTGAGGTTAATGAATAGGCATTAGAAAGACCTTCAATATCGTTATCTCTATGAAATTTAACGACATGTGGATTAAATGGTGCTGAGAAAGCTAATTTGATTTGTCTAACTTCTCTGATTATGGAAGAACCCGTTCCGTACAAACCTACCTGCAAAGCTGATGCTCCAAAAGCAGGTAACATCAAAATATCAATTCCTGTTATAAATCTGTTTAATGTGCTATTAAGACTTTGAGGGATCGAAAACTTTACAAGCTCTTTATTGATTTCAAAATTTCCAAAACTCTGAAAAAGTGATCTCCATTTAAACTCTTTGTTGAAAATAAATAAACTGTAAATGAAAACGACACATTGAGTAAGTAAATATCCATACGCAATTCCCTTTGATGAAGAATCTATCCAAAAAAATCCAATGGATGAAAAAAGTAAAAGTGATGGTCTAATCCCCCCATTCACGATTGCTTCGTATTTCATTATTTTTAAACCCTGAGTTCCTGCAATTACAATCCGTTCAAATGCCATTATTGGTAAGGCCAAAACCATGATTAAAAGGGCAGGTTGTAATAAGTCGGCATAAGATTGCTCGTAAAAAATGGGGAAAAAGTTTTCTGAAAAACTTAAAATCAATGCTAAAAAAAAGGATCCGAGACTTATGCTCCAAGTAAAAGCATTGCTTAACGATTGATATAATTTGGGGTGATCGTCAGTATTATCAACATATTTACTAACATAAATTAAGGTTCCATCTTTGAATCCATTGGTTAAAAAGGAAATCAAAATTTCAATAATCATGTTTGCTGTTATGTAAATCCCAAAAACAGCAGTTCCATATAATTGATTAACAGCAATAAGAAGAGTTGGGCCTGCAATTTTTCCGAGAATCCCCAAAAAATTAACAAAAGCACCTTTTTTTAACTCTTCTTTAAATGTTGACATGATTTCTTTTAGTACAAAATTGAATCATAATGTGTTTCAAGTAAATCTACTTGGCTAATCACATTAAATTCTTGTTCCATTTTCAATCGTGCAGCTTTCCCCATTTTTTCTAATAGGTCTGGTGAGTCTATAAACCGTTTAATTCGATCTGCAAGTGCAACAACGTGACGCTCAGGGATTAGGAATCCCGTCTTCTCATCAGTAATCGTTTCTGAAATCCCGGCGTGATACGTGCCAATTACAGGAACGCCACAAGCAGAAGCTTCTTTAACTACCGTTGGACTTCCCTCGCGATCATGATCATTTGCCACAATACTTGGAACTAAAACTAGATCTGATTCTCTTACTTTATCAGCTACTTGAGAAGGTGTTAAAACTCCACTGAATTGAACCTGTTTTTCTAGGTGTTCTTGTTTAACAAAGTTGATACATAGATCTTTAAGTTCACCCGAACCAATAAAAGTAAGATTTACATTAAATCCTAGAGAAACTAATTGTTTGATAGCTCTAAGCGCATAAATATGACCTTTTTTTTGAGTAAATCGACCAATTAGTAATAATTTTAATGGATTTTCTGGCGAATAGGAATACTCTGACTTTGCATAAAAACGATTTAAATCAACTCCGTGTCGCCAAACCGCAATGTCTTCGCGTCCAGATAAATCTTTTAGAATCTCCGCCATTTCAATTGAGACAGCTAGAATTTTATCAGATTGCTCAAAAATCTCTTTACTTCTTTGAACATAACGACGTCTCCGTATTTCAGACTTTTGTGAACCAATTAAAGCTGAAACATCATTCCCCCAGAAAGTTGTAATTAAAGGAATCTTAAATTTCTTTTTGTAGTGTAGCGCATAAACTGCACCTGTTCCAAAATGAGCATGAATAATATCGTAGGGTTGTTTCTTAAATTGACGATCAAATCCAGGCCAAAATGCTCTATTTAAATAGAATAATTGATTGAATGCGTTTCCTGTTTCAAAAACTCTTGGAAATGGAAATAGCTCTTTATTAGTGTATTGTTTAGTAAAAACATCAACTTCATAACGTTTATGATTCGTAATCTCATCATAAATAAACGTTTGTGAATAAGGGACAAAACTAGTTGAGAATAATGCTACTTTTTTAATACTCATTGAATTGATAATAAAAAATGAAGCCCAAAAATAAGGTTTTTAGCTATACTATTCTAAGAATGTGATTATTCATAAATTTTGAAATGCAATGAATGTTTTTTAAAACAGAAGTGTGCTTAATTCGAATAGATTTACGAGAACAGTAGTGCTTAGTATAAGTTAATTTAGATTTTGAAGAACTTTAGAGTTTCATGTAAGTTTAGAGATAAAGTTTAAAGTAAACTTTGAACTTAGAAGCTGTCGTTCAACCACTTAACTATTTGGTTTTATAAATTAGTAGGCTATGAAGATTTTAATTTTTGCCACCACTTTTGGGGCCGATTTATTGAGTTTTACTCATTATGCAGAACAACAAGAAGGGGTTGAGATTAAAATATCGTTAACCAATTCCGACTTATTTAAAAAAGAAGGTATTAATGAAATATTACCGATTAATTCAGAACTTGTTGAAAGAGATTGGAAGCAAAATCTGGGGAAAATAAACGGCTTTAATCCTGATATCACCATTATGGATAACAAAATTCCACTAAGAAAAACCTCACCTAAAGCATTGATTTTATGGCATGGTTATGGTTGGAAGGGACCAAATGATGAAGAAGAGTTTAAATGGCTGCACCGGAATGTTCAGTTAAGTTGGGGAGATATGAAAACTCCGAATCCTGATATTAAATGGCAATGTTTTGGACCAATAGACTTTGAACATAGAAGTACAATAAGTGGTTTTCATACAGAGAATTGTGTGCAATTGGGAAGTGCAAGTCAAGATTATTTAAGAAATCCAATTGATAAAGAACGGCTGCAAAAATATTATCCATTTGATGTAGTCAATAAAAAAACGGTTCTTCTTGCTCCGACTTGGCATTATGGCGAAGTGTTTGCCCACTGGGGAAATGATGAAGAAATTTTCAATCGTTTAATTAATTTTCTTGAAGAGCATAATGCGAATTTAATTCTTCGTTTACATGATTCTTTTCGTTTTGAAAAAAAATACCTCAAATTTTTAGATGAACTACAGGAGAAGCACCCAAATATTTTGCTCAAATTTAAAGATCAAAACCCTGATAATTTTTTAGATATGCAGGTATCTGATGTTTTAGTAACCAATTTTAGTAGTATTGCCAATTTGTATTATGCAACAGGTCGTCCTACGATTCACATATATCCTGTAAAAAGTGAAGATGAAGCGTTTATGCAAAGGCGACACACCATATTTGGTTCTGTTACAAAAAAAATTGAATCAGTGAAGTTTATCTGGAAGTATAGTCCTGAAGAAAATGGCGGATTATTATCAAGATCTGCTGATGAAATGATGGAGCAAATTAGCTTCGCTTTAAAGAACCCTGAATGTTGCAAAGAACAAGCTCAATCATATTTAGATAAACACATGTTAGGTGCAGATGGCAAGAATTGCGAAAGAATTTTTTCAGAGGTAAGCAAATTGGTTAAAAAGCTATAAATGATTAAATAATCCCATTTCATACCATTTTTCTTAAAATTGCCGTAACTTAGTTAACTTTTTTCACATCTAGTATATAATGTATTTATGTCAAATTCATCTCCAATTAAACCAGAAAACGGAAAATTACTCGTATTAACCCCTGGAATGGGCGCAGTAGGAACTACTTTTATAGCTGGCGTTGAGTCTATTCGTAAAGGTTTGACGAAACCTTTTGGTTCGATTACTCAAATGCAAACTATTCGATTGGGAGCACGTTCCGGAAATAACAATCCATTGATTAAGGATTTCTTGCCACTTGCCGATTTAAACGATATCGTTTTTGGCGGTTGGGATGTTTTCCCTGACAGTGCTTATGAAGCTGCAGCAAGAGCTGAAGTTTTAAAAAAAGAAAATCTAGAACCAATTAAAGATTTTCTTCACACTATTAAGCCAATGACAGCTGCATTTGATCAGAATTATGTTAAGCGTTTATCAGGCCCGAATGTTAAAACCTTAACAAATAAAAGAGAATTAGCTGAAGCACTAAGAGAAGATATTCGCAATAAAATTAAAGAAACAGGTGCTTCTCGTGCTGTTATGGTTTGGTGTGGTTCAACAGAAGTTTATATCTCTCCGCAAAAAGTACATATGTCACTTGAAGCTTTTGAGAACGGTTTAGATAATAATGATCCTGCAATTCCTCCATCATCTTTATATGCATATGCAGCTATTAAAGAAGGTGTTGCTTATGCAAATGGTGCACCGAATCTTTCTGCAGATTTTCCTGCATTAGTTGAATTAGCTGAAAAAGAAGGCGTTCCAATAGCTGGTAAAGATTTCAAAACAGGTCAAACCTTAATGAAAACAATTCTTGCTCCAGGTTTTAAAGCTAGAATGCTTGGTATTCAAGGTTGGTTCTCTGATAATATTTTAGGTAATCGTGATGGTGAAATTTTAGACGATCCAGAATCTTTCAAATCTAAAGAAGTTTCAAAATCAGGTGTTTTGGAAACAATTTTACAACCAGATTTATATCCTGACTTGTACAAAGATATGTATCACAAAATCAGGATAAATTATTATCCACCACGTGGTGATGCAAAAGAAGGTTGGGATAACATTGACATTTTTGGTTGGATGGGATATCCAATGCAAATCAAAGTGAATTTCTTATGTAGAGATTCTATTCTTGCAGCACCAATTGTTTTAGACTTAGCCTTATTCTTAGACTTAGCAAAACGTGCAGGCAAAGGTGGCGTTCAAGAGTGGTTGAGCTTCTTCTTCAAAAGCCCACAAGTCAATGAAGGACATATTCAAGAAAATGATTTATTTATTCAACACATGAGATTAAAAAATACTTTGCGTGTATTGGGCGGTGAACCACCAGTTACTCATATATCAGAGAATTTTAATAATCTTTAAGAATAGAAAATCAATTAATGATTATAACTGAACCAAATCATAGAACCGGCGTCATATTGGCGGCCGGTTTTGGTTCTCGCTTAGCCGGGACAGTAAAAGAAACATCTTTAAAACCTTTAACTCCGGTTGCAGGCATTCCTCTAATTTTCAGAACAATTCACAGTCTTGAGGTTGCAGGTTGCTCGAAAATAGTTATAGTGTTAGGCTATGCTTATGATGAAATTAAAGCAGATATCGAAAAAATTTATTCTGGCAAAACCCCTGTAGTTTTTGTTAGAAATGAGAAATACAAATTAGCAAATGGGGTTTCGGTACTTTCGGCTCTTCCTGAAATTGATGGTGATGAGTTTGTACTAACTATGGCAGATCACATTTTAAGTGATGAAATGATGCAGTTAGCTGCCAAACATGTTCCAATTACAAATGGAGCAACGCTTTTAGTTGATTTCAAAATTGATTCCATATTTGATATGGATGATGCTACGAAAGTTTATCAAGAAGAAGGATTAATTGTACGAATCGGTAAAATGATTACTGATTATAATTGTATTGATACAGGTGTTTTTGTTTGTACAAAAGGTTTGACAGAGTTTATTCAAACTGTCTATAATGAAAAAGGGGATGCTTCATTATCCGATGGTGTTCAAGCTTTATCAGCTAGAAAAAGAATGGCAGTATTAGATATTAAAGATGCATTTTGGCAAGATATTGATACGCCAGAAATGTTAGGACATGCCGAAGAATATTTTAAAAAACTTAACTAATTTTTAGTAAAAAAGTTTTCAAAACTAATTTGTTTTGAGTCGTTTAAAGTTCCCATAGCCTGAAACTCAACGATTTCTGATCCTAAAAAACTTTTTACTAACATTTTAGAGAAACCATTCAATTCATCTAGATAGGAATAGTGATCAAGGATTTTTTCTACCTTAAGAGAATGAATTTCATTATAGTGATATTTAATTTCTGCACTTTCGATAACTTTTACACCCCTTAATTTTTTTTCAGACAGAATAGATAATTCTTCAGGAATTAAAACTGAAATCTTGTCTTCTTCTTTAGAAATGCCATAACCAATCCAATTGTTTTTTTTGGTTTTAAGTAGATAAGAGATTAGGTAATCATTAGCTGAGTTATAATCTAGAATGGTATATCTAATACCTTCATCTAAAAGTTTATTACTTTTGCCAGTCAAATAAGTATGAATCATTGATGCTGTTCCTTTAACCTGAACTGAATCATCATTAACACTAATATAACCTTTGACTTGTGCATGTGGAACTAATAATTCCATAAAAAAGTTTTCAGAACCGATTTCAAATAGCCCTTCTTTCCAACGAACAGATTCAGCCATATTAAATAACTCAAATTCAATATTGTAATTCACATCGTTTTTTCTTGTCTCAAGCCGAATTGTCTGAGATCCATTTTGTTGAGCTGTAACCCAAAAACTTCTTTCTGGATGAAGTTTTATAAAAATTGAATCGTTATTGAATTCAAATGAATTTAAACTATACTCTTTACTAAGCTCAAATCGGTCATTTTCATTAAAACTCAAAAGCATTTTAGCTCCTGTGACTCGATTTTTAAATGTGCCAATTTCACTAACATTAAATGAGTAAGTCATTTGTATAGAATCATTTAAGGAAAATGAATAAATCCAAGATTCATTATAATAACTATCACTTAAGTTGAAAAAACTACTTTCATTTAAATTGAAAATTTTAATTTCAGATTCATCTTGAGTTCCTTGAAAAGCATAACCAAAATCAAAAGTATATCCTGATAAAAAGAGAGTAATAAGTAAAGTGAAATATAATCTTTTTGCGTTGCCAAACATGAAATTGGAGTAATTCGTGAATTATACAATCGGGTTTAACGAATTTTATGAAAGAAAAGTTTTAAGTTTTAATTGCCAAACTAAATACGATGATTCAAATGTAATATTGTTAAAGTGCCACAAAATAAACTAATTCTCAATCATTAAACAATTAGATGGATTATAAATCTATCAAATCTGTAATTCTAATGTAATTAGGGGGATTCGCAAATGAATTGAATAGGATAAAAGCACATAGAAACTGTATATTTAGGCCTGTCTATTCTTCAACCAGAAAGAAAATAAATCTCAATTTTCATGTTTAAACGAATTGTACGACTGCTTTTTTGCAGTTGTATTGTACTTACTGTTCAAATTAGTATCAATTCTAATGTTTCTAATGTTTTCGGGCAGGCGACGAATTTAAGTGTCACACCATATCAAACTTTAGCTTTAAAATTAAGTGATAGGCAATCTTTCTGGGGATATTCAAATGAAGGTGGCCGAATTTCACCTTATTATAATCAATCAATTACTGGTTTAAAACTTGATTTCAAACATAATTTCACCAAATATTTAGAAATTAAAGCATATTCAGATGTATTTTTAAGTACACATTTTGGCCTAGTTACTCAAGATTATGGAGTTGATGTTAAGGTTCCGAAATGGTTTAAATTGGGATGGGGAACAGAAAATCCAGATATTGGCTTAATGTACCATCCTTTATCAACCGGTAGTTTTGTCTATTCTGGAAACGCCAAACCATTTGAAAAGATTTATTTTGCAACTGATGGACTAGTCCCACTTCATATTTTGGGAAAATTTTCTGAATATTTTTTAATAAATGGTTATATCTCTCACACCACATTTAAGTCGAGGGCTGTATATAATGAACGCTTACATCATAAATTTTTATATGGCCATGCTTTGAAACCATTACCCTTCAGTATTTATGGAGGTTTATCACACATGGCTTTTTGGGCAGGTGAGACAGAAGAATATGGAACTTTAGCTGGTGACTGGGATACATTTAAAAAACTATTTTGGGCAATAGGTGGTGGCGATATTGGTCCTGATGCAGAAACGGCTTATACATTGGGAAATCATATTGGTGTATTTGATTTTGGAGCGCTTTTAAATTTAGAATCGTTTTCTTTTGATTTATATAGAACATTTATTGTTGAAGACCGAGATGGGCTTAATTTTAAGAATCTATGGGAAGGTGTTTTTGGTGGAGTGTTAACTCTTAAAAAAAACAAATGGATAAATGCTATTAATTATGAATACATTTATACTAAACGTCAAAGTGGGAGCACTCCTCCACCTGTCGATAATACAAGAGGAGGCTCTGGCGGCTGGGATAATTATTACAATCACTTTTTATATACAGATGGTTGGACATCAGATGGTTTTACTGTTGGAAGTCCATTGTTATTCAGTCGAAGTTCAACTGGATTAGGATTTAGAGCAGCTGTTACTAATAATAGAATTGTAGCACATCATATAGGTGTAGATTATAAAATAAAAGATTTACTTTCTGCAATAACATTTCTTACCTACACGCGTAATTACGGGACTTATAACGAACGCTTTTGGGCGAGTGAAAATAATATAGATTATATTTTCCAAAATGGTCCAAGACAATGGTATCTAGGTACATGGTTTGTTAAAAACATAGAATATTATTATCCCTTAGAAGTACGTTTAGGTATTTTTGCTGAATTTGGCGATGTACTTGGAACGCAAATCAGTTCACAAATTAGTGTAAAAACTACCATTCAACCTTTTTTAAAGTCTAAATGAAGAAAATAATTTCGCTATTTAAACCATTGTTTAGAATTAGCTATAACTATCCTGTTTTAGTTCTCATTTTATCGATTGTAATTGCTTTTTTTGCCGCTCAATATGCAATTAAACTAAAAGTTGATACGGACATTGCTAATTTACTTCCTGAAAATTATCACAGTGTTCAAGCTTTAAATCGCTTAAAAGAAACGGTTGGTGGTGAATTAGCAATGGATGTGGCGATTAAATCTGATGATTTTGAGGCAAATAAACGGTTTACAGAAGATTTACTCAACAAAGCTATCACGCTTTATGATAAACGAACAAAAGACAATTTTTTTAAAAAATATGATTTCAAAAGAAATACTCGAGTTTTAGAAGAAAATGCTCTTTATTTGGCAACACCAGAAGAGTTATCTCAAGTAAAGGACTATTTAACGAAGAAGATTGAAGAAGTAAAATTGGAAGCAAATCCATTTTATTTTGATCTAGAAGACGATGAAGACTCTGATAATAGTACAGAAGAAGTTAGTTCAATCGATTTTGAAGATAGTTATGCAAATCTAGTTCCAAGAGAATATCCAATTAATGCTGATAGTTCGGTAATGATTGTTAATCTATATCCAACAGGAAGTAAAAGCGATATTAGATTTCTAAAAGATATGTTCTCAACGTTTGACTCACTGCTTGTTGCGATGAATCCAACTTCATATCATCCTTCAATTGAAGTTAAGTTTGGAGGTCGATTAAAACGACATGTAAGTGAACTTGAATCTATTATGAATGATGTTTTTTCTAGTTTTGGTTTAGGGATTTCAAGCGTTTTGTTATTGGTTATGCTTTATTTCTTTATTAAGAAATATGTGAATTACAGAAAAGGAAGCTTAGATGAACAAACTCATTCGTTTTTCCAACATGTTTTACGCATGCCAGTTCCTTTGTTTGTAATTGGCTTACCACTTGTACTGAGTTTAATTTATACGTTCGGAATTACATATTTCATGTTTGGGGTATTAAATACAATGACTTCAGTCTTATTTGTAATTCTTTTTGGAATGGGAATAGATTATGGAATTCACTTCTATGCGCGATATTTAGAATTAAGATCAGCTGGTTTTTCAGTAAAAGAAGCTCTTGATGATACTTTTGAAAATACAGGTGTTGCAATTGCAACAAGTGCTTTAACAACAGCTGCAGCTATGTATGTATTAGTTTATGCAGACTTTAGAGGGTTCTCAGAATTTGGCTTCATTTCTGGAACTGGTATTGTACTTGCATTATTTACTATGCTTTTTGTTCTTCCTTCCATTGTAGTTTTATTGGAACGGTATAACTTAATTTTAGTAAATCACAATCAAGAAAGTAACTCAACGCAAAACTTAACGAAGTTTCCTTTTTCAAGAACAATCGTGTCTTTTGCAATTTTATTGAGCATAGCTTCTATCTATTTATTTAATGGAATTCAATTTGAATATAATTTTGGAAAATTAGAACCTGAATTTCCAGAATACAATAAATACCGCGAATTTGTCGGAGGCGGATTTGAATCAAGTTTAAGAAACCCAGCTTATATCCTAGCTGACTCAAGAGAAGAAGTAATAGAGATTACTCAAATACTTAAGCATAAAATGGAAACGGATTCCATAATCCCAACCATAAAAAAAGTAGATGCCTTACCAGATAGGTTCCCTGTAACTGATCTCGAAAAACAAGAAAAATTGAGCTCTATCGCAGATATACGAACTTTATTAAAAGATCCTTTTTTAATAAATAATACTTCTGAAGCACTTAATAAACTTAGAAAAGCTTCAAAAACGGTCGCTCCATTAGCTATGGACAGCTTGCCTGATTTCATTAAAACGAAATTCTTAACAAAGTCGGGTGATGTTGGAAACTTTGTAATAGTTTATCCAAGTGTTGGTTTGTCCGATGGACGATTATCCATTGCGTTTAAAGATGATGTAGGAAAAGTAACTTTAAAAAGTGGGAAAGAGGTTTATGCAGCATCAACATCTATTGTAGCTGCAGACATGTTAGATTTAATGATGAAAGAAAGCCCTTATATGGTTTCGGCTACTTTAATTATCATTTTTATGCTCATGTTGTTTGCATTTAGAAGTTTAAGATGGACTTTCATCGCTTTATTACCACTCTTAATTGGCTTAGTATGGACTTTTGGATTAATGGTGATTTTAGGAATTCCTCTGAATTTTTATAATTTAATTGTCTTGCCTGCAATTTTAGGAATTGGGGAAGATAATGGAGTGCATTTAGCCGCTCGTTATATTGAAGAAGGGAAAATGAGCATGTGGAATGTTTTATCAAGTACAGGTCAGCATATTTCCATTGGTTCAATAACAACCATGCTAGGATATATGGGACTGCTTTTTACACATCATCCAGGCTTGTATTCTATTGGTTTATTAGCCGTTCTCGGAATTGGAATGACATTATTAACCTCATTAACCGTTCTTCCTGCATTAATTCAATTTCTTGAAAATAAGAATTGGATTCACTTCGAAAGAAAAGGAATGTAAGCGCTTTAAGTCTAAATTCATTGAATTTATCTAAAAGAATGAAAACACAATATGGTAGTTAAAGACCAAATAATTGTTTTAAAAACCATAGATTTTCAAGACACAAGTAAAATTATTGGTGTTTTAAGCAAACAATTCGGTCGAATTAGTTTAATTGCCAAAGGAGCAAAAAATCCCAAAAGTAAGTTTGCTGGAGTTTTACAAGCAGGGAATATTTTAGAAGCTGTTTTCTATTATAAAAACGGAAGAGATATTCACACCTTGAGTGATGCGTCTTTTGTAGTAAAAGCCTATCCAATTCATTTTGATATGGAAAAATTGAGCATTCTACTCCCAAGTCTGGAGATGATAGATCAATTAATTTCTGAACAATCTCACACTCTTGAGTTTTATACGTTTACTGAAGGACTTATTTCTTGGCTGGTGAAAGAAAAGGAAATGGTAAAAACATTATTTCCTTACGTATTAATTCGTTTAGCAGAAATCTCGGGTATTCAGTTAAATTTTGAAGAAGAAACATTTGATCCTCAAGTAGATTATTTTTTGAATGGTGAAGAAGGTTTAATTAGTACCAAAGTGAGTAGCGGATTATCCATTAAATTACAACCTAGACAAGCGCATTATTTATTTTTGGCTTGTACCAATAGAGGGAAGTCTGTTCAAAATTATGAGATGGATAAATTTGAATTAAAGAACTTAATTCATCATATTGATGTTTATTTCAAACTACATATTGATGATTTGTTTGATAGGAAATCTGATGAGATCTTCGATGATATTGCAGACTAAACATAAAGAAAATTGAAAGTATGACAAAAGTTAGAGCACTTTTATTACCCATAACAAGTTTAATCAATTTACTTTTGATTATTGCTGTTTTTCAATTGTATAAAAATTACTCAGAAATGGAGGCAAAAATTGAGAATCAACATGCAATTGTTAAGGAAACGATAATTGAGCGTTCTAATAGTGGAAATGATTCAGTAAAAACTAGTTCTAATTCGAATGTAGAATCGAATGGATTTCGTTCAGTGGCTAAAAAAGGAACACAATCTGTTGTTTATATTGAAACTGAAATTGACGCGAAAAAAAATCTACCAAATGATAAAAATCATCAGTTTGATGAAAAATTTTGGGATCGTTTTGGAGGAAGACCTCGTTCTGTGTCTTTAGGCTCAGGAGTAATTATAACTGCTGATGGATATGTATTAACCAACAATCATGTTATTGAAGGAGCTATAGATAATAAAGTCACTGTAGTTTTAAACGACAATAGAAGTTATGATGCACAAATTATTGGTACGGACCCTGCAACAGACTTAGCTGTTGTGAAAATGAATAGTTCCGATTTTAATGCATTTGTAATTGGTAATTCAGATCAAGTTGAAATTGGAGATTGGGTTTTAGCTATAGGTAATCCATTCAGGCTACGTTCAACCGTTACAGCTGGTATTGTGTCAGCTTTGAGTAGAGACGTTGCAATTATTGAAGATAGAATGCGTATTGAAAGCTTTATACAAACTGACGCTGCAATAAATAAAGGGAATAGTGGAGGTGCACTTGTTAATCAATTTGGTGAACTAATTGGTATAAATACGGCAATTGCTACTGAAACAGGTTCTTATGAAGGATATGGCTTTGCGATACCATCTAATATGGCTATTAAAATCGCCAAAGACCTTATTGAATATGGAACAGTTCAAAGAGCTTATTTGGGAGTTCAAATTGCATCGGTTACTGTTGAACGCGCAAAAGAATTAGGTTTAAGATCTGTATCTGGGGTCGAAATTGTGAATGCTTTGGAAAATGGATCTGCATTCAATGCCGGAATAAAAAAAGGTGATGTTGTTTTATCTATCAATAGTAAACCAGTTATGGCCTATAATGAACTTCAAGCTAAAATCGCAGAATATCGACCAGGGGATGAGATTTCAGTTAGTGTTTGGTCTGAAAAGCAATTAGTGACTTTGAATGTGATTTTACAGGGAACGGAAACTGAATCTGTGAAAAACTGGCTTGGTTTAAACAATCAAATGGATGATTCTCTACAAGAAATTCCAAGTCAGATTGAAGAAGAAAGTAAAAGTGAAGAACCAAACTTAAGTCTTGAAACTACAAAAGAACAAAATCTAGAAAACTATTCTAATGAACTTGGATTTCGTGTAGAGCAGGACTTACATTCATCAAAGCTAATTATTGACTTTTTATCAGCTGAATCCATCTTTGCTCAGTCTGGATTACAGATTGGTGATCAAATTTTGGAGATAAATCAAAAGCCGATTCGTTCAGTAATAGATTTCAAAATTCACTTGCAGCATTATCAATCTAAAGGAATTGCTATCATTTTAAAAATTCAGCGTTCTTATAATAAAACCGCCTATTTCAATTTGATGTATTAAGACAATTGGGAGATTTTGGAAAATCTATAACGAGGCGTAATCAAATTAGTGTTGAAAAATCCTATCCAAATAAATTGCAAAAAGCTTTGAAATTTTAAAGCTGGTATTTAAAAATGAGCAAAAAAAAAGTTCAGAAAATAAATTCCTGAACTTTCAATTTGTTAAAAAAAAAGATTTTAGCGGTTCATTGAATTTAAAAAATCCATATTGTTTTTTGTACCACGCATTTTATCACTTAAAAATTCCATTGCTTCAACAGGATTCATCGTTGATAAATAACGGCGTAGTAACACCACTTTTTCTCGTTCTTCATCAGATGTAAGTCGCTCTTCTTGTCTTGTTCCGCTTTTGAAAATATCAATTGCAGGGAATATTCTACGCTCAGAAAGACGTCTATCAAGAACGATTTCCATATTACCCGTTCCTTTAAACTCTTCAAATATTACATCATCCATTCGTGAGCCTGTTTCGACTAAAGCTGTAGCCAAAATAGTTAAGCTTCCACCATGTTCAATATTTCTAGCAGAGGAGAATAAACGTCTTGGTTTTTTTAAAGCTTCAGAATCTACACCACCTGTCATTGTTCTTCCTGAGGTATTTCCAGCAACATTATAAGCTCGAGCTAAACGTGTAACTGAGTCTAGGAATACAACAACATCATGTCCACTTTCAACCATTCGTTTTGCTTTTTCAAAAACGATTTCTGCAAGTGCTATATGAGCTTCAGGTTTTTGATCAAAAGTTGAAGCAATAACTTCAGTATTTACCGTAGTTCTTTCCATTTCTGTAACTTCTTCCGGTCTTTCATCAATTAAAAGAATGATGATTTTTGTATTCGGATGGTTTGCAGAAATGGCATTTGCCATATTTCTTAAAATGGTAGTTTTACCAGTTTTGGGTTGTGCTACAATTAATCCCCTTTGACCTTTTCCAACAGGAGAGAAGAGATTAATCATTCGAGTTGTATAATTGAAAGGATCAAATTCAAGATTTAAACGCTCATCTGGATAGATTGGCATTAAATCGTCAAAGTCTTTACGATTATCTACTAAACTTCCAGGAACTTTACCATTTATACCTTCAACACGAAGAAGGGCAAAATAGCGTTCTCCCACTTTTGGAGGACGAATTACACCAATTACAGAATCTCCTTGTTTTAAACTAAAACGTTTAATTTGAGATGGAGAAACGTAAATATCATCAGGGCTTGTTTGATAATTATAATTTGGGGAGCGTAAAAAACCATAACCATCAGGTAATACTTCAAGAACACCCTCATTAATAATTTCACTTTCTAATTGTGGAATTACTAAGTCTAAACGTTCTTTAACAGTTGATACTGGTAAATCTTCCGGAACGCGCTCATTAAGTGTTTTTTTACGCGGTGGTGGAGGTGTTTGAGGCGTAACGGAATGTTTAATAACCGGTTGAGATGGAGATTTTTCAGAATCAGTTGATTTGACAATCTTTTTAATCTCTTTTTTTATTATTCGGCGAGTTGGAGTTGCAGAACTGTCGTTATCGGGAGTTTCAGGTTCTGCTTTTGATTCAGAATTCTGAATAGTACTCGATTTTTTTATGAAAACTCTTGGTTGTTCAGAAGCTTCATTTTTTGATTTTGAAGATTCCTCACTATTTCTCGAAATGGAAATACTTCGTTTAATAGTGGGCTGTTTTTCAACTTCTTTTTGAATTGAAGGAGTTTCTTCTGATTCTGCTTCTTCTAAAATAAAATCGTCAAAATCAGGTAAAATGTCATCTAATTCAGATTTAGTATCTGCGACTGATTCATCAAACAAGTCAGTTACTTTTTCTTTTATTTTACGAACGCTTCTTTTTTTAACAGGTTTTTCTATATCAACTTCTTCATTTTCCGATTTTGAAGAACTTACTTCTTTATTTTTTTTCTTTGACTTAAGATCTTTAACGGTTGGGAATTCTGGAAATGGGTTAAAGTCTTTATCTGTTGAAGACGAACTATTTTCGGCGTCAGTATCTGTAAGAGTATGTATTAAAGATTTATCAGCAGAAAGAGTTTTCGATATTTTGGAATCACTTAATTGAGAACCGCTAACCGACTTTTTCGTTTTTGTACTTGCTTTTGTCTTTTTGGGTGGCAGATTCTTTTCAATAATATCAAGCAATTCGGCATCTTGAAAGGGATTGAAATCATCAGAATCAGAACGTTTTCTTTTTCCAGATTTAGTTTTTTTATCTGAAATATCGTTTTCAGAAGTTGAAGAACCATCAGTTTGTTGTTCCTTCGCCTCAAGAATTAAAGCTATCAATGTGCTTTTAGGGAGAACCGAAACCCCTTTCAACCCTAATTCCTTAGCGTAGTCTTTTAGTTCTTTTAAAGTTTTAATTTTTAAATCGTCAATCAACAAATGATTAGACTCCTGTAAAGATTCGTTGCTACTCATGTGTAAAGAGTACTTGTTAATAATACAATAATGGTGTTTGTGTAATAGACTATTGCAATCTGGAAAGCGGGGCGTGCTGAAGTGTCTAAAAGCGGCTAATCCAGCCTTTTACAATAGTATAGAAATAAAAGCTTCCCGTGAAGATGACTTTATCGTTCCTTAAAGACTTAAACAGAGTGGGAATATGCGTTTCATCTATTGGAACGACATCAGAAAAATACGATGAAATTTGATTAAATGTAGCAGCCCGAGTAGAATTAATTGTAAAAAAATAGATTTTTTTGCAATTCTTGAGCAAATTAATCATTTCAGCTAAGTTTTTGTCGGCCATAAAAGCACAGATGATAACGACTTCATCCATATTCCACTTTGAGTTCACATTTTCTAAAAGCCAATAAATAGCTTCAGGGTTATGTGCTCCATCAAAATACCAAGAATGTTCAGGGATTAATTGTTCAAACCTTCCAAGTAATCCACTAATTTTCATTGCCAGTTTAAGTGCTATTAAACAATTGGGAAGGGAAACAGGTAGAACTGTTTCTAATTGTTTAAGGATATTTAAACAAAGTACGGCATTTTTATGATTAATACTTCCTTTAAATTCACAAAAATAAATTTCATCAGGAAAATTTTTAAAATAAAACGAATTTGAATCCACCGATATAAATGAGTCACTATCTAATTCTCTTAATTCTGCATTTCTACTTTTTGCAATTTCTTTAATTACAGATAATGCTTCATTCGGTAAAACTCCAGTAAATATGGGAGTAAATGGCTTAATTATACCAGCTTTTTCAAAGGCAATTTTTTCAATTGTATTGCCTAGTATAGATTGATGATCTAAACCTATACTTGTTATTACTGAACATAAAGGCTGAATAATATTGGTCGCATCTAATCTGCCACCAAGCCCAGTTTCAATTATTGCAATTTCTACATTTTCTTTTGCAAAAAGCCAAAATGAGAAAACAGTTAATTGCTCAAAATAAGTCAACTGATATTTCTGAATTAAATCGAAATAGGTATTGAAGAACAAAACAAAATCATTATCAGAACAGTTAATACCATTTAGTTTTACTCGTTCATTTAAAACTGTAAGATGTGGGGAAGTATATGTTCCCGTTTTATATCCTTCTTGAATAAATAGAGCTGATAAAATGGAACAAACGGTTCCTTTACCATTCGTTCCAGCTACATGAATTGATTTAAACTTGTTGTGTGGGTTTCCAATTTCTTTACAAAAGTTCAATACGGCGTCTATTCCAGGTCGATAAGCAATAGCTCCTTGCTTTTGAAAATCAGGAATTGAGTTTAGATATTCTAAAAGGCTTTGAAAATCTGGAAATCTCATTGTTTAATGAAAAAGGTAGAGTAATTATTTCTGTATTTTTGCTTCGAAAACGACATCTTTTTGAATAAATCAAAGGTACACTTTTGTCATGGATTCATTATATAAATCGCTTATTAAACCTTTACTTTTTTCTTTAGATCCGGAGACCGCTCATGAAATTACGGTTGAAACTGGTGTTTCCGCTTCATTCTTACGTCCGATTTTCAAATCTTTCCAAGCTGATTTTTTAGAGTCTGCGGCGTTTTCTTATAAGAATTTACAATTTAAAAATAGAATTGGTTTAGCCGCGGGTTTTGATAAGAATGCCCGATATTATCCACTAATGCAACAATTGGGTTTTGGCTTTCTTGAAATTGGTAGCGTAACAGCTAGAGGATCAAAAGGTAATACTAAGCCACGTTTATTTCGTTTGCCACAAGATGAAGCATTGATTAATAGAATGGGATTGAATAATGATGGCGTTGAAAAAATTGTTTCTCGATTAGAAGAAGCCAAAAGGGAGATTCCATTTGGAGTAAATATTGCAAAAACGCACTCTCCATTAATAATGGGTGAATATGCAATTCTAGATTATGTCGAAAGTTTTGCAGCGTCTCAATTTACTGCAGATTATGTAACAATAAATATTTCTTGTCCCAACACAGAAGAAGGCAAAACATTTGAAGATCCTGAGACACTTAATAATTTATTATATCAGATAAATTTAGTCAGGAAAACTGATAAACCTCTTTTGGTTAAGTTCTCTTCTGACAGCGATGAGATATTATTAAAAGAGTTGACTGATATATGCTTAAATCATAAAATAGATGGATTTATTTGTAGTAATACAAGCTCAAACCGTGCTAGTCTTAAAACAGAAATTCAAGAGTTGGCAAGTATTGGAAAAGGTGGCTTAAGTGGAAAACCTGTAAAAAAAGCATCTATCAAAAATGTAGAACGTGTTCGAACATTTGCTCCAAATTCCTTGATCATTGGTGTTGGCGGTATTTCAAGTGGGGAAGATGCAGTAGATTATTTAAAAGCAGGCGCTGATTTAATACAAGTTTATACAGGTTTGATTTATGAAGGTCCGGGTTTAGTGAAAAATATTCAAGCCAAACTTATTGAGTATTATAAATGAACTAAGAGTTCACATAATAATTTCACTCAAATCTAGAGACAATTGATGCTCAGAGAAAAATATAGTAGTTGAGTGTAGAACGTTTAGAATTATGATACCCAAAAAATTGATATGCAATAAATTATAGGTAGTTGCTTGATGGTTATTTCGTAAAATTTCATTTGAAATTCTACTTTGAAATGGTATAGTGAGATCGTGAATTAGTTAATTCGGCTTGTATCTTTTTTTACAGTTGAAACTCGACGAGTTGAATCTACTTGCTGTGTAGCTCTTAGATCTACTTTTTTCTTCAAGGTGTCAGCTGTAATATGAAAACCTTGTTCGTTTAATTGTATTTCTTTTTTGGAAGTCGAATCAGTTGTAGTTGGGGCTATTTTTTTTGGTTTTAACGATTCTGGAAGTGCAAGTTCTGCTCTAAGCAAATCTGTATTTTTTGAAGCCTGTGTTGTAGCATAAGTACTTTTCATGGTAGCTAAAATACTTCTAGAGCTATCCCAATCAGCGCCTGTGTATGGAAAGTAAGCTGAAAAGTCTGGTGTTTTAAGAGTTGAATCAACAAGATGTTTGTAATGTGCAAATTGAATAGAATCAGCGATAATTGTGGAATCTGAAAGCATTGTTTTTGCACTATCTTTTAAGATTTTAAATGCGTTTGATTCTTCGTTCCAATTGTTACGCTTTTGATCGTATTGAGAAAGTTTGGTGTGAAATTCATTTTGTTTGGTGGCATTTTCTACATAGGAAAATGCGGCCTGTTTAAGAAGAGTCGCTGAAGTTTCTTTGTCTTCAATGATTGAAGAAAGTCTTCTTAATTCTTCGGCTCGAGTTTTTGCAGGTAATGTCGACGAAATCTCGGCAAAATCGTTCAGTTGTTCTTCTGGTGTTTTTGAAGAAGTTGAATCGGAAGCTTCAAAATTATATTTCTGTGTTAAAACACTTGCAAAAATAGATTCCGGATTGTTTGATGTAACTTTAAAAGCTAATTCTCGAGCTTTAATAGAATCACCATTGGAAAAATATAATTCTGAAAGTGTAAATTGAGTTTGTGGTAAAACCTTGCTTTCAGGAAATTCTTGAATAATTCGACTATAGTATCTTTTTGCACTATCAGCTTCGTTCAAATTCAAATAAAACACATTCCCTGTCTCATATAAATTTGCTGCAAAATCATTAATAAATTGAACTTTTTTAGCCGAATCAAAAGGAATCTCAGCTAAATCAATTTTTAAAGCTTGTAATTCTTGTTGATTATTTTTTGTTGGTGCGCCTTGTTTAGCAGAACTAGAATTTTGATTTGAAACCATTACGTTTTTAATAGCATCTGCTCGTCTCCAATTATCAACTAAAGGTCTATTTCCCCATAAAGCCATAAATTGGTCTTTAGCCTGTTGAACTAACATAGGATTTTTGTGATTCAAAAAACCATTTTGTAACTGAGTTCCTTCTTGTTGCTGAGGATTATTTTGATTTGGGTTTGTATTTACAACAGCAAGTGTAGAGTTTGCTTTTTCCTGTTGTTTTTTTAATAATTCAAGTTCTTTTTTTCGAATTTCCTGAATTTCCAAGACGACAGAATCTAACTGCGCAGGGCTTAAGGTAGATAAGTATAAAAGACTATCGAATCGTACATTTTTTTTATGTAATCTGGCATAAGCACCATAATATTTCGATAATTCTGCGGCATTAAACCAATCCGGTAATAACTGAGAGTTCCCAGCTCTAGTATTTGCAGAATCAAAATAGGCAGCAGTTAGAATTAAATTCTTGTAATTATCACGGTTAATTTCAGCTAATCCATAATGTGCTTTAGCAGAAGTCTCTTTTCCAGGTGCTTTTAAGCGATTGTACAATAATTCTTTATAGACATTTTCTGCTTTTTTATAATCGCCTTTAAGTTGTAAAGTTCTTCCAATTTCATAGTTCAGATCTGCAATCACATCGTAGTTTTTACCATCGTTACTCATATCAACAAAGAGCTTAAGTGCTTTATCAAGCTTATTTGTTAGGCGTGCTATTTCTGCTTGTTTTCTTTTGGCTAAAAATTGAAGATTATAATCGTTTGTGAAGGATTTTACTTTTGAATATGCAGCAAGGGCTTTTTCATTTTCATTATTTCTTTCGTGTAATTGTCCTTTTAAATAATAACCTTTTGCTTTGTATTCCTTTTGTTTTAATCTAGGGAGGGCATTTTCTAGAAGTTGTTCAGCTTTATAATAATCTTCGAGTTCTACATAAGTTTCTGCTTCAATAAGTTCGACTTGAGCTTTATTTTGGGGGCTCCATTTGGTATCAATTGCACTTAATTCTTCACTAATTAAAGCTAGGGCTTCGTCGTAGCGTTTTGTTTCGTAGAATGTTCTTGCTCTCCAAAAAATGGCTTGTTGTTTTAAATCTAAATCGGCAGAATTATTCATTAATTCAATAAATTTTTCATCTGCAGAAAAATAGTTCATTTGAAAAAAGTAAGATTTGCCAATAAGAAAGAGTGCGTCATCAACCCATTTAGACTTTTCGTATTCTCTTAAAATTTTTGCACCCTTTTCGATTGCTTTGTCAAAATCTGTGAACCCTGCTTTGCTTGGGATTTCTGTTACACGAATGGGTTTTTCAGTATTTAAAACTGGCTGAGCTTTCAGTGAAGCTTGGTAACCTTTTTCAAAAGATTGATCAGCATTAAAAAAAGTATTGTAATAAGCAGTAAAGTTTCCCCATTGATATTTCATCGATGAGCAAGAGCCCAGTAATAAAAGAGAAATAAAAATGAGGAAACTTTTAAAGTGCTTGGGCATGAATTAGATAATTGATGCGACCTTAATCATATTAGTACGACCTTTTTCGGATAACGGCATACCTGTAGTAATTATTACTCTGTCACCTGCATTTGCATAACCTTTTTCTTTTAAAAAGGTCTCCATTACTTGAACAGCGGTATCTGTGTCGTATAATTCATCAATTTTTACTGATTGGACACCCCAAACTAAGTTTAATTGGCGGCGTACTTCTAAGTTTGAAGTAAATGCAATTACTGGAACTTTAGGTCTGTATTTTGCAATACGTCTTGCAGTAGTTCCTGAGTGTGTTAAAACAGCAATCATTTTTGCTTCAACATTTTGAGAAAGTCGAACACTTGAATAAGAGATTGATTCAACAATTTGCTTTTCTTTCCAATCAGGCTTTTTGAAATCAAGAACATTGTAGATTGATTCCGTTCCTTTTTCAATGTTTTTACAGATTTTTGCCATTGTACGAACTGCTTCCATTGGGTATTTACCTGAAGCAGATTCACCAGAAAGCATCACAGCATCTGTTCCATCAAGTACAGCATTCGCAACATCTGAGCTTTCCGCACGAGTTGGTCTTGGATTAACAATCATGGAATCGAGCATTTGTGTAGCCGTTATTACTGGTTTACCAGCTGCTTTACATTTATTGATAATCATTTTTTGGACGAGAGGAACTTTTTCATTCGGAATCTCAATACCTAAGTCACCACGAGCAACCATAATACCATCGCTTTCTTCGATAATATCATCAATATAATCAAGAGCTTCTGGTTTCTCGATTTTTGAAATAATAGCTGCATTACTACCTTTTGCACGAATTCTTGAAACGAGTTCTTGAACATCTCTCGGGTGACGAACAAACGAAAGAGCAACAAAATCAACGCCTTGGCCCAAGCCAAATTCAAGGTCGATAATATCTTTTTCAGTTAATGAGGAAATTTGAACATTTACATTAGGAAGATTTACACCTTTTCTAGGTTTTAGCAAACCTCCAACCACAACTACTGCAGTAAGTGTTCTATTTTCATTGCGTTTTAAAATTTTGAGTTCTAAAAGACCATCATCCATAAGAACTGAATTTCCTTCTTCAGCATCTTCTACTAAATTAGGGAAATCAATAGGAATAATTTCAGGAGTTCCTTCTACATCTTCAGGTGTAATAGTTACATAGGTGCCTTCTTTGAGTATTTGGCCACCATCTTTCATTTTTCCAACACGAATTTTTGGACCTTGTAAGTCCATTAAAATTGGAATATTGTAGTTAAGTTCAGCAGCAACACTACGAATAGAGTCGATAACTGATGCGTGGTCTTCGTGTGAACCGTGCGAAAAATTCAGGCGGGCAACATTCATACCTGCTAGCACTAATTCTTTAATTTTTGCCCGTGTATTCGTTGAAGGGCCGATGGTGCAAACTATTTTGGTACGGCGATCAGCAATATTCATTAAAATCGGATTAAGAGTTTTTTATGGAAAGGTTCTACATTTTCAGTTGTTGAATTAACTTAAGATATAAAATCCCAACTTATGCAGGTCAATTGAATACTATTAAGATTATCATAGATAACTGACATAATTTAAAGCTTTGGAATTTTATTTTAAAGAAATTCGTGAAAAGTGTAAATGATGGTTGTAATTATGTCCGAATTTAATGAATCGGCTAAAGACTTATCTACTTGAATCGAAAAAACTGATTAATTATTCATGAAAACGCTTAATTTTTTTGCTTAGGACATCATAAAGACTCTAAATTAGACACTTCCTTTGTTTTAATTGTATTTTGAAACCTGAAATTTTAGAATGAAGGGCGTATAATCGGTCGTACTACATGTATTATAAATCAAAACTTTCCGGTCAACAATTTTTTAATGTATTAGTTGGATTATGTTTCATACTAATAAATGTGACTTGCTCATCAACTGAGCAAAGGGGACCGGCTCGTAATTCGAGTCAATTTTATCGGATTGGGTATCCTGAGGTTACAACAAATGCAGTTGGATTAATAAATGTTCAGGAGCAACCTGTACTTTCCGTATTTGTTCAAATTGGCTTGAGTTCTATAATTACTCGTCAAGAAGGAGATGAAAAAGTTGCTGAAGTCGTAATAGAAGCAATAATTGAGAAAATAGTTGGTGAGCAAAGTCAGAGTTTTAGAAAAGCATACACCTTGAATTTAATTGATGATATTATAGCTAACAAAGAAGGTAAGTTTGAGTTTACGCAACAATACCCCGTTGAATCAGGCTTTTACAAAGTTGCTGTACAAGTAACTGATCAGCAGACTCAAAAAGTTGCCACTGTTGGTGTAGAAACAATAGTACCGAATATAAGCGCAACTGAGCCAGAACTGAGTAACTTAGTTTTTTTAGTTAAAGACAAAGTTACTAATCAATTTAAACCATATTTAACCTCATCAATTCCACAGCGTTTCGATTCTCTTCAATTGTACGCTCAGTTTATTACTGCAAATAAACCATTTAAAAAAGCCCAAATCATAATAGATAGAATTCTTTCAGATAGTTTGCCTGCTAGAAGACTTCATGAGCAGGAAGTTTTACCAGGACAATTACCATTTGTAGGTATTGATTACCGAAAAACTCGATCTATTTATACAAATGAGTTATTCAATAGTCGTGATTCAAATCAAAAATTACATGAGGTTATTGAAACATTACCCATGCCAAGAACAGGCAATTATGTTGCGCATGTTCAAATTGATTATGCAGATACGATTAAAGTTCAGCGAGATTTATATTTCTCAATAAAACCTTCCTATTTCCCACGACTTAAGACCATTCGAGAATTAGCAGAACCTTTAGCTTATTTGATGGACGATAAAGAATATATAAAGATGATGCGTATTCAAGACCCGGATTCAATGAAGAAAGTAATTGATTCATTTTGGATAAAATCATTGGGAAATCCGAGATTAGCGAAGCAATCTTTGCAATTATATTATGAACGAGTTGAACAAGCAAATCGCCAATTCACCACATTTAAAGAAGGTTGGAAGACCGATCCTGGGATGATTCACATTCTTTTTGGTTCTCCACGAGTTGTAGATCAGATTTTCCGTGATGTAATTTGGGCCTATGGAATGTATCAAAATCAGAACTATTATGATCCTTCTACTACGTTTATTTTTATTCGAGTTGGAGCAACAAATAATTCATTTCCATTTGAGCATTATTTATTAAGAAGAGATGCCAATTATTTTCAAACTTTTCAAAGAATTCTAGAAGATTGGCGAAGCGGGGCAAATCTAATAGACTAGTAATTTAGGGTATTATTGTTTCAACTAATTAATAGCTGATTCTCATATCGAACAGTCTCCGTAAGATTCAAAAAACTTAGTTTTGGAGGTAACAATTACATTCATTTTACTCAAAGTTTCTTTTTTCAAAGAACACTCGATTCAGAAAAAGGAATAAACATAAGATTTTGTTGAAATTATGAAGACAAAAAAGTCTTAATCTTGTGTTTAAGTTGCTTAGTTTAAAGAGTTGTTAGTCTAACGTAGTAAAAGTTTAATAAAAAATATTAATGATTTAAAAAGTGTTCAAATTAGCTGTATTTTGAACTTGAAATAAATGAATGTACTTTAAGTACTTAAATAATTGGTTTAGATTTGTAGTGTGAAAACGCTTTTTTCGGACGTATTCTAAAAGTGATGAAATTCTGATTCTGCAAAATCGGTTTAAATTCCATATTTTTGCCCTGCAAATTTAGCCCTCAGTTGTCAGAAAAATCAATTTTACTGAACTAAATTACAGACATTCAACACTTTAAAGGAAGAGCCGAATGAGTCAAACTTCACAGGAACCTGTTTTTACCCCAACGGGTGTCTTTTACAAGACGACAGAATTACCAAAACCAACTGAAAAAAATCACAAAGACTTAGGACTCAGCGAAAAAGAGCTGATCTCCATGTTCAGATTAATGTATTTACAGCGTCGATTTGAAGAACGCGCTGCACAAAGTTATCAAAAAGGGAAATTCGGTGGATTTTGCCATTTATATATAGGGCAAGAAGCTGTTTCTACTTCATTTCAACAAGTATTAAATGCCGACGATGACATGGTTTCAGGTTATCGTATTCATGGAATTGGCTTAGCTAGAGGAATCTCTGCAAAAGCATGTATGGCAGAATTATATGGAAAAGCTACAGGCTGTGCGCACGGGAAAGGTGGTTCGATGCACTTTTTTGATGCTGAGCGCCATTTCTGGGGTGGACATGGTATTGTTGGTGGGCAAATTCCATTAGGAGCAGGATTAGCGTTTGCTAATAAATACAATAATACCAAAAGACTTGCTGTATCCTTTTTTGGAGACGGAGCAGTTGATCAAGGATCATTAAATGAGTCCTTTAACTTAGCTCAACTTTGGAAATTACCAGTAATCTTTGTAGTTGAAAACAATGGTTACTCAATGGGAACAGCAGTTGGTCGTCACTCAGCAGGAGAATTACACCAAAGAGCGTTGCCTTATGGAATGAAACACGCCGTTCTTAATGGACTTGATCTATTTTCAATGATTGAAAAATTGCAAGAAGTTGCAGCAGATATTCGTGAAAATAGTAATCCATGGTTTTTAGAGGTCAGAACCTATCGTTATCGTGGTCACTCTATGTCAGATCCGCAAAACTATCGCACAAAAGATGAGATGGATGAGTTTAAGCAACTTGATCCAATTGAGAAATTAAAAGCTTATATCATCACAAATAAAATCACTGAAGAATCTGCTTTAGAAGCCATTGAAGAAGAAGTTAATGCTGAAGTTATGGACGCAATTGATTTTGCAGAAAACAGTCCATTCCCAGATGCTGAAGACTTATACCGCGATGTATATGTTGAAAACGACTTCCCATTCACAGTTTAAGAAATATAGATAAGGAGAAATTATACCATGGCTGAATTACAATTCAGAGAAGCTATCAGACGTGCATTAACAGAAGAAATGCGTCGTGATGAGCGTGTGTTTATTATGGGAGAAGAAGTTGCTGAGTACAATGGTGCTTATAAAGTAACTCAAGGCATGCTCGATGAATTCGGTTTCAAAAGAGTTATCGATACTCCAATTTCAGAATTAGGTTTTTCAGGTTTAGGTGTTGGAGCTGCAATGAATGGACTTCGTCCGGTCGTGGAATTCATGACTTTTAACTTTGCACTTGTTGCTATCGATCAGATCTTAAATCATGCTGCGAAAATTCGTTACATGAGCGGTGGACAGGTAAAAATTCCAATCGTTTTTCGTGGACCAAACGCATCAGCAGGTCAATTAGGTGCTACGCACTCGTTGGCATTCGAAAGTTTGTATGCACATTTTCCTGGATTAAAAGTTATTTATGCTTCAGAACCTTATGAATCTTATGGTTTATTAAAATCTGCTATTCGTGATGATAATCCTGTTATTTTCTTAGAGTCTGAGCAGACTTATGGAATGAAACAAGAAGTTCCTGATGAAGAATTTTTAATTCCAATCGGAAAAGGAGTTATTAAACGTGCTGGAAAAGATGTAACAATTGTAGCGCATGGAAAAGCTTATTTTGTAGCTCAAAAAGCAGCAGAAGAATTGGCAAAAGAGGGGATTGAAGCAGAAATTATTGATCCAAGAACTATGAAACCTTTCGACATCGATTTAGTAGTTGAGTCTGTAAAAAGAACCAATCGTTGTATCGTAGTTGATGAATCTCATCCATTTGCGGGAATGGCCGCTGAAATTGGCTTTCAAATACAAAGAGAAGCGTTTGATTATTTGGATGCACCGATTCTTCGTGTTACATTACCAGATGTTCCGGCACCATTTAGCAAAAAATTATTTGATTTATGGTTTCCGCAACCAAAACAAGTGATTGATGCGGTTAAAACTGTTTTATATCGCAATTAGAATTTTTAAAATCAGAGGAATTTTTTATGGCAATCGTAATTGAAATGCCCAAACTTAGCGATACAATGCAAGAAGGTGTTATCGCTAAATGGAATGTTAAAGTAGGCGACAATTTAAAATCAGGTGATATTATTGCCGAAGTAGAAACGGATAAAGCTACCATGGACGTAGAAGTCTATGACGCAGGCACAGTATTGAAATTACTCGCCGAAGAAGGCGAAGCCGTTGCATTAGGTGCAAAGATGGCTATTATTGGTAAACCTGGAGAAGATATTTCGGCTTTAATTAATGGCGGATCTGCGCCTGAAGCAGCAAAACCTACTGAAGTTAAAGAAGAAGCAAGCAAACCCGAACAAGAAGCTTTTTCTGATCCAATTCTTGGTAATTTAGCAAATGGAGCATCATCTTCTGAAGATGGAAGAATTAAAGCTTCTCCTTTAGCAAGAAAAATTGCACAAGACAA
>Ga0100379_10000774_pt1 | contig 33683 bp, 33 predicted proteins | sample CryGeymeta201503_FD_80418 | JGI IMG/M metagenome (GOLD analysis project Ga0100379, IMG submission 80418) | Groundwater microbial communities from Crystal Geyser aquifers in Utah, USA - Crystal Geyser metaG 2015-03 | ecosystem: Environmental > Aquatic > Deep subsurface > Groundwater | place...
AAATGCTGACAACATAAACGCCGGAACTCTTCCTGTATCTCGAGGCGGTACGGGCACAACAAGCTTTACAGCTGGGCGGATTCTTTATGGAAATGGTACAGGCACCTTAGCTACTTCAGCGAACTTATATTGAAATGATACTAGTAAGATACTAAATTTAGAAAATGGTGGAAAAAATGAAGTAACTCTTAGATTTATTAGATCAGGCGCTGGGCAACATGATTTGCAAATAAGTGTGATAGGCGGGAATATGAACTTTGATCATAGAAGTGACGAAGCAAGCTGGGTAACTAAATCTTATATAAATAACTCAGGATTTCATCTTTCAAATCAAGCTACAGCAATTACACATGCTGTAAGAGCTGATAGGTCTATCACCATATCTGGAACAGCTAACCAAATAATATCCTCTGCTGGAACTCAATACCTTACTGGAGACAGGACTTGAACATTATCGTTACCACAGGACATCCATACTGGAGCAGAGCCCCAGTTTAACGGAGCAGTTTTTAACGTAGGGCTTACAAGAAAGGTAAGAATAACATCTGGGTCAACAGGTACTGAGGTAATTGGCCAAACTACTGAGGGGCTTCTTTTACACGCTAATGCCATGAATGATACTTTTAAGTATACCCCGGCAATAATGTTTGGTAGCTCAGATTCAGAGTTTACTACAAATAACCCAAGAGTGGGCGCAGTAATTGTAGGATATGCTACTCAAGCCTATAACGATGATAATGATGGGGGAATGGGCCTTGAGTTTAGAACAGGGGATAATAATAATGGTGGAGAGCTAACTACTGCTCTTACTATTACTAACGGGCAATCGATTATTTTAGCTAACCAAGCTACGGATGGGACTCATGCGGTAAGGGCTGATAGGACTATAAATTTAAGTATAGGTAACTCATTAACTAAATCTGGCATTGACTCCCAAGCTTTATCCTCTAATATATCCTGAACTTTAGATACAATTCAAGATATTAGAACCTCTGCCAAACCTATATTTTCTCAGATGACTGTAGGAAATACTTTAGTTTATGATACGGAAGGCTCTTTAGTTGCTTACGGTTCTGGTAAAAACATATTAATAGTTCAAACAAGTGATAATTTTTTAGAGCGGGGCATTTCTTTTAGGAACTCTAAAGGCTCTTACATAGGGTCTATTTATATAAAAGACGCTGGGTCTAATACAGGTACTTTAACAATAGCGGGGACTACAACTATACAAACAGATGTGAACAGCTTAACAGACTATGTAAAAGTATTTAATGATGGTAAGGTACTTATCGGTAGTGGAACTTCGACTTCCTACTTACTAGACGTTGCAGGAACTTTAAACATACAGGGAGCAGCAACATTCTCTGGAAATATTACAGCCTCTTCTGGAACTATAAGAGGTGGTACTATCACACTTTCTACGAATGCGATTTCTACGACCACTGCTGACCAGGATTTAATCTTAAACCCTAACGGAACTGGGTCTGTTCAAGTACTTGAAACTCTTAAAGTTGGGGATAATGTAGCATTAGGAACTTCTTGAATGGGTTGGGGCACTTTTGGTAAAACTGGTAATAATAAAGTAGTAATGGGTTATTTAACGGGTTCATACAATGTAGCAACTATAGGAGCCCATACAGCAGCATTAACAACTTGGGCTGATTTAGGGGTTATGGGCACAAGCTTAAACTTCTGGAGTGGGGCCACTATGACAAAAAGGTGGACTATAAACTCTAGCGGTAATTTAGTTGCTAATGGGGCTAAAACTATCTCAGCTGATACAGGCATTTTAACACTCTCTACTACTGGCGGAAATTATGACATAGAACTTAGTCCTGGTGGAACTGGGGGCGTAACTGTAAATTTAGCGCCTACTACAAATAACTTTAGTACAGGTATTATCCTAAAGAAATCCTCATCAACAAGCTATATTGGGTTTGTTAACTGGACTACTAGTACTTCTAATCTTAATCCAGGTATAATTGGGTATGGGGGCGCAGATGCTGCATCAAGTATCTCTATAGTAGCTGATGGGGTGGCTACGAGAACCGTTGGGCTTAGTATTAGCTTAAGAACGCTAAACTTAGCAGCTGCTCCTTCTATGCAATTAGTAGCTTTTAGGAACTATACTACAGACCAATGAATAATGTATGCTGATGGTAAATTAGAAGCACAGGGTACTAAAACTATCTCTACAACTTCCAATGGAAATCTGCTCCTAATGCCTAATGGTACAGGTAACGTAGGTGTTAACGAAGGCTCGCCTCTATACAAGCTGGACGTTGGTGGAACATTCCGAGCTCAAACTTCTCTTACTACTCCGATAGTAGATGGCGGCAATATCCGCATAACTGGGAATACAATAGCTTCTACGAATACAGATGGGAACATTTTTATATATCCAGCTGGAACTGGAACGGTTAATGTTTCTACAAACCTTATAGTAGGATTAGGGGCCGTAGCATCAGATTTAACAGCTGCGCTTATAAATGTAAACGCTTCTACAGGATTTGCTGGAATAGACTTAACCTCCGAGAGAACTTCTGGAAACATTGGTGGAGTAAGATTCAGAAATAGTACAAATAACAGGGTTGCCCAGATGATGGGAACTGTGACTGGGGAGCTTATATTCCAAACAGGCGCTACTACGGCTAATATAGCTGATCGTTGGACAATCACGAACACAGGTATATTAGAGGCCGCAGCAGCGCAAACGATTACTACCTCTACTGGAGCTCTTACGCTCTCCACAAGTGCAGGAAATGGTAATATAGACCTAACTCCTCATGGTAGTGGAGTAGTTAACATAACTACGGCCATTCTTAATTATAAGACTCTTTCTGGGAACACTACTTCTACTAAAGATAAAATTAGAGTTTGGAACTCAAGTATCTTTGCCATAGGTATGATAAATGGGCTAAGTTATGGTGGCATAGGGGGAGCGGGTACTGACTTTGCAATGACCTTCCAAATGAGCAGCTCAGCAACTCGTGGGTTCTGGTGGGGAGATGATGTACATACTCTTGCTCAAGGAGCAATGGCACTTACCACTAACGGAGACTTAACAGTTGCCTCCCGTATAAGAGTTGGTTATGGTGAATCAGATGTTACTGTTCCTTCCATTTCTTGGGCTATAGACGCATCCGGAAATGCTCAAATAGGTGATGGCGCAACAGCTGTTCTTAAGGGCCGTACTGCGGCCGCAGGAACATTTGACATAGGGCAAACTGGCGCTACAGGAAGCATACGTTTTGTAAATTCAACAGGCATTCGCCAATGGTCTATTGATTCTACTGGCATACTTGAGTCCGAAGGCGCAGAGACTATTCGTACCTCTACAGGAAGTTTAACCTTAGCTACTAATGGTGGTGATGGTAATATCATACTTAATCCTCATGGTACAGGGAGTGTAAACATTCCTACCCATACTACAACTATAGCAGGTGCTACATTTGCTAATGCTTGGTTTTCCTTAGGTGTAAGTACATCTGGATTAGCTTTTGATGCTAATGAAATAGTGGCTTTTGGGAATAACTTAAGCATAACTACCGCTACCTCAAATTCTATAAATTTTTATACCGCTAACTCCATTAGGTGGACCATAGGAACTACAGGTATACTAGAATCTACAGGGGAGCAAACTATAAAAACTTCCACAGGAACTCTTACCCTGTCTGCAGGCGGTGGCAATAGCAACGTTGTCCTAAGCCCTAGTGGTACTGGAAAAGTTTTAGCTTCGAGGGGCTTTGAACTAACAGTAACTACAGCAGAAAACGGTGGATGGGAACAAGGGATTATTATTAATAACACTTCGGCTATTACAGGAGAATCTGCAATTAGCTTTAAAAACGCTGGTATAGCTGGAACAGGCTCTAATCGCTGAACAATAGGCTTGAACCAAAAAAAAGTATTTCAGTTTTCTTACGGTGGAGGTTTTTTAAACCCTGAAACTCTTTTCTCTATAACTGAATTAGGTAAAGTTGGAATTGGAGAAGGTCTTGTAGACCCTAGCGAGCGTTTAACAGTATCTGGAAATATTGCTCTTACAGGAAATTTACTAATCGCGTCTTCAAAAGCTTTAGTTTCTCATCAGGAAGTGTTATCTTTCACTGTAAGTGATAATGTCATTCTAGCAACCGCCGCTGCAACATACAGAGGGGTTTTCTTTGATTATGTTATTTGGGGAAGTTTAGGCCAACGTACTGGAACCCTAATGGCATCCTATGATGCAGTACATGGGCTAGAGTTTACTGATACTTCTACTCTAGCAATGGGCAATATGGACGGGATTGTGCTAAGAGCAAACTACTCAAGTGGAGTACAGTTATTGGCTGATGTTGCTACAGGGACATGGAATATTAAAGTTATGGTAAGAGGAATTTAATGGCTAAGAATAATACAATTGAGTTAGTACGCGGGTTTACAGCAAAGAAAGACTCGTACTTTGATGAGTATGCCTTTTTTGAAAAAACAGCTTTTGTAGATGGAGGAGCTTCAACTTCCCTTTATGCGAGTGGGTTTGGCGGGTACGGTCTTAATATATCCAAAAATACCGAAGGCAAATGAGTAGCTGAAGTGGACAATCTGTCCGTTCGTGGGCGTATGACTGTTCATGAATTACTTATAAGCCAATTACGAGCTTCTAATGGAAATGTTCTTATATCCAAAACTGGTAAAGTTGAAAGCGTTGGTACGGGAGCCGACTATGTAAAACCTGAGAATCTTACAAACGGGCTACTATTGCACTTAACCTTTGATGAGGATTTATTAACAAACTACGGGTCTTATACAGGAGTTATTACTGCTGCGGGAGATGTTCAAAATAGAACAGGAGACTATAAAGTAGGAAGAGCAAGTGCATGATTTGATGGAAATACTAATGGCATAAGCCTAACCGAGTTTTCCCTACTTACAAGCACTGAATGGACAATTGCCTACTGAGCATACCAAGAAGTAACTAATGGTATGACCATTGGTAAAGCAGGTGATTCTAATAATAGAATCTACCATAGAGATGTGGAGACTCCTACTCCTGACATTGTTGTCCACTTAAACGATGGGACTAGCCCTAAGTTTCAAACTGCCTTACAATTAAATCAATGAGATCACTTTGCTTTGTCTTCTGATGGATTAGGTAACCTTTCCCTTAGGCATAACGGTATATTAGTTGATACTAAGGCTATTCCTACAAATACTGAATTTCTTGTAGATAACATAGGTTATCCTTATACTGCTAAGTCCGCATCCTCTTTTTCCTGGAGAGGCTACCTGGATGATATACGTATCTATGAGAACCGTATGCTCCAAGAAGAAGAAGTACAGTCCTTAGTAGATTTTGGCAATAGCACCAAATACCCGTCAGATAGCTTAGTAGCGTTATACACATTTAATGATGGAAATGCAGCTACCGCGTATGATTACACAGGTAATGGTAACAATGGTAGTATAGTTGGTGCGGCTATAACAAGTAGTATTATTGGTAAAGCATTACAATTTGATGGGGTGGATGATTATGTGATAACTGATATTAAACATCAAATGTACACTGAAGATTGGTCTTACGTTATCATATTTACACCACAAGATTTATCCAAAGATTTAATTCTAATCGAAAAAGGGTCGGATAGTAATGAAGGTAGGACTATACTTGGAACAGATTCCAATAGAAGATTAACAACATATATTGGTGGTGATGGTGAAATACTTTCTCCAATAAACATATTAACGGAGAATCAACAAAGCCATGTTGTTATAACATTTAATTCAAGTACAAATGAACTAAATGTTTATCATAACAATACATTAGTAATAACATGTAATCCTATTTTTGATAGTGCCTCATATCAATCAAATCCACAACCAATAATTTTAGGAATAGAATCAGATTTCACATCAGCAAATGCTTGGAGTGGCTCTATTCAAGAATTTAGATATTACAATAGAGTTTTAACTTCAGATGAGCAATCAGCATTATATAATAACAGATATGGTATCAAACTTAAAACGGGTGATGAAACTAATCATGGATTCTTAGTTGGTGATTTGATTAGAGCACAACGTTTTACTGGTAATGGAGTATATCAATCAGATGCAGTAGTTACCCATGTAAAAGGTCCTAAGGAGTTTTATGTAGAGCCTCTTAACTTAGCTAACCCCTCGTTAGAACTTCCACAAAAAGGCTTTGAGTATGTGGGTGTAGGTAACATTTATGACGATACTCGTCAAGGCTCAGTCCTTCTTGCATCTGAGGGCGTAAGTGCTCCATATGTAGATGTTATTGATGGAGTTACATCATTCGCGAAGTGAGGATCTCCTGAGGCCCTAAAAGCCAGAATGGGTAATCTATCTGGAATAGTTGATGCATCATTAGGGTTGAACCTCTCTAAAATTTATGGTTTCTATTCTGATAGTGTTTACCTTAAGGGCAACTTAGTTCTGGGTGGAACTAATAGTATTGCTCTTCAGGATAATACTGTTGCAATGGGTAACGTCACAGGAACAGCAAACAGTGCAATAAAAGTCGCTAATACAGGAACTGCAGCTACAAGCGGTATTTGGGGCTATGACATGGCAGGAAATACTACATTCTCTTTAACGCTTAATAACACAGCGTCTATTGCAGGATGGATGTTTGATAAAGATATTATCTGAAAGCAATTTAGTAACTCATTTATTACCCTATCTGCCACAGACTATACCACTACAAGCGATAGTGAGCACTATAGACGACCACTTGGATTTTCGGTTTGGAGAAATGATACCGATATTTCGGGGGGAGCGGGAGCTTTTAAAAATATTCGTTTAGGTAGAATTTCGGCAAAAGACGATTTTGATAACCTATCAGGAAATGACTGAGGTATTCAAATCATGCAGTATAATTCAAACGGTAGCTACTCTGATGTATTCAGAGTATCTGAGACTGAAAAATTTATAGCGGGTTGAAATTTCTCTACGTCTAGTCTATGGAGCACAGGTGCGTCAGGGTCTAATAATGCCTACGGGACCGGAATAACTATGAGTAGCGCAGGCTGAATTAGTGCACCTGCCTTCTATTTAGGTACAACCTCCTCAGGTATTGCTGGGTGGTATTTCTCAGATACTCAAATGTGGAGCGGTAATATAGCCGTAGGAAATGCAGCATCAACTATTGTACTTTCCTCAGGCTCAGCACCTAAAGTAGCTTTAGGCGCTACTGCTGACAGTATTACACTCACAGAAAATGAAATTGGGACTATAATTACTAACGCCGGATTCAAGTCTTATATGTCCCCAACGGATTATATACGAGTTACATCCACAGCGGTAGATTTAAAATCTAGTGCATTCTCCTTAGTCTCTGGAACAACTCTTCTCCTGTCTAGCGAGTCTACAGGTAGCTTACTGCTTGGAGGAGTTACCTACCCTACGGCCAAAATAGGCCTTATGGGCGATGGTAGCGGGAAGCTTGCTAATAACAATCTTTTTTGGGATTCTATTGGAAACGTAGAGGCCAAAGGTACCTTATCTGTTGGCGCTCCTATGGTTATAGCACCTTACTTTTTTGCAGGGCTGCTTAATAGAAATACTCTTCATCACCCTAACGCTGGCCAGGAAAACTTATCTGATACTCCCCTTTTAAGCTTAACAAATGGAAATGGTGGAACCTACTCTGTAGGATCAGAAGCAACTATATTGCCCGACACTACAACAGGAACTGCTTCTTATGCTACTAGAGGAGCAGCAGGCGATGGGGGTATAAGGCCTTATTATATAAGTAGTTTAGGACCCTTGAACTTAGTACCCGGAACTAACGACTTTATCGTATCGGCTTATGTAAAAGTTAGAAGTGGTACCTCCCCTTTTACAGTAGCGATAGGGTTATCTCAAAATGGAGATACTAATATAGAAACTTCAAACTTTTCTATTGACATTGCTAATGGGTGGACTAGGATTTTTGTAAAAAGAACGGCCATAGCCCTTAATGGTAGACCTAAGATATATTTAACTACTGCACTAAACACATCTATTTACATAGCTGATATTCAACTGGAGGTCGCCAATACAATTACTGAGCCAACCCCATACCAAAGAGTCTTACCAAAAACTAATATTAACGTATCCCCGTCATATGGAATGTGAGCATCAGTTGGGGGTTTTGGGGGTGGTACAAACGACCCTGCAGTGCGTCTTAATAATGCTGGGCTAGTAGTTCGTAAGTCTGGTGGAGTCTCTACTTGGTTAGGGAATGACACTATTTCTATAGGCTACACAGCAAATGAATGGGGAATCATAGGTAAATCAGGATCCGATTCTATCTTCGAATTAGGTTCAACCAACCAAATTGCAGGTTGGGCCTTTACTAATTCCAAATTATACAACACTACAGCTAAAGTAGAGATTGGTCAAAGCTTAACTAGAACCGATGAATACGCACAACTAGGAACTATCGGAACTGACAAAGGATTATTTGTTAGTGGGCTCGCAGGTAACTGGGTGGCTGCTAGAGTCACAGCTGCTGGATATGCTAATCTCTACGCTTATAAAGATTCTGCTAACGAAGTTGCTATAGGTGAGGATGTTAGAGCTGTAGGAACTGCAGCTGTAGGTAATTTCACTTTCAGAATAAGGGTAGCAGGAAATGATGTAATACACACTTATGATTCTACAGCCAAAATTGCTGGATGGTCTATTGATTCTTCTTATTTCTGGACCGGTACTAAAAAAACTTCTGATGGTTATTCTATCGATGGTATCACTTTAAAGTCTGATGGTTCTCTCTACTCTAAAAACTTCTATATCGCATCAGACGGTAATGCCTTCTTTAAAGGCAATCTCGCAGTAACTTCTATTCCAAGTTTAGCTACTCTAGATGACGGATTAATAGCTCTATACAGATTTGACGAAGGTTCTGGAAATGTTGCTATAAATAGTGTAAGCAATTCTTATAATGCTACTATGAACGATGTTACCTACACCCCAGGGAAAAGTGGTTTGTCTGCTAGCTTTAATGGTTCTACTTCATACGTTTTAACTGGTATCACTCACCAAATGTATACTGAAGATTGGACTTATTCTGTATGGGTTAATTCTGATACTCTAGCAAATAACACCACTATCCTTGAGAAAGGTAGTGACGTTAATACCAGTAGAACTGTACTTCGCTTTGGCCCAAGTGGGGATATTCAAACTTACATTGGCGGGACAGGTTTAATTTCTACCTCAACTGGATTAGTTTCAGCAAATACCTGGCATCATATTGTAATAACCTTCCAATCTTCTAACCTTAACCTTAAAATATACCTTGATTCTGCTCTAGTTAAAGATGTCACAACTGCTACTGAAGGTACTCAATCAACCCCTGCTGAAATAATACTAGGGGATGAAACTGGACCTTCGACACTTTCTGCATGGGCTGGCAAATTAGACGAGTTTAGATATTATAACAGAGTTATAGCTCAATCTGAAGTTCAAGCTCTATATCTAAACCCATCTGGTAATACTGGGGGTTTAATCTCAGCAAACCAAGTAAAAACTGGAGAGCTTCAGTCCACAAACCATACCTACACTTCAGGGTTATTTACTGATAACGGAACTTTACTTGATCTAAATAATGGATACATTAGATCTAAGAGTTTCTATATAGCTTCTGATGGATCAGGGGCTCTAGCTGGAGGTAATATTTCCTGGCTTGTTAATGGTAACACTACAATAGGTACTCCTACAACAGCTTCTAATATTAAAATTTATGGTAATATTGAAGCTTTATCCACCTACTCCTTACCTCAAGGTAATTTAGATTTTGTACTTCCTTTTAACGAAGCTTCAACTACTGCTATTGATTTAATTAGTGGCTTAACAACCACCGCTTATGGTTCACCTACTGTTTCTACTGACTCTCTCTCAAGATATTCTATCTATGTACCGCCTGGAACAAGCGGCTCCCATGGGTTAACTTTATCTAGTGATATATCAATAGAGGCTAATGAAGACTTTACATTCTCTTTATGGCTTAAACTAGATACTCCACAAGAAAGAGTAAGTTTTGGGTTAATAGGACATTCCACTGCATATGCTAGCGGGAGACTAGGGTTTGCTACTGTATCTAGCTTTAGAGCTAATAGCGGAGCATTTGGTGCTACTATCAGTTTAAGCTCTCCTGTGCCATTAGACCAATGGGCTCATTTAACAATTACCAGATCCTCAGGCACTCTAACCATCTATTTAAATGGGTCTTCTGTGGGTACTGGTGTTTTAGCAGGGGCTTTCCTTTTCCAAAAATTAGGAGACTCTCCAAATAACTCTTATTATGGAACTTTAGAGGGTAAGATGGATGAAGTTATACTTTACCGTAGATCTCTAACCGCTTCAGAAGTCAAAACTTTATCAACAACCACATCTGCCACTGAAGGTGGTTACTTATCTGCTAGTAAGATAAAAGCTGGAGTCATAACCTCCCTCAATTACTCTTATACTTCTGGTAATTACTCTACTGCTGGAACTGAGATAGATCTGATGCTTGGATCTATTAGATCCAATCAATTTAGTATAGATTCAGACGGTAATGCCTTTTTTAAAGGTACTTTAACTATCGGTGCTACTAATCTAAATGAGTCAAATACCTTAAATACTGAAGACTTCTCCTCTGGTAATGTCAACCATAATGCTAATATGACATTAGTTGCCCCAGATGGAAGACCCTCAGGTTGGTATGCAGCCCATGGATCAGCTATAAAGTCAAACATCTCTTATGAGGATACAGATAAGACAATCCTTAAACTATATCATGCTAGTGATACTAGTATTGGGGTTGCAGGTAAAGCTTTTAGAGTTGATCCTTATACAGATTATACTATAAGGATCAGAGTAAAATCTAATGTTGCTAGTGCAACTGGGTTCTATTTCAGAATAAATGAGTTAGATGCAGAATTACCTGTGGGTAAATATGCTATAAGTAAAAATTCACTGGTGAGTAGTGAAGCAGTTGTAGAGGAAAGGACTCGCCAGATAAACATATATGATAACAAACCAATAACCACTAGTTGGGTAGATTATACCTTTATATATACTCCTACCACCACAGCTTTGCATGCATCGCCTATCTTCTTTAATTGGGACGGTATGGGTACCTCAGAACTACATATTGAGCTTTGTGAAATTATACCTAACTCAGAGAAGAAAACTAGAGGCGCTGTTGCAGGTTGGACTATATCAGGAACTCAAATATCCTCTACTGGAATTGCACTTACGAGCGACGTAGCCGCAGCTAGTGCTTCTATAGCCTTAGGTACTTTAACAGGCATAAGTCCAGCTACTACTAACCGAGGAGTCTTCATGAATGGAGCCGGTGACATATTAATAAAGGGTAGTTCCACTTCCGACGCAAACTATGTTTTATTCGATTCCAGTGGATTAACTGTTAATAGTAATAATTTTTCATTAACCTCTACTGGGTCTATTGGCTTAGGGGCGACTACTTATGCTCTAGGTGACGGCGTTTGGATTAGCTCTACAGCAACTAATAGGTTTAGGGTAGGTAATGCATCTGCTGCAAGAATGCAGTGGAATGATACTGATCTACAAATTTATAACTCAGCGAACAATTTAGTTGCTACTTTTGGGGGAACTAACCGAGTAGGTGGATGGTCTGTAGGAAGTGGGACGACTGGAACTCTTTCTGCTACAAACCTAGTATTTACCCCAGGAGCAGCTAACGCTGCTCACATTCTAGCAGGTACTGGCGCTACAGCTGGTGGTATAAATGCAGCTAATGCTGCAGGCGATATAGTTTTTTGGTCTGGGGCGACACAGGCTAATAGGGCTGAAGCGCTCTTTAGGGTTACAGCTGCAGGTGCTATTACAGCTACTAGTGGTACAATAGGAGGGTGGATTTTAAGTGCTGATGATCTATCTAATGGAATTATTACTTTTGGGAATGTAGATTATTTTGATCCAAATGAAGAGACTGGAGATTTTTGAGTGGTGGATAATGTTGTTTCTGGTAGTACAGCACTAACTGAAACCTTTGGAATTGTCACTAGTGCTGATAATAATTCTTTTTACGTGGGGGGTGCTTCACCGTCTTTACCAACTAATATAAATTACTACGCTAGTACAGCAGGAGGGACTGCTACTTATAAAATTACTATGAGTTTGGGTAGTATATCTACTGGAGCTTATATTAATTTTTCTACAGACATAAGTACTTTTGGTCATGAGGGATGCACGTATACTGCTACTGCTAGATTAATAAGCAATGGGGTAGAAAAAAGCCAGTCAACTATAACAAGTTTTTATTATATTGGGGGTAAATTAAAAGTAGATTATAAAACTACTGAGTTACTTACATCCACTGTTCTAGAGTTGTCATTGTCAGTAGTTACGGTTGGAACTTCGAACCAACTCAATGGGTTTATACAAGCTAGTAACCTTACTTTACGTAAATTAAGCCCTAAAATTTATGTTAGTCAAAACCAGCTTCTCTCATACTCCTCCCCTAGTAACTACTTTAACTATACCCCCCTTGGATTATTCATAAAAGGTGGAGCACTAAGTGCTGATAGCCTTGTTTCGAGTGAAACTATTTTAAATGGAAAAACAACAATAGGTGGGGCAGTAGAGGTAAGTAATGGCTCAAATGTGTTCGATATTAAGGTTTATAGTACTTCTGGAGGTATGGGTGGGATAAAAATTGATACAACTGGAAACACCTCTGGGTACTTTATATCACACACAGTAGACAATACTGGAGCCACAATCGCTTCTAGCTCTACTATAAGAAAGCTAAAATTACAAGGGAGGTTCAATCAGCTAACTAGCCTGGACTTGGACTATAGCGCAACCTTAATATCTTCCACAGGATTGTTAGCGGGGTATAGTGGTTATTCTACATATATAAAAGGAGGGGCAGGTGCGAATGCAACAATTTACGGTTCTGGGGGTAGTGGGGGGACTGTTTATATAGCTGGGGGAGTTGGCGGTGTAGGGACAGACGGAGCCTCTGATGGAGCAGATGGATCTGTTGTTCTGAAAACAGGCGGCACTAATAGGCTTATAGTCTCGCCTACGGGCATATGAACAGCAGTAGGCCTAAACGTAACTGGAGACCTAAACGTAACTGGAGACATAGTCTCTAATGCTACAATAAGCGCAGAGGGGCTTATATCGACTACATTTGGAGGATTTTCCTATGCAGCATCAGCATTAAATATAGCTATATTAACGAGTAAGGACTCAAATAATAATGGTATTCTATTAAGTATTAATATCAACGGTGATCCTTATTTTGCTCCAATAGAAAATAATGTAACAAATTTTAATAAAGAGTTTAAACACATAAGCTCTAGCTCAAAATGACAAGTAGAAGGAGCTTTTGATGTCACTGGAAATTTAACAGTTGGTGGAAGCATTACCTGAGGAACCTCCGATATACGCCTTAAAAAGGACATTGTTTATCATCCAAGAATGCTTGATAAGATCTCCCAGTTTAAAGCTTTCTCTTACCATGAGGACTTTAGTGCTCATCTAGGTGTCAAAGAGTCTAAAAAACGTATGTGGGGTTTCTCTGCTCAAGAAGTACAAAAAGTATTCCCTGAACTGACCCCTCCAGCTCCATTTAATAATGAATATCTCACTATTGATTATACTAGAATGGTACCACTATTACATAGCGGCCTTATGGAAACATGGGATGAAGTAAAACATCTTAAAAAACGTATTAAAGAGTTGGAGGAAAAATTAAATGGCCTTACCCGCTAGTGGTGCTATAAGCACGGGGGATTTAGAAACTGAGTTCGCAGGGTTTACCCCTGCGACTAAGACGCTTGAAAATTATGCAGCTGCATGTGGGTCAGGAGGTACTGATACAGCCCTTTTTAATAGCAAAATTTGCCCTATTACTAGTGCTGTATATTTTAACAACTTCACTAACCCCGTAATAAATCTAACGGCCTTTATAACAGGTACAACGGGGTGCAGAGCTAGATTGGAGCTTTCTAGCAGCCCTACTTTTGCAGAAAATACTTCCTATTGAGGAAATTGGGTAACTATAACAACAGCTGACTACGAGCTAGCTCAAGGTGTATACCGGTCATATACAGGAGTATGGTATGCCCGAGTTGTTCTAGAATTTGGGGTATCCTACTCCCATAAAAAATATTCTGCTATTTTAAACTTAGGGACTATTTAATATGAAAGACTTTTTAGACATAGAGTTTAAGATAACTCCAAAAAACATAATCTCTCTTTTTATATGACGGAGCGTAAAACCCACCCATCGGAACGTGGGTGGGTAGTTCACATTCATTACTACGCTTGTAGACGGGTGGTATGCTATAGAAAGCAAAATAGAAAAAGGGCGCGCACTTCCTCGCCCTGGAACAGGTCAGTACTTTATTGATCGGAATGACAATGATGCAACTCTCTCTCTTGACCACCCAGCCGAGACGAGTTTGACTTTAAATACAATGCAATACTAAGTGAACTAGAAATTTTAGAAAATAAATTCAATGAATATAAGAAAAATCATCCTAACTAGCTTCTTTCTTTTACTAGGAGTAAGCGCACTAAACGGGCAATCTTTTTACCCAGATACAGTTAGAGTCCTTATAGAAACTGAAGAAGACTTTCTAGTCTACTTCTATGCTTACTAGCCCCTTATTTTTTTAGATTAGGATTCTTCCTACTTCACGGTTACAAGCATTCTTCCAAGCCTGTCAGGAGTAGGATCATTTTCAGAAAGAATAATTATCTCATCATTATTAATAAGGCTTCCATAGACGAGGAGTAAGTGTGTACAAAACCCTACCCCTCCCCCCCCTGAAGCTTATAAAGAACTCTCCCTTAAAGGATTTCAAGTCTAAAAAATCGGATTACTAACTCCTAATTACTTGAATATTACTCTAATATGTAATAGAATTAGAGATACACTTAACAGTTAACTAAAAGGAAAAAAATGGATATAACTTTAGAAGGAATTGCCGCTATATTAGCTGCGTTGCTGGGAGGTAGCGGACTTCACCGTATATTCAGAGAAGTCAAGGACAGGCTAAACAGTGCCAAGTCAAAAGAGGCGTTTTTAGACATCTCACTTATCTATGAAGCTATGCATGATATTGTAGCGAATACAACAATCAACAGGGTTCTTATTTTAGCTACCCACAATGGTGGGCATGAGATAAAGCCTGGTACAAAGCTTTATGGGTCAGTGCTTTACGAAACTGTAGCCCAACCATTCGTAAGTGTAAAGGCCAGCTACCAAAATATACCACTAGATGCCGCTTATGTTCAGGTGCTTGTTGAGCTCCTAACTAATGGAAGTGTTGGAACGGTTACAGACACTATGCCTAAAGGAGTCTTAAAGGACCTTTATGAGCGTGAAGGGGTTAAGTTTTCAAAACTATTCTATTTAGCCGATAATAACCTTAAGAAAATTTGATATATATCCTGTGCCACAGAGCAGGATGTTAAAGGAATTGCAGGATTCGAGCGTGTGATAATAGAAAAACGCGTAGCTGAGATATCCAGAATATTAAAAAAATATAGTAAATAGCATGAAAGAGTTCTTAAAAAAAGTAATTACCGATTCGGACGGTAATCCATCCAGCAAGCGCTTAACAGTCTTTATTTGCCTAGGGCTTATGGTGCTTATAGTTATAAGCGAGCTTTTCTGGGGAAAGAGTGTTCCCCAGTATACTTTTGAAGCAATTATGTGAGTGGTTATAAGTGGCTTAGGTACTGCAGTTCTTGAGAAGTTTTCTACTAAGAGAGGAAAGGATGGCCAATAAAATACTAGGAGCTATTTTGGCTCTTATACTTATTTACGCTTTCTGGATGAAAGAGTTTACTGTTCCTAAATTGGAAATGGAGCGGGACCTTTTTAAGGAAAAGTATTCCCGTAGCATGGAAGCTCTTCAATCTGCTCTCGATAACCCTGTAGTGCACAAAGAGACTACCTATGTAGAAATAGAAAGAGTGGTTTATATTGACACCAATAAAGTTACCTTCTGGAGACCTAAGGATAATGAAACCATATTTGAGTCTAACTTTGGGGATTCTCTACTCTCAGGTAAAATAAAAACAAGAGTTTATGGGCTTAATATAAAGTTACTAGCTCAAGGTTTTAGCTATGATCTGCGGTACCCAGTATACAAGGAAAGTAGCACTATTACAGTAGTGCAAAGAGTAGAAGTGCCTCAGCCTTACCCTGTGCCTCAAGAGCCTAAATGGCGATTTGGCATAGGTGGAGATGTAGGGTACTTGTACAATAGCAAACAAATAACATTCGCTCCAAAGTTGTTGGCTATTACTCCCCGAGGAAGTAGCTATTACCTAACATGGGATCCTTTTTTAGGAAGGGCTTCCTTAGGTTACACAATGGGGCTTAATTTCTAAGGTAAAAAAAATAAAATGGAATTATTAGTAACAAGATTTTCATCACAAAAAAATGATACCCTGAGTACCCTACATGACATGAGCATGGGTGTAGGTAAATTTATGTGCTTCGGCCTAGAAGACGAGCGCAGAGATGTTAAGGTCATGGGCGAGACAAGAATCCCAGAAGGGCGATACGAGATTAAATTCCGTATAGAAGGCGGATTTCATAATAGATATGTTGAGAAATATGGAGACTTCCATAAGGGTATGCTGCATATAACTGATGTTCCAGGATTTGAGTATGTACTCATACATACTGGGAATTCAGAAAAGGACACAGCTGGGTGCTATCTTGTAGGAGACGCCCTTGAAACAAATATAGAAAAAGAGGGAAAAATTTTATCTAGTGGTATTGCCTACAAGAGAATTTATTCCTATATTTCTAACGAACTGGAAAAAGGTAACAGAGTGTTTATCCGATTCCGCAACTTTGACACCATCTAAAAATTAATTTATGTCAACTTTTAAAAATTATGAAATAGTAGAAATCACAGAAACGTTAGCTGCTATTCCAAACCAGGATTCTCTTCCTGTAAAAATATCTTACCGTATTGGTAAAATTGCTAAGGCTTTAGCAGCACATGCTGAGGACTTTAATAAGGCAAAAAATGAGTTGCTTTTAAAGTACGCTAAAAAAGAGGAGGATGGGACTCCATCTAAACCTGTCGATAAAGACGGTAAACCAGTAGAAGGTCAGATTCTTATTGATAATATTGAAGAACTTCAAAAAGAGCTTCTAACATTAGCAGAAGATGAAGTAAGTGTAGAGATCCCAGTTCTCTTAAAACTTGATGATTTAGATGCTGCTGGTATTAGGCTCTCCCCAAAACACGCGATAGCACTCGAGAAAATTCTCGAGATCTAAAAGGGGTGACTAAATTTAAAGGTAGTGGGCTGATCCCCTCTACCCTTTTTTATACGAGATTGGCAGAGTGGGTAAATGCGACCGTCTTCAAAACGGTTAGGAGGCTTCCAAACCCTCCTCCTGGGTTCGAATCCTAGATCTCGTGCAAGGCAAGAATTTTAATTAGCTCTTGCTTTTTTTTGTTTTTATGTATAATAATAAATATTATGAATGATAGTAGTTATTTAAAAGACTTTGCAGCAGGGGTTGAACCTACAGGGGTTTATACATTCAGGCACGCAACAAACAATAAAGAAAACCACGTAAAGCATAAGTTAGTCGGCGACTTAGGTGGATTTGCGGGAGGCTTTGTTATAAGCACTGGGCTATCCGCGGCAGGTATGGCAGGAACAGCTATAGCTTTAAAAAAAGAGCTCCAGAATTATCTAAATATTTAAATCAGGGGCAAAGGACTCGCTTAAAGCTTTAAGTCCCTCCAAGGCGTGAAAAAGTTTAAAGAATATAAAATCATCTACAAAAATCGTAGATGACATAAATAGAATGAAAAACAACCATTCAGAAGAAGATTTTTTGAAATATATAAAATTAATCTATGAAAATAGATTGTGCAGGTAGGGACTCCCTGCAATACAAAGGTGGAGAGGAAATCAGACGCTAGCAATAACGCACACTCTATGAAACCCGAAGCCCATCCCATCGCTTTAGCGTGGGTGGGTAGTTCATTGACAATAAGTACTAATACCATTATATTAAGTAGTAACAAACAAAAAAATATACTTTTGTACCATGAATAAAATAGCCTCCTTAAATTACGATTTAAACGATTTTGTTGCTTCTAAGCAAATAAGTAGTGTAGCAGACGTTATACTAGGACTAAGTAAAGAAGCACAATCTGCAGAAATTCCAGACTCTTACGAACTTAGAGATATGGAACCTGATAACTTTGCACTTATAGTTACTGCCCGTGGCAGCGATGAGTTGCGTAAATATGCACACTATTCAAAAGAAAGCGCTGAAATTTCTATAGCATTTCTAGAAAAAATGAGCGGGTCAATTCCTGATGAAATGCTTAAAGTAGCAAGTACAAACTTGCATTGTGCTTCTAAGGAATACGGGCTATCCTTTCCTGAGTCTTTAAAACCTCACGTAAGTGGAGACGAGTATGTAGCCCCATATGTAAACGTAGCGTCAGTTAGCCCTTTTAGATTTTTTGAAAAAACAGCTAAGAGAGCTGATCAAATATCATTTGCAGACTCAAATAATAGATACCCTATTAATACCCCCGCAGAGATCGAAAAAGCAGCTTCATACTTTCATCAGTGGTCTAATGATTTTCATCCGTTCTCTGCTTATGAATTTAGTGCTAATACTGTTAAAGCTGCAGATAGCTTTGGGTATAAAATTCCAGGAGGAGAGAAACTATATAAGTTTGCTAGTTTAACTTCAGATAGATACAATGAAGATTTTGCCTTGCATATCGCAGCTAGAGGAGACTCTAAAAAGGTATATAAAAAGCAATATGAGTCTCTTTTAAAAGAAGCTGAGGAGTTAAAGCCTTTTGAGGTTGTGGAGAAACTTGCAGAGTTAGATATTAAAACAGGCTTAGACCTACACTGGGGTGGAAAAGTTGAGCACCCACTTTCCGCTGTATTAGCTCCAGAAATGAAAAAAATAGCTTCAGTCAGTGGAGTTACTCAAGAGCAATTAAGATCTATACCAGTAGGTGAGCTAACCGCTATTGTTGGTACAGAAGTAGCAGGAGAACTTAGAGGTGAGGAAGGTCCTATTATTTATGATACTCTCCCTACCCCACTTAAAAAAGAATTAAGCCCATACTTAAATGTATAAACTATCATCTTTAGAAATTGAAGAAACTCTAAAATCAGAGGATGTCTGGGAACCAGAAACTTTGCGAGAGCTCTCTGGTGAGTCACTCTCTGATCATGAAGTTTTACTTTTACTAACTAAAAATGTTATAAAAACAACAAATGGTCCTTTTATAGACTTTTATGTCTTCGAGGATATTGTTCATGTATTAAACGGAATTGAGCCGGATGTTGAAGGGGTCGAAGGGGCCTTACCTGAACAAATCTGGCATGCTCTGGAAATAATGAAAAGTCTTAAACCTGACGCGGAATTCTCTCATGAAGTTTTAACTTATATAAAGTTTTTCTTTAAGGATGCCGGACTTGTATTCTTACCACCAGTTTTCCCAAAAGAGGAAAATAAATTCTTAGACAAAGTTATAGAACTGTCTACGCATACTCCACTGGTTGAAGGGAATAATCCACTTGTTTACCAGGCTATCCAATACTTAAAAATTATGCAATACATAGAAAGTAAATAATGCCAGTAGATCCATATACAGCTGCTAAGTTTGATTCATCTGGACCAAACAATAATAGGTACCCAAATCCATTTTTTGATTTGGCTAATAACTCCTTGCCAAGTAACATAAAAACCTTATTCAAGTATTGTTATGCGTTTTTTCATACAGATCCTTTTTTATCTAACGTTATTAGAAAACTTACCGAATACCCTATTACTCCTCTTTTGTATGAGTCAAGCATAGAGGAAGTTACTAGAAAAAAGTATGACCTTATACTATTTGAAAAATTAAAAATAAAACGGCTGCTTATAGAGGCAGGTCTTGACTATAATACCTATGGAAATTGCTTTTTGAGTATTTTTACTAAGTTTAAAAGATATTTAGTTAATACTAAGACTGGTAGAAAATACCCTATTGAAAGTGTCGCTTACAAATTTAAGAACTTTAAGTTTTTCTACAATGACCCGGAACTTGGAGAAGAGGTGGAGTGTTTTATAGAAGATGAGCCTATTAATTCTATTGAGGCCTTAAAAATAGTTAGATGGAACCCTGAGAATATAGATATAGACTACGACCCAATTAATGGAGAGTCTAGATACTTTTACTCCATCCCTGGCCAAACATCTAAAAAGATTCTAATGGGAGATAAACATGCACTTAGAAATACACCAGCTGTATTTATTGAGGCTATAAAGAAAAAGCAAAAAGTAGAGTTAGACAATAAAACTTTTTATCATTTTAAACGACCTGGGTTAAGCGAGAGTGATATGGGCTGGGGAAAGCCTATTGTTCTAGCCGCAATTAAAAAAATATACTATCTACAAATTTTACAAAAAGGCAATGAAGCTATTGCCCATGAGCATATTGTACCTAAAAAAAGTATAGCACCTGCTAATACCGGAGCCATTGATCCTCTTAGTCAAATGAACTTGCCTAAATGGACTTCTCAAATGGAGAGCACTATTCAAAAATGGAAACGCGATCCTAACTACATCGCTGTATTCCCTATTCCAATTTCTTATCAGGAATTAGGCGGAAACGCTAGATCTTTAATGCTTACCCCAGAAATGAAGTTCTTAGAAGAAACTATTATAACTTCTTTGGGAGTTCCATTAGAATTTATAAAAGGTGGAGGATCTTGGACAAGTGCGGCAGCTGGGTTAAGACAAGTTGAAAATATGTTCTCGATATACCGTGAGCAGCTACTGGATTTTTTAAATCACTTTTTAATACCAAAGCTTGTTAGTTTTTTAAACTACCCTGAGGTTAAACTTAAATTTAAAGAATTTAGAATGGCTGATGACCCACAAGTTAAGCAGTTGATGCTTCAATTAGTTGAGATGGGGAAAATGAGCGATCAAAAACTTTTAGATTCGTTTGGGTTTACTTACGAAGAGATTATGAAGGAAATCTCAGATTCAAGAGATGAAATGAGAAAATCTTCAATAGAAGATACCAAAGCTCAAGCTAAGGCGCAAGGAGAGGCACAAGTTGTTACCCAGGTGTACGGCATAAGAGCTCAAATGGCAGCTCAGCGTGAGCAGCTTAATAGTAGAATGACTAAGCTTCAGGAAGAGGTTCAAAAAGAAAACGCAGTTATAGGGCCTGACTTTGTAAAAGGAGTAGAAATGATGGCTATTCAATTAATGTATTTACCCCCTGAAATACAAATACCTGAAATGGCGTCTTTAGCTAAAAGAGCACCTACAACTTACGGAGTTGTAATGGAAACTATACAAATGTATCAGAACGCCGGGGTTATGCCAATGACGGGCGAACAAGGTAATCCTCAACGACCTGGAGCTGCAGCGCCAAACCAAAAATCACCAGGCGAGAGAGAAAGTAACAAAGCCAAACCTCAGCCTGAAAAAACAAAGGGTAATACTAGAGGAGAGCCTAGATAATGGAAAAATATGGAACTTACGAGGTGTTTAAAGACGAAGAAACATCTGAAATAAAACGTGAAGCCTACACAGGCGAGCCTTTAGAGAAAAAGGCTGAAGCAAATCCTAAGCTAAAAAAATTAAAAGACGATCCTGAGGAAGCATGAAACATATCGATCTTAACAAAAGTGCCGGAATAGGTAGAAAGCATACTGACATATTCGATCTATTGGTCGACGACCAAAAAAGAAAGTATGAAAGCTTAATTAATAACGAAGAGGTTATTATTTTATCTGAAAGCGACCCAACCCCTGATAGATTAGGGCGAATGCTTGTAACCGTGAAGTGGGAAGAATCCTAATCTAAAAAAAATAAGGGGCTAGTAATTTCTTACTAGCCCTCTTAAACTCTCGCATAATTTTTTTTAGACACTGTTTGTTGTGCTGATCTTTCCACGGACGTCGGCCTTGGGGCCTTATCTCTTCGTGATTTTTGGTTTCCCTTTCGGTGAACTTGTCACTAGATTTTGCCAATAGGATCCGGATCCAGTGTGTAGATTTTGTCGACCAAAAAAAACACTTACATTAATATGTGTTCATGATAGAGCACTAACTGCAGAGCTTCAAAGGTTCGTCACCGTTGATTTGTAAAAATCACGATCGATAGATCGAGGTGATGGAGTTTTGAAGATTGTAACTATGAGAACGTATCGTTCCCTAACTCTTTGTTTTAGAGTCACTTTGCGAGAGACTCTCCGATGTTGCCACCGGTTCTACCCACCCTTACCCGCCTTTCGGCTACCAAGTTCTTTTAATCTACACTAACCGAGTCACACACTCGGTTAACCTTAGTCAAGACGAGAGCATAATCGTTAAGTATGCGTTCGTAATATATCTAGGTTATTTCTACAAGCGTGTATCACACTTTATTGAATCTGTAGGTTAATTTGCTTTCTGCACTATGTGCATCTTACATTAAGATGGACTTACTCATAAGTATATTACGAGTACTGTATATTCCATGAGTGCGTATCGCCCTCTTTCTTTATCTTCTGCAGAATTCTAGATTTTACTTTTTTTTTGCTAGTACTGAAGTATCGAATAAATTTACAGAAAAGAACCGATCTGAGGTGGTGCATTTTGGTTGATGCGGACAGGATCTGTGATCCGTCGGAACGCTGAAATCACAAATGGCCAGCGAAGAGCTGGTGAGTGGTGTAAATTACAAGATACCATTTTCATTGTTTCTTTTCTTTCAGTTCGAATCAAACTGTGTTATAGCATATGCTAATTACTACTAGCTATGTGTTCCAATCCCCTCGAGTCTTGGAAGATTTCCAGCATTTGCTGCAAATACTACACGCTTTATCATGTCCTATCTTTTTAGATAATGCCGGGCATGACGCAGTTACAGTTTTACTGTATTCCACATCTACCTTTTTCTTACCTATATTAAAAAATATTCCAAACTTACGTGAATTATATTGCGTCTGGATGTGCCAATCATCTTTGTCCCCAGTAAACGCAAACTGAACTCCGTCTTTACCATATAGGTGTTTAACGTGTTCATAGTTTTTTACATTCTGGTTGTCAAATGATAATACTACTCTCGTACAGTTAGGGAGTAGTAATACTCGTTCTAATTCATCCTTCATTGAAGCTTCAGTAAGGTTCTTTGAAATAATATAGAACTTGAAGTTTACTCTATTTAAAAATTCATAGTGCTTTGTGATATAATCACCGCTTCCATAAATTCGTACAGGTAGTTTTTCTAAGCCTTTATATTTCTTAGATTTAGACGATCTGCATTTAGAGTATTCGTTGTCGAGTTGTCGAGCAAAGTTTTCGGGGTTGTCTACAGCCCAAGAATTATTGCGTTTAATCTTATTCAAATAAGATAGGTATCTACGCTCCATATTATCGACGTAACAGTAACTACACATCTGAATACAAGTGTTCCGACGGTCAAAATCTACAGATAATATGGTTTTAGAATTCTCGGTGAAAGCCTGTAGCTTCATTCACTCGTTTTAAAATTTTGTCGATTTAAAAAATATAGAGGCTAAAAAAGTTGAGTTATGATAACCTCTATTATTCTTATACCAAGTTTTATTTATTTTTTTTACACATAGAACATGTAGAACTGCATTACTTCCTTCTTTAGAGCGTCTATGCCTGCTAAAACATTTTCCTCCTCTAAATCAGAAATATGGTGAGTTATAGTTGTTACTTTTTCCTTTTTTCCTATTCTGTAATGAAAGGGCTTTGAGTAGTCTAGGTGAACTCCCTCTTTTGGTAATAAGGGGATTCTTTGCTGAACGCCTATATGAACAGTACTATTTATGTCCCTAACTATAAAAAGGGTCGTTAGATAATTAAAAGACTCTTTGGTTAATTTAGATATTGACACTGGAACTAAAGCTGTAAGCTTTTTATCAAAAATAAAAGGAAGTGTTACGTGCATTACTTTTAATTTATAAGCATGCCTATGAGGTTTTATTAGTCCTATACTATCTCTAAGCCACGTAAAGTCGACAACATTGATGCCCCCTTCTCTGGGTTCAAATGGTAAATCCATGATGAAAATCCTGTTAGTTTATTAAATTCTTTTTCAGGTATTACGCCTTGTATTTTATAGTTATGTATGGCAGCTCTTATATTCTTTGCTATTTTTTTGGATACTCCGGTTTTAACATTAACTGTAACACCTGTAACTTCCATTCTTTTATGAGCCCTTAGTATCCTTGTCTTTTTATTATTAATAAACAAACTTTTTCTAAAAGTAGATAATAGTCTTTTTACCCCATTAAAAACAATAAGCATATCTATGGATCCGTCTTTTGATGAGAAAGACAAGTCATCCGCATATCTACTGTACTCTACATTAAAACTTTTTGCTACAGTTCTTATACTTGCGTCAACGGGCCTAAACCCTATGTTGGAGAATTGGGGGCTTAATGGAGATCCCATGGGCAATCTTCCATTTAAGAAAAAAATCTTTTTTAGAAAGGAAACAACCTCTGCATTACTTTCTGCTATTAGCCCCTTTTCGTAAAGGTCATTTGCCATCCATATTAAGGTAGACTTATAATCTTTTGATTTAAAAGAATGAAAAAAGTTCTTTAAATCTATATTAAGTAATACTTTAGCTCCACAGTGTTTTTCTGCTCCGCTTTTCATTTGAACACCTTTTACAAACCCATATGCAGCTTCGTCAGGCTTTATGTAAGTTAGATACTTATATAGAAACCTACGTTGTATATCTTTTAGCTCAGCACTGGGCGCCTCTATTATACGCTTTCCTCCGCTTTTCTTTGGAATGTGAAATACGCTATAATACGGACCAATATTAGTACACATAATAATATCGGTTAAAGGGCCTGAAGGTGGAAACAGGCCCTTTTTTGTTAAGTTTTCTAATAATGTCATACTATGAAATTAATCACTCTTTTTGCTAAATCGTCGCCTTCTAAGGCTAAACTCTTTATATTATGTATTTCATCTGAAACTTTTTCTAAAGGGCCATCTTTTTGAGAATAGGCCTCAATTAAAACTCCAGATATCTTAACGTTCTTTTTTGCTTTCCATGCATTTAGATCAGTGATAAACCCGTAATCCAATGAAGCCTGGCCGTCTGTAAGAAAAATGATTTCAGCCTTTGAGAACTCAGAAACATTGTTTATTACATCCATTGCTCGTTTAAGGGGTTCTTTGTAATCAGTTCCCCCTCCTTCAAAATATTGTGCAAGCTCCAAAGCATCCTTTACAGAGTATGGTGAGTTTTTTGTAAAAGAGTTTACATATAGGTCAGCACTACGCCTACCAGAAGAAAAGTGTATAGCAAAAAAGCTTCGCTTTTCTTTTCTAGAGGCTTCTAGTAAAGTTAAACTTAGCGCCTTAGTATATACTTCCCTATCACCATCCATGGATCCTGAGGAATCAATGCAGATTACTATAGGCCCTTTTCCTTTTTTAACTTTACCCCCATACTTTCTTTGCATAAGCTCACCTTGGACATACTTTTTCATAAAAGCTCCTTTAGTTTCGCTAAGCGCTAAATACCCTAACTCCATGGGAATTAGTTTATCTAAAGATCTTCCAGGTTCAACACTATCAATATGTGTATATTTTCTTTTAGAGAATCCGTCATTTCCTTTTAGCGCCAGGAGCTTTAACTTTCCTGCAAGCAAAGATATCTTTTGCAGTTTTTTGTCTTCTCGTAAAGTTTTAATAAGGTTTAACTTTTCAGCGTATGGTAGCTTTTGATAACTCGGGTCGGAAGAAAGACCCCAGCTGCTCCCGGCATCTGTTATGCCTGCTAATTCTTTTATGGTTAGTTTTAAAGCTTTCTTTATTTCTGGGATAGGTTTTTCATAATCTTCCCCCATCCACTTATTATATTCATCTACCATTGATTGAAGCATTGCGGCCTTTTCTTCTTCAGACATAGGATCCTGCTCAGCTTCCGCAGCCTTAGCGGCTTCTAGCGCCTTTTCTATCTCGTCTAAAACTTCTTCTGACATAAGAATTAATTCTTTCAGAATATCCTTAGAATTGTACATCAAGATTTCTGTGCCTATAACTGACATTAGCTTATCATGCTGTGTTGAGATTTTTAGCTCAACATACTCAGGTAAAGAAATTAATCGCTTAATAACTCCCCAAGATATCATATATCTTGGGTCTATCTCATTCTGCTCCATAAGTTCTGGGTAATACTTAAAAAGAGAATGAAATACATCTGTTGTAAGTTCTTCAGCCCCATCATAACTTTTTTTAATATCCTCAATAGAGGATAATAAGCGGGAAGAGTTTTTAAGCTCTCCCCTAAAGTTATTTATGTCAAGATCCGTAGACTTAATAACATGCTTACTAAAGCTAACAGACTTATCGAAGCTTGTTGTTAAATTAGGTCTTAATTTTTTCATTACGATCCTATTTCATCAGTTATTAGCCTAATCAGCGATGTGCACTTCTGTAAAAGAGTATCTGCTGATTTGGTAGATCTTTTTTTCTCAAAGAGGTCTCTTTTTATAGTTTCCACTCGAGATTTAATGTCCTTAGCTTGCGCAGCTAAGCCCATTAACTTTCTTAAGTCTTCCACTCCGGAAGTTGACCTTAACTTAAAATCTTTTATCTCAGCTTGTAATGCTGCAATTAAGGTTTCTTCGTTTGCTAATTTTTCCTTATCCGGAAATGTGTACTTAAGAATTTCCCTATGAATTACATTGGCCTCATCCTTATCTTTCCATAAAGTATGGCGAAGGACTTCAAGATCTTCTTCATCAGCAATATCTTTTCCGGATAAAAGAGCCTGAGCTTGAATAATTCTTAATGAATTATTTATCACTCGAGGAGAAACTCTTATTCCATGAGAGACTTCTAAGGAGTTTTTAATCGTTACAATAGCTCGCTTAACTGGTAAAGGGATCTCTACTAGCCGTGCAGCTTCCTGAAGAAGCTTTATCTCGTCTATAGTAATGGTAGTTTCCTCTCCTTTAAATCCAGATAGATAGTTATCCATCATTTTAATCCAGTTAGAGTCTTCAACTATGGTATTAACATAGTACTTAAGAACGAATCTATCATAGGCCGCTTCTAAGTGATCTCCGGCTTCAGGTATCTCATTAGATGCTCCTACGAGTACCAGGATGGGAGCTTTATGGGCTTTGTTATTATTGTAATACTTCCGCTCATTCATAATTGGAAGTAAAAAGTTAATAACACCATTATTCCCCTTCCAGATTTCATCTAAAAATACGTGAGTGGCATCGCAAATAGTGTTTTCTATATTGCGCTCCATTACGTCCTCTTGAAGCTTTTTTAGGGAGATGTGCCCTGCTATTTGTTCAGGGACTGTAAAGGCGTCAATCAGCCACTCAAAGTATTTACCTCCGAGTATCCTTTTTGCCCACTGTATCACCAAAAAGGACTTTCCAACTCCAGGATCTCCTAGAAATAACGCGTTGCTATTGCTGACTTGGGCCAAAGCGATTCCATGGATCTCTTCAGCCATTTCAACAAATACATTCTCAGAGAGTTGTTTTTCAATATCATTAATTTTTCGGATAGCCTCTTGAATGTCCGATCTTTTAACCATCTGCTGCATTTATAGGGGTATTTTTTTATTTTTCTTATTTGTTTTCTTAGTTGCCGAGGCAGTAGTATAATGCTACTTTTTATTATTTTCGCTTTCTACAATGTGTATCACTCTGTGATACGTTGCAATTCCAGCGAATACGCCTACGACTATAGGAATCATGTGTGTCCTTTTAACTAAGATTTTGTTTTACTTATTTTGCATCTAAAAATGCAAGATTTAATTGTTAACTCCGAACTCATCGGAGTCTTCATAGACTGTTCCATCTCTTAAGACGAGCAGTTTTTTATTTGGCATAAACTTATCCTTATATATAAGTTTTGTTCCTAACAAATGGTAAGTTTTTCTTACCTCTATAGTTCTTATACCTAAAAATTTGATTAATTACATTAATTGGCTTATATTATATTAGTTTTAACCCTTAATGAAATTTTATTATGCAGCCAAATAGTTTAGACCACGTTTTTCAAAATCAAAATATAAAAGACTCAATAAAAACAAGTATTGAGGAACTATTCCCTATATCATCTAACGGTAAAAAGTTAGTTATGGAAAATGTAATTATAGATGATAATCTTGGTGAAACTGACTACCCACGTCAAAAAGAAGTAAAGCTTTCTAGAGGAAGTTGAGAAAATCCTATTAGGGCTGACATAAAAATAATAGATGAGGCTTCAGGTAAAACTATTTCTCAAAAAAAAAATGCTAAGATAGGAGCGCTCCCTAAACTTACAAATAGGTTTTCTGCTATTATTGGTGGAAATGAATACCAAGTATCAAATCAAGTTCGTAGAAAAAGTGGTGTTTATTCTAGGCTTAGGAAAAATGGAGAGCTTGAGAGTGAGTTTAACCTTGAGCGTGGAGCTAACTTTTCTTTAGAGCTTGACCCTAATAAAAAAATATTTTATTTAGTTTTACGGTCAGGTACACGTAGATACCGTCTATACACAATTCTTTCTAATTTAGGGTTAACTGATAATGATATTAAAGCTTCTTGGGGTGCATCTCTTTTTGAAATAAATAAAAAAGGGGCTCTTAACACTGAAGAAAGTGAGATACGCGACTTATACAAAAAGCTTGTAAGGGGACCAAATAACGTAGCTTTTTCTGATGCAAGAAAGGCTCTGGACGAGTATTTTTCATCTACAAAAATGGATGCTGAGGTTAATAATATAACTTTAGGGGAGTCCTTTGACAAGGTTTCACCACAGTCGCTTCTAAGGGCTTCTCAAAAACTTTTAAACATAAATAAGGGTACCGAAGTTCAGGATGAGCGCGATTCTTTAATATTTAAAAATCTATATGCTCCGGAAGATCTTCTCCATCAATACTTTGTTGGGCATAAAAAGCTTATAAGCTCAAAGCTTACCAATGCTCTTAAAAATAGAGAAACGGTGTCAGATGTTATCCCTTCTAATCTTTTTACAAAGCCTATTCACCAGTTCTTTACTGTTAGTGATCTTTCATCTACGCCGCCACAGACTAATCCTGTTTCAATGGTTGTTAACTCCAGAAAAACAACTTCAATGGGAGAGGGTGGTATTCAAAATATGCACTCGATTACCATGGAAACTAGAGATGTTCAGCCCTCACACTTAGGGTTTTTAGATCCCATTTCTACCCCTGAGTGTTTTACTGAAGGGCATGAAGTTCTTACTGATGAGGGATGGATAGATTTTAAAGACCTTACATTAACTCATAAAGTACTTACTTTGGCTAACGGAACTCCAGGAAGCGAGGCTTGGCAAAATCCTACAGCTATCCAACAGTATACTTATAATGGCCCTGTATTTAGGCTATATGGTAGAAATACCGAGCATACTGTTTCCCCATCACATAGAGTACTTATAAGTACTCCAAAAAATGGTGAAATTTTAGTAAAAAAAGCCGAAGAGCTTAAAAACTTCAAGGGTGTGCTAATCCCTATGAATGTTATAGCTGGAGGGGATGTAAACTATAACTTAGATTATATGGGCCTTTGCCCCACAGATGAGTCGTATCAAGCCTTACTAAGGCTTCTTGGATTCTACTTAGGAGAAAGTACCATATTTAACGGAGAGCTAAAATTTAATGTTACCCACACACTTGAAGCTGCTAAACGCGACAAAGAGCATTATAACAGGCTAAAGTTTATTAGAAAACTTGAAGAGCCTCTTAATACCCGATTTGATGTAACGACTTTATGTATTTCCCAGTCTATAAATAAAGATTTAATTGATTACCTATCTTTGTTTGGTACAACCCTCGAAACAAAAACCTTCCCTATACCCGCATTTAAGCTTTCTAGGTTTGAAGCTTTTAGTATTTATGAGGGGCTAAAAGAAAGCTTTATAAAAAGCGTGGTTCAAAGAGACTCAGATATGTCCTTAGTCGTTCCTTCACAACTAGCTAGCTTTGTGATGGATCTTGGGCAAGTTACTGGTGTTATGTTTATAAGACGAGAAATACAGCCTCAGTATGCTAAGGATAAAAACATGGTAGTCCTCGACAAAATGACTATAATGAATAAATTCAGCATTGAGCAGAAATTCTATTCCGGTGATTTGTACTGTGCTACAGTTCCTGGCACTTTTTTATATGTAAGAAAAGCTGGAAAAACTATGGGAGCCTGGTCCGGTAACTCCTTAAAAACAGGGGTAGCTGTAGGGTTGTCTAGTGAAGTCATAAAGCATAAAGGTGATATGAAAACCCCAGTTGTTACTAAAAAGGGTGATATAGAATATAAGTCCCCAATGGAGATTTATAATTCAGTTATAGGTTTTCCTGACCAGATTAAACAAGTAAGTGGTAAGCCAGTTGCATTAAATCCAAAAAGTGTTAGGGCTATGAAAAAAGGTAAGCCTTATATAGCTAAGGAGGAAGAGGTTGACTTTTATCTTCGATCGACTGCAACTATGTTTGACTTTGGAGTAAATCTTGTACCTTTTTTACACTCAACTCAAGGAAATAGAGCATCTATGGGTAACCGAATGGCTACTCAGGCTTTAGCTTTAGATTCTCCCGAAGTGCCTAATGTTCAGTCGGCTAGGGACTCAAAAAGAACTTTTGAGAATCTAATAGGTTCTCACTTTGCTCCAAAATTATCTGATGAAACACTCGATCCAAAGATTGGAGGGGTAGTTACAAACACTGATAAGGAGTATGTTTATGTAAAGGGCGATAACGGGAAGGATTATAAGATAGGTCTTTATAATGACTTTCCATTAAACCAGGATGGATACTTTAACTCAGAAACACTTGTAAAGCCTGGAGATAAGGTAACCGCTACCCAAATTTTAGCTAAGCACAACTATTCAAATGACAAAGGTGACCTCGCTATGGGTAAGAATCTTACTGTTGCCTACTTATCTTATAAAGGGAATGCTTTTGAGGATGCTGCGACAATTACAGAAAGTGCTGCTAAGAAACTATCACATACAAATATTGAAAAAATAAATATATTCCATAATCCTAAATTAAGCTCTTTTGACTTAATAAAGTTTAGATCTACTTTTCCAGAAGCTATACACCCGACTAATGCTGATAAGCTTGATGAAGAAGGTCTGCCTAAAATTGGACAAACTTTTAACTCAGGGGAAGCTCTAGCTGCCTACTTAGTTAAAAAAGAACTAGACTCAACTGACATGAGCTTAAAAAAGCTTAATAAGGCCATGTACTCCCCTTATACTAAAACAACAATTCTTTGGGAAGATGATGACCCAGGTATAGTTACGGACGTTAGAAAAGTTGGAAGAAACATTGATATTTATGTTAAAAGTACACACCCTTTTAAAGTCGGTGATAAGCTTTCAGGGCGTTTTGGTGATAAGCATATTGTAGGCTCAATCATACCTGATGACGCTGCTCCTCATAGACCTAATGGAACTCCAGTTGATATTATGGTAAACCCACAAGGGGTTCAGAGCCGTATGAATATGGGGCAAATGCTAGAGGCAGCTATAGGTAAAAAAGTAGTAAAAGAGGGTGGCATCCCTTACATAGTGAAAAACTTTAATAAACCGGACGGTGACGCTGCTAGAGATATAGCTGATGAATTAGCAGCTGCAGGGATACCCATTAATGAGCGCCTTCGTGATGGAAAAAGTGGGGATTACCTTAAAAACCCAGTATTTGTAGGAAATAGGTATTATTTTAAATTACGTCACCTTGTTAAGAAAAAACAAGGATCTCACTCTTATGGAGTATACGACATAAATGAGCAGCCTGCTGGAAAAGGAGCTCAGAAAATAGGTGTACTCGATACATACGTTTATTTAGGTCATGGAAGTAAAGCTTTGCTAAATGAGGCTACTTCTATAAAAAGTAGAAAAAATGAAGAATACATGAGAAATCTTCAGTTTGGTCTACCACCTGTTCGACCAGCCAGTAATTATGCATTTGATAAGTTTTTAACCTATATGCAGGCATCTGGAGTCAATGTTGAGAAAAATGGCCATAGACTGCAAATGATGCCTTTAACTGACCAAAAAGTTGAAGAGTTGTCTAAAGGTGAAATTGAAGATCCAGGAGCAATGCTTATTGGAAAAAACCTACTTTCAAAAAAAGGAGGTTTGTTCGATCCTAAAATAACAGGAGGGGCAAAAGGGGAAAACTACTCACACCTTTCTCTTCCTACTACAATACCTAATCCTATGGCATCCGTAGCAATAAAGTCTATTTTAAGGCTTACTGATAATGCATATGAATCTGCCTTAAATGGGGAGATGGATATAGATGGAGTTAAAGGGCCTAAGTCTATAGTAACTGCTTTAAGTAAAATAAATGTAAAGGATGAGCTAAAATCAGCTAAAGAGGAATTAAAGTCTGCTCCAATGACTAATGTTAATAAGCTTAATTTACGAGTTAGGATTTTAGATGCTTTAGATAAAAGTAATCTAACCCCCGACAAAGCTTATTCCATGTCTAAGTTTTTAATAATTCCTCCAAAGTTTAGGCCTATCCTTCCTTTGCCCTCTGGGGATCTGCAGGTTAGTGATATTAATAAGCATTACAGAGATGTTGGCCTTCGTTCAAAAACTCTTAAAACTGCTATCGATGAAGATCTTTTAGATGAAGATGATAAGATTAAATATGAAAGGTCTTTGTATGATGCTGTAAGTGCTGCTCAGGGGTTTATTGATCCCGCAACTTATGGAAAGCAAAAGTATAAAGGCGCTCTTAAAGACTTAGGAGATACAAAGTATGGCCTAGTTTTTGGAACTGCTTGGGCAAAACGTCAAGACCTTACTGGGCGTAGTACGATAACGCCTGACCCGTCATTAGGTCTGGATGAGGTTGCATTACCAAAGGACATTGCTAAAGATCTTTTTACTCCGTTTGTAATGAGAAAGCTAGTTCAAAGTGGTATACCTGCGGTTAAAGCTAAAAAAATGGTTAATGACTGGGACCCTCTTGCTGAAAAAACACTTTTGGATGTTATGAGAGAAAAACACGTTATCCTTAACCGTGCTCCTTCTTTACATAAACATAGCGTTCAGGCCTTTAGACCTACGTTAACTGCTGGAAAAAACATCTCTACTAACCCCTTAATAAATCCAGGCTATAACCTAGACTACGACGGTGATTCCTTAAGCGCTTGAGTAACAATGACTTACGATATTCAGAATGTTGACTTTTTGGCCATTTTGGACTTTTTAAAAAATTTAGACATAAGTGTTGATTTTGATAAATTTAGTTCTTATCTTAGTGATAACAACATAATTTTAACAAAAGAGGCGCAAGATATGATATACAATGACTGTATAACAATAATTGAGTCAGGTAATGTTATAAAACACCTGCACATTAAAGATTTCCCTAGAACTGAGAAAATAACAAAAAATGAAGGAAACACTACAGAGTGGGAAGTTCCTGAGTTTATACAAGTGTTTGCTCTTACTGATGGGAAAATAATGCCTAAGCCCGTAACAAGATTTTCAGAACATAGAGACTTAAAAATGTTTAAAGTGAGGACAAAAGGCTGCCGCGAGGTAATAGCGTCTGATGACCATTCCTTAATTTGCTATAACCCAAATAATGGGCTAATTCAAGAAGTTAGACCTGAAGAAGCTATAGACTTTTTAACACCTATTCCTAGAAAATTCTTTAATCTTCCAGT
>Ga0100379_10000850_pt1 | contig 32026 bp, 32 predicted proteins | sample CryGeymeta201503_FD_80418 | JGI IMG/M metagenome (GOLD analysis project Ga0100379, IMG submission 80418) | Groundwater microbial communities from Crystal Geyser aquifers in Utah, USA - Crystal Geyser metaG 2015-03 | ecosystem: Environmental > Aquatic > Deep subsurface > Groundwater | place...
ATCGTGCCACATTTGGTTTTTGTATCAAGGGTGTCATCTTTTACAATTTCCCAGAGAAGCGCAATGGCTTGTGGGGTATCGAGGTCATGTGCAATGGCGGCATCAAATCGCTTTAGGTATGCCGCGTTTGGTCGGCCTGAGAGGCGCTTGTAATCCTCATACATGTAGCGTTTGAGGCGGAAGAGAGCTTGCTTCGCAGCAGTGAGCGCTTCGAAGGTGAAGTTAATCGTCGAGCGGTAGTGTGCAGTGAGAAGCCAATAGCGGTAGTCGTCTCCTGAAAAGCCACGATCAAGGAGATGACGGAGGGTAATGCTGTTACCAAGGGATTTGGCGATTTTTGTGTTATCGATAGTGATAAAGGCATTGTGAAGCCAAAAGCGAGCAAATGGTTTACCCGTTGCGCCTTCACTCTGAGCAATTTCAGCGTTGTGGTGGGTGTGGATGTGATCAATGCCACCGGTATGAATATCAATCTGCTTCCCGAGTGTGGCGATCGCCATGGCGGAGCACTCAATGTGCCAGCCGGGGAAACCTTTGCCCCAGCGACTGTCCCACCCGAGTTCGCCATTTTTCCAGACCGCAAAGTCGGCTGGATGATGTTTGTGTATGTTTACCTCCACCCTGGCGCCACTTTTGAGGGCAGCGAGATCGATGTTACCAAGTTTGCCGTACGTAGGGAATTTTTCAATGGAGAAGTAGACACCATCGGGGGTTTGGTAGGTGAGTCCTTTGTCTTCGAGGGTTTCGATGAGGCGGATTTGTGCCGTGATGTAATCACTGGCGCGCGCCCAGGTGGTGGGCGTGATGATGCGGAGCTCCTCACAATCTGCCTTAAAAGCTTCGATGTAGCGGTCAGAGAGATCGCGCATGGATTCGAGGGTAATCGGTAGTCCTTCACGTTTTAACCCTTTCATCATTTTATCTTCCCCAGCATCGGCGTCGTCGGTGAGGTGGCCAAAGTCGGTAAAATTAATGGTGTGCTTGACGTTATATCCAGCGTACGTGAGGGTACGTTTGAGAATATCTGACACGATGTATGACCTCAGGTTACCGATGTGGGCAAAGTCATAGACGGTTGGACCACAGCTGTACATCGTGACCGAGCGGGCCTTGAGTGGTTGAAATGGTTCAATTGATTGGCTCAGTGTGTTATAGAGATTAATCTCAAGGGTTTCCGCTGGTGTGACGCGACCAAAGAGGTGATGTAGCATACGTAGTAGTGTACCAAAAATGTTTCGGGGAGAGAAATGGTTGGGATTTTTATAGACGATATGTCATAATAGCTGGCATGAGTTATGCTCCAAAATCAGTGGACCAGTCACGCAGACGGGGCACCTGGATCGGTATTCCGCTCGCCGTGTTGTTGGCAGGTGGTACGTTTTTTACTGGGTTACAGTTTGGACAAAGTTATACTGATGTCCAGTCGGCGGGTATTTTTACGTTATTTGCTGCTCCGCCTGAAGTGGTTGACGATCAGGAGCGCGTTGATCTCAAAGAGTTCTGGAAGGTATGGGAGCTGATGGACCAAAAGTTTGCTGTTGGTAGCAGTAGTAATGCACTCAGTGATCAAGAAAAGGTTCAGGGTGCGATTGATGGACTCGTGAGGGCATACGGTGATCCTTATACAGTGTATTTGCCACCCGTCGAGGCGAGTGCCTTCGATGAAGATATTGCCGGAGAATTTAGTGGGGTAGGGATGGAGATCGGTCTCCGCGACGGTCTGGTGACCGTCATTGCACCACTTCCGAATACACCAGCCGAGCGGGCGGGTATCATCGCTGGTGATGTACTCGTGGCGATTAATGAGACGACGACGGAAAATATGCGCGTGGATGAGGCGGTAAAACTCATCCGCGGCGAGCGAGGTACAACGGTGACGTTACGGATTTATCGCGAGGGTGAGACTGAGTTTCTTGATATACCAGTTACCCGCGATACCATCGAGATTCCCACGAGTAAAACGGAGGTAGTTGATGGTGTGTTTATCGTGTCGTTGTATAGTTTCAATGCTGTTTCAGAACAGCAGATCAGAGCTGCCATGCTTGAATATAAGCAAGGGAACTATGAGCGGATGATTCTTGATCTCCGTGGTAACCCGGGTGGCTTTCTCCAGAGTGCGGTAGCGATCGCTAGTCATTTTGTGCCAGCCGGCAAGGTAATCGTCAGCGAACAGTTTGGTGGCGATACACCGGGTGACGTGTTTCGTAGTCGTGGTCGGCAGGCTGGAGCATTTTCCCCAGAAACGCTTGTGGTGCTCGTTGATGGCGGTTCGGCGTCAGCCTCAGAAATTGTCGCTGGTGCCTTGAAGGATCATGGGGTGGCGACGGTCATTGGTGCACAAACCTTTGGGAAAGGCTCTGTGCAAGAACTCGTACGACTTGATAGTAAAGCATCGCTTAAGGTGACCGTCGCGAGGTGGTTGACGCCAAATGGGACATCTATTTCTGAAGGCGGGCTGGCACCTGATATCACGATCACTCGCTCCGCTGCCAATCGACTCGCGAATGAGGATCCACAACGGGCTGCCGCACTTCAATTTTTAGCGGGTGAGTTGGTTGAGAGTGAGACTAATTTACCGTTGATAGCAGACTAACCTACAATTATACTAGTGACTTCTCGGTAAATTTGGTACACTCCTTTGGTATTTATTAGTAATAATATAAGTCTGTATGAAAGTAGTCTTACTGCAAGATGTAGCAAAGATTGGTCGGAGACATGAGGTAGTTGATGTCCCAACTGGGTATGCACAAAATATGCTCATTCCGAAACAAATGGCTGCGCCTGCCACCCCTGATAACCTCAAGAAAGTTTCAGCCCATAGCCAGGCAGCTGCTTCACAGCAAGCCTCCGTAGAAGCTGCGTTTACGACTGCCTGTCAGTCGCTTAAAGACACATCGGTGACAGTAATCGCTGAAGCAAATGAGCAGGAGCATCTATTTAAGGCAATTCATGAGTCTGATATTGTCCTTGCTGCAGCTGACCAAGGCATCACGTTTGAGGGGAGTTCGATTAAGATAGCAGAACCGATTAAATCTCTTGGTAAACATGTGGTCACGCTCGTGTGTCAGGCAAAGCAATGCGATTTTACGGTGTCTGTCATTAAAAAATAATGAGCTAATTCATAAGTATCTATCAGTATGAGTACAGATGTTGTCACAAAATCACTTCCCGTTGTCGCGGTGCTCGCGGTGTGCGGTATGCTCGTCGTTGGTCTGGCTATCTGGTCGCAGGGGCCAGCGACTGAAACCGCCATCGGCACTACTGATGCGGTCGAGTTGCTCCCGGCACCACTCGCACCCGAGTCTCTCGAAGCTTATAATGTAACTATTGCTAATACTATGAACCCGATTGCTGTACTTGAGACGTCTGCCGGAGTGATTGAACTTGAGCTCTTCGCAGATACGATGCCAATCACCGCTGGAAATTTTAGAAAGTTAGTCGAAGAGGGCTTTTATAATGGTACAAAGTTCCATCGAGTGATTGATGGATTTATGATTCAAGGGGGGGATCCGAATACCAAAACTGACGAAGTCATGCGTTACGGTACTGGTGGTCCTGGCTACGCGATCCCGGATGAACACATTGAAGGTGATTTGCTCACAAACGTCCGTGGCACCATCTCTATGGCGAACAGTGGTCCTAACTCTGGTGGCAGTCAGTTCTTCATCAATCTCGTTGATAATACGAATCTAGACTTCAACAAGCCGCCACTCTCTTCAAAGCATCCCGTGTTTGGTCGTGTGGTGTCTGGTATGGAAGTAGTTGATGCGATCGGAAAGGTGGAGGTGAATGGTAATGATCTTCCGCTTGAGGATGTGATGATTACGAGTGTGACGATTCGTGAGTCATAAGTTGCTCAATCGGAAAGCGTGCAACGATCACAATAACACCGCCCTAGTGGGCGGTGTTATTGTATCTGTAGTCTGAGGCAGGAGATGTATATTCTTTCGTAGTTCCCCTAGGCTGCAGCGACGACGTCAACTGCCTTTTTAGCAATCGTCTTACCATCAAACCGCATCTTACGGATTGAGCGGAAAGAGACAATGCCATCGATCATGGCGAAAATAGTGTGGTCTTTGCCAGCTTTCACCCCTTTCCCAGGCTCAATCTTTGTTCCTCGTTGGCGGACAATCACTTGTCCTACCTGGACGGCTTGGCCGTCAGCGCGCTTCACTCCGAGGTATTTTGGTTGTGAGTCACGCAGGTTTTTCGCGGTACCCGCGGCTTTCTTGGTTGCCATATAATTACGGTATAATGTTTATGAAATCTAACGCGGTGAAGTATACGATATATGTTTGAAAAACTCAAGACCCACTTACAGTCTGATCAGGTGTTCATTATTTTGATTTTAGTGCTGGTGGGTGTTGCCTCGTTTGGTTTGGGGAGACTGTCGGTACTGCCAAATCACTTTGAGGCTCATCCAGGAGAGGCTCGAGTCCTCATTACACCGAGTTCTGGTATGAGATCTTCTGTCGATACAACCCTGCGGGACAGTCCAGCACCCACTGTGGATACGAACGCAACATCACCACAGCCTGTGGTGGCTTCACGATCCGGCACTAAGTATCACTTACTGACCTGCCCTGGTGCGAGTCAGATTAAGGCTGCGAATCGGATTGAGTTTGCCTCTCCCGCTGAGGCGCGAGCAGCTGGATATACGCCAGCCGCAAATTGTCCTGGTGTATACTAAAGTGTATATGCAGGATTGGTTATTGGTGAGAGCGGGTTGGCGGTGGTATGACCAATACGCAGACTATATGGCAGCCTCGGTTGCTTACTATGCACCACTCGCGATTATTCCACTGGCATATATCGTGGTGACTATTTCTGGAGTAATTTTTGACGGTGTCTACATTGAGGCTTGGCTCCTACAGAAGGGGGCAGGACTCGGTCCTGAACTCACGAGTTTGATCAGAGATGGGGTATTGGTGTTTGCTGACACGACCAAGGGCCAGACCGTGCCGTTTTTGAGTGTATTGTTTTTTTCGGTCGTGGTGATCGTTGCGTTCAACACTTTGATCGGGGGCATTCACCAGGTGTGCCAGGTACCACATAAAGGCATCAAAGGCTGGGTTGAAAAATGTCTTCGGTCTGCCATATTTCTCGGTATTTTGGGCGGCTATGTCACTGCACTGTTGGTAGCCGAACGAATCTTTCAAGTGTGGGAAAGTGATTTTGCCACCGTGCTCAGCTGGGGTATGTTTTGGTTTTTAACCACTGTCCTGTGTACTGTGGCGTATGCGGTATTGACGTGGTATCCGCTTTCACTTTCGGCTCGGTGGCGGGGAGGCTTGGCGGCGAGTGGTCTGTTGTTGCTCGGTCAATCATTCATTAGTGCGTACGCTGCCACTGCCGGTGTGCCCGGATTATTTGCCGCTGCACAGTTAGTGGTCGTGTTGCTTTTGTGGGTGTATGCCATTGTGTGTATCATTTTGTATGGTGCAGCGGTGGCGTATGAATATGACAGCAAAATAATTCGCTAAAATTGTATGCTTGTACTAGACATTGAGGCATCGGGAACCAATTATGAAAAACACTCGATCGTATCGATTGGTGCGCTAGATCTCAATGATCCAAACAATCGATTTTATGAGGAGTGCAGTATCTGGGATGGGGCACATATTATGGATGGAGCTCTGGCGGTAAATGGCTTTACCGAAGCGCAAATAACTGATCTGAGTAAGCCGACTGAAGCTGATATTGTGAGGCAGTTCTTAGTGTGGACACAAACCCTCTCTGATCGGACCTTGGTGGGACAAAATGTGTCATTCGATCGTGATATGCTACGCGCCGCCGCTGATCGAGCTGATTGTAACTGGGATATTGCTTATCGCACTATCGACACCCACACGCTCTGCTACATGCACATGGTGAAGCAGGGGATCGCCCCGCCCTTTGACACAAACCACCGCCGCACCTCGCTTAATCTTGATGCGATATTACAGTATTGTGGTATCCCGGATGAACCTGAGCCACATAATGCCCTGACGGGTGCGCTGTGTCATGCTGAAGTGGCGTCACGCCTTCTTTTCAACCGACCACTTCTCCCCGAATTCGCCCACTATCCACTCCCGTGGTAGGGAGTGAGTGATACAATGCCCTATATGCCTAATATGAAAAAAACCATCCCCAAGAAAAAGCCAAAGAAAGATCCGTGTGCTCGCGTTGTGTCAGAATTACTTGATCCGAAAGGAGCTGATGGCGATGCGGTGCAGTCGTGGCGAGTGTTTCGCATTATGGCGGAGTTTGTTCAGGGCTTTGAACTTCTCCGTGAACATGGTCTAGCGGCCACCTTCTGGGGTAGTGCCCGTCTCGAGCCGACTGATCAGTACTACAAAGCCGCTGAAGAGCTCGCGGCAAAATTAGCGAAGGACGGGTTTTCTATCATTTCCGGTGGTGGACCAGGTATTATGGAGGCTTCTAACGTGGGTGCATTTAAGGTGGGCGGGAAATCTGTCGGTCTGAATATTCAGTTGCCATTTGAACAAAAATTGAATCCCTACACCACAGATTCGCTTGATTTTGATTTCTTCTTTTCTCGTAAAGTAATGCTCACCTTCGCGTCGGAAGTCTACGTGTATTTCCCGGGTGGCTTCGGCACATTTGATGAGTTATTTGAAATTCTGACGCTCATTCAGACAAAAAAGATTGAACGCCTGCCGGTGTTGCTCTACGGGGCAGATTTTTGGTCACCATTTGTCCAGCTGTTTGAAAAACAGCTTTTGCAGCGCTATAAAACCATCAGTCCAGAAGATCTTGAATTATTTGTCGTGGTAGATAGTGTGAAAGAGGCTTATGCGTATATTAAAAAGCACGTGAACCGATCAAGTGTGAATCAAATCTAATAATACCTTACGTATGCAAATTACTTATTTTGACCAAGACTTTGTGACCAAGACCGCGATTGATCGGGGCACCAAACAGCTCCTTCCATACGCATCCGATATTGCCTCGGTTGGTCAGCAGCTTGATGTGTCTCGACATGAGTATGCACTATTTCATGCTGGTACAGCAGAAATACAAGCTGTGACTGAGCAGGTCGCTCGGCTCGCTACTAAGACAAAACACGTACTCGTTATTGGAATAGGTGGGTCATCTCTCGGACTGGAAGCGGTGTATCAAGCCGTGCCAGCCAAGCGAGCATTAACCGTACTTGATACGACGACAGCACCCAATATTACGACCGCACTTGAAGCCCTGGCTCCTTACAAAAAGGTAGAACAGATCGCTGTTTGTATCATTAGTAAGTCAGGAGGTACGACGGAAACAATGGTAAATGCGAGCGTTGTACTCGAAGCACTACAAAAGCACTTTGGCCCAGCCTTGGCCGATCGAGTTTTTTGTGTAGGAGACGCGAGCACACCGTTTTTTGAACACGCCAAGCGAAAAAAATATCACACGTTCGCTATGCCAAAATCGGTCGGTGGAAGATACTCTGTTGCGACAGAGGTAGGAATTGTTCCGCTTACGCTCTTGGGCTATGACACTGACACATTCATCGCTGGCGTACTGGATGCAAATGAGGTTTCATTTATCGAAGTGGTTGCAGAAAGTGCTGTACGACTTTCTTTGTATATAAAAAAAGGGTTTCGACATTATAATTTCTTTGCATTTGAGCCTCGGTTGGCAAAGCTTGGTGCATGGTATCGACAGCTGCAGGCTGAAAGTCTAGGAAAAGATACTGATCGAGCCGGCAAAAGTTTCCGTCAGGGTATGGTACCAACAATATCGACAGCGGTTGAGCTTCATTCAATTGGTCAGCTCTATCTCAGTGGGTTTGCTGGAGTATATACTGATTTTGTGACGTTTGACGATGATACGGTTGACTTTTCAATTCGTAAACAAGGCCTCGCTGCGACGTGGGCCGGCTTTACGGCGCAAGAAATCGCGACGGCAATCTACGGTGGGGTAATACAGGCCTACCAAGCCAAACAACTCCCATATCGAACGACTGTCTTTGATGAAGATGTGTTGTATTCACTCGGGATGTTTATGGCAGCCCGGATGCGAGAAACTATGTACGTCGCTGATCTGCTGAACCTCGACGCCTTTGATCAGCCACACGTAGAACTCTACAAACAAAAAACGAAGACTATCCTTGGTTTATGAACATCCTTGTCTTTGATATTGGCGGAACCAAAATGCGCATTGCCTGCTCAGGTGACGGCACATCACTGAGTGAGGTGATGACATTCGCCACGCCGCGCACGCTCGAGGCTGGAGTAAATCATATCAAGACAGCAGCGGCCAAGCTTGGTATTGATACGCCAACTATTGTCGTTGGAGGGATACGTGGTCTTTTGTCCGAAGATAAGTCAGGTATTCAAAATGACGGCGTGTTAATTAAGTGGATAGGAAAGTCACTCGTGGCTGCACTCCAAAATGAGTTTAAAGCCCCGATTTATTTAGAAAATGACACAGCATTGGCTGGTCTTGGTGAGGCAGTGTTTGGAGCCGGGAGAGGGCTCGATATTGTTGCCTACCACACCGTCAGTACCGGGGTGGGAGGGGTAAAGGTGGAGGAAGGGAAGATCGATGAAGCAAGTATGGGGTTTGAGCCCGGTCATCAAATACTTGATATCGACCGTACTATACTTGGAGATGATATCACTCCAACGCTTGAAAATTTAGTGTCCGGCACTGCGCTAGAGTCTCGGTATGGTATGAAAGCCTACGATATACCTCAAACGGATGTGGTCTGGGATGAGTTAGCAGAATACTTAGGCCAAGGCTTACGTAATACCATTCTCTATTGGTCGCCCGATGCGGTAGTGCTCGGTGGGGCGATGATCGTGGGGGATCCAGCAATTTCGGTTGATGCGATCCGTAAGTATACCGTTGCCTCACTCGATCAGTTTGTGCCCTGTCCACTCATTACGAAAGCCACCTTAGGCGACAGTAGTGGTCTGTATGGCGCACTCGCCTACGCATCACAACACCTTGTAAAACAGTAAGACTCACTGAACAGTCACATTCATAGAAATGTTTGACTTTATACATAATATATTGTATAATAATAAAAATCCGTGAATTGTGATATGATTTCTCGGTCATCAGCTTTGGCTGATGTTTGTCAGTTAAGACCCTCGGCTTATTTTATCCTCTGTGATTCTGGCGTTTCTTTCAGTCACAACCGCTACAGCAGTTGTACCACCAGAAACCGCCTACGGACACATTGCGATGGAAGTGATAGAAGCACCCGAGTCAACTTTCGTATCATACGATGCAGAAAAAATCGTTCGATCATATTTTCGGGATATTCCGATTATGATCGAAGTTGCTCGCTGCGAATCTACCTTTCGCCATCAGCTCGCAGATGGGTCAGTCCTTACGGGACGAGTTGATCCAGCTGACACCGGGGTAATGCAAATCAACAAGCGTTACCATGAGTCAACTGCGCGCGCAATGAATCTTGATCTCAACGATATTTATCACAATATGGCGTATGCCCGGTTTCTCTATGAGACGCAAGGGACCCAACCATGGAGTGCTTCAGCTTTTTGCTGGAACAAGTCATTGGCAGCAAATATCTAACAAACGTACACTCTCCTCGGGGAGTGTATTTTTGTGTAGACACGGTATACTGGAAATATGCAGTATTGGCTCATGAAGAGTGAACCTGAAGCCTATAGTATTACGATGCTTGCAACCGACGACGCTGGTCGCTGGGATGGGGTGCGTAATTACCAGGCCAGAAATTTTTTGCGGTCAATGCGAGTAGGTGATCGGGTAATTTTTTATCACTCGAATGCCAAGTCTGCAACCGGGGCGGTGGGGGAGATGGAGGTGATACGCGAGGCGTATCCTGATCCAACCCAATTTGACTCAAAGAGCGACTATGTTGACGCAAAGTCCTCCAAAGCAAATCCTCGGTGGTCTGCCGTGGATGTACGATATGTGAATACGTTTCCACGTTGTGTCACACTCGAGGCGATGCGAAATGTATCGGCATTACAGCATTGTCGACTCCTGGCTCGAGGTAATCGCTTATCAGTTATACCGCTTTCACTTCGTGAATACCGTGCGATCGTCACAAAAGGGCGGTCTGCCAAGTAATAATCTATTCTGGTATGAAAATCGGCTTCTTTGATTCGGGTTTAGGAGGGTTAGTGATTTTGCGGTCGGTGACTCGGGCGTTACCAGCCTACGACTATTTATATTACGGCGATACAGTACACCTCCCGTATGGCGATAAGTCCGAAGCTGAAATCTACGCATTCTCGCAAGCGGCAATGGAGTATTTATTTAATCATGACTGTGCACTCGTGATTATTGCGTGTAATACTGCCTCAGCTGAGACGCTCAGACGTCTCCAGGATGAATGGTTACCAACGCAGTACCCTGATCGTCGGATTCTTGGTGTGATTATTCCTACTATCGAGGTACTTAGTGCGACGGGTAGTCATCAGGCGCTTTTGATCGCGACGAAGCGAACAGTGGAGTCAAAAAAATATGAACGCGAATTATGCTTACGCGGAGATACCACGTGCACGTTGACAGCGATCGCAACTCCGGCGCTGGTACCGATGATCGAGGCAGGTGAGATAGCGGTAGCTGTTGAGTCCGCCTGGCAGACCATTACTCCGCACCTTCAGATCGTTGATACCATTATTCTTGGTTGTACCCACTATGCCGAGCTTAAAACAGCACTGCGCGAGAGGTTAGTAGCGGGGAAGTGGGACGTACGTATTTTGTCACAAGATGAAATTATTCCGCAGAAGCTGCAAAAATATTTAGAAGCCCACCCAGAAATGACTAAAAAACTCACTATCGCAGGCACGCGAACGATCCATTTGACGGCACATCGGGCTGAATATGATCGTATTGCTGGTCAGCTACTCGGAGGTGTGTTTGTGGGGGAGTAGGGTGCGTTATGTCGCCGGTTCGTTGCCACCATGGAATTTTTCATGTATATCGCGTAGGCGTTTATTGGTAACGTGCGTATAAATTTGTGTCGTCGCTACGTTTTGGTGCCCGAGTAGCTCTTGTACGCTACGGAGGTCTGCACCATGCTCAAGTAAATCAGTTGCATACGTATGGCGTAGGGTGTGCGGGGTGACTTTCTTTGAGAGGCCAGCGAGGCGAGCGGTTCGACTAATCATGAGTTGAATCGCTCGGGGTGTTAGGCGACGCTCATTTGGATCTTTAGAACGGTAGTTAATAAAGAGCGGTTTACATGCATCGGTACGAGTTTTGAAATAGAGACGGAGCCAGTGAGCCGCTCGGGGTGACATAAATATTGTTCTGATGTGCTTACCTTTACCGACGATCGAAAGTTCGTATGTGCGCGATTCGTTATTGTCGGAGAGGGCAGAGAGTTGGTCTCGGTTGAGGGCGACTAGCTCGGAGATGCGCATACCAGAGGAGAAAAATAATTCCATAATGGTTCGATCACGCAAACCAATGGTAGTTTTTGTGTCTGGTAGCTCGAGGAGTTTGAGGATGTCGCGGACGTCCAGGAAAGTAATGGTTTCGTCGGCCTTTTGTTTTGCCAGTTTGATTTTGCTCGAGGGCAGTGTCGACACGTCTCGGTCAGCCAGGAAATCAAGCAGGGCACGCAACGCTATGAGATAGTAGTTTTGAGATTTCTTACCGAGATACTCACCACGGTTTGTTTTGTAGGTACGGGCGAGAAAGAGGCGATAGTCCCACACATGCTTCGGAGTTAATGCTTCAGGGGTTAAATTCGGTGTGCCATTAATACTCAGCCACCTGACGAATAGCTTGAGGTACTGTTCATAATTACGTTGGGTATTGTTCGACAGACCTTTTTCAATTTCGCAGTAATCGAGGAAGGGGAGAATGTGTTCTTTGAGCGGTAGGGACTTCATATGGCTAGTATACTACATACTGTATTATTCGCACAATATATGTAAAACGAATAAAACTGTATAGCGAAGTCTATGTGATGCATTAGATTCCTCAATCACTTCCAGCTTCCGGCGTTGGGATTCAAGCATGCTGTTTGTAGTTTCAGTATGGTGTCCGACCTGTGAGCTGTTTAACCGGTGCATGTCATTCTGATTGGGTTTTTTTGTCTTGATGTACTGAATAGTCACGTGACTTGCTCGGCATTGCAGCTGCGGTTAACCTTGTACTTTTCTACACTGTTTCGTAAGTAGACTGAGATATTGAGCCCGGTTATACAGTAATGTGTACGAGCAAAATCTTTTTGGCGACGCTTTTCTACATGATGGTGTACTGTGCAGGGTGTCTCCCCCACAGCGAAGTTTGATTAATCAAGATCAGCTCAAGAGTTTTGTGTGACCATGCACTTTTATCCAACATTGTAGATCAGTTGGAGTGTGCATCAATATACGATTTGGTTCATTCGCACAATATGACGCTGCATAGGTGGAAGATACATAGTTAGCTGACAGTTGCTGATTGAATACGAAGGTTGATTTTATGGGAGAAAGGCTCGTAGGTTTGAGCCCTAGAAACCCGCTTGTGCGGGCTTCTGTGAGGGTAAGTTCCTACGATGCATTGCATCGCATATGTATACTAGCACTTATCCCCCGCCTTAACCACAGTCAAAAAGGCACTTTTCCACAGTTTTATCAACAATGGCTATGAGCGGTAATCGGAGACCGCTTCTATAAAGCCCATCTAACGTTACTTGGGGCTGGCAGATAAAGCATCGGATCTATATATGCCTCAGTGGCTGCCACTGGTGTAGTGGCTGGTCCACAGCTCGTGACTGTTTTTATTTCATTAAATTTACGGACTGATACCCCATCCTTAGCGTAGACCGTAAAGTGTAGGTGTGGACCCGTTGAGAAGCCGGTACTTCCGATGTAGCCAATAATCTCACCAGTGCTTACTCGCTGTCCTGCGGTCACGCTGATAACATCCTGGTGCGCATAGAGTGTTGTCAGACCATTCGCATGATCTATCAGAGTCCATTTACCCCATGAGTAACATCCTGGCACCGCGTCAGTGTTGCCTGTGGCGCGCACGGTACCAGAGAGCGGCGCGTGGATGGTGGTACCTCGTGGTGCTCCAAAATCAACCCCAGAGTGGTAGGGACGGCCACCGTAGGCAGCAGCGTTACGTGCGGCAAATTCTGTGCCACCAAATAGCTGGGTGATGATGATATCTTTTAGCGGCCAATCAAAAACTGCTGTACCGGGCGGTGGAATAGTATTTGGATCAAGAATAAACTGTAATTTTGATTCATACTCACGGAGTTCCTTAAGAATTTGTTCGCGAGCCTGACGTCGGCTCGCAAGGAGTTGTTGATAGTTTTGTTCTTCGCTTTTTGTTACCTCAAGGAGTTTTGCTTGTTCATTTTTATTACTCGTGAGCACGGTATTCTGGTCGCTGTACTGTGCTCGTAGACTTGATAACTCATTGCGCTTACGAGTGTTGGTGTCACGTTGCTCCTCAAGTAGTTTTTGAAATGTACTGAGCTCGGTTACCTTAAACGCCATACTATTACGAACAGTGTCGAGGGCTTCAAGTGTGTTCCAGAATTCTGATAAACGGTGGTGCTGGAGTAGTAACTCAACCATTGATTCATCTGCATTTTTGTATTCTGCACGGATAATTTCAGCAATCGCTGACTCGGTTGTATGAATCTCATGTTCAGTACTATCGATCTCAAGGATCAGCTTATTAATCTCTAGATCGGTTGAAGTGATCAGATTTTCAGTGCGTGAAATTTCTGCCTGGACTTTTTTTCGTTCGAGTTCGAGCTGATTGATAGCTGATTGAAGCGTTTTTTTCTCACTGCCAACGACATTAAGTTCAGCTTCAAATTTTGCTATCTCAGCCTCAATGTCTGATAGTCGTGAGCTTCGTTCATTGATTTGATCGCGCAGCTTTTCAATTTCACTTTGGGCAGCGACTGGCTGCACAAACAACACGCTTGGTAGTAAGCTCAGTCCGAGTATAAATGCGATAAAGTGGCGACGCGACATTATCCGCGTATTTTATCACACGCAAGCGAGATACGCCGCAGCGTTTCTTCTTTACCAATAATATAGGCAATGATAAAAGGATCAGGTGAACGTTCTCGACCAGAGAGCGCAACACGGAGTGGCCAGAGTACGTGCCCCCGCCCCACCTCATCAGCGTATGGGAAGATGGCTGCTTTAATTGTTTCAGTATCTGTAAATGTGACAGGGTCGAGCAATGTATGAACATGATTAAGACGAGGTAGTGCATCGGCCGCTGTACTGTCTTGTTTAAAGCGAAGGAGTGCTGTGTCGTAGGTTGGTGTAACAAACGCGAAATCATACTCCCCACTCTCCCCTGCTATTTTGATTTCGAGCTGGTTATGGATTCGTTCAAGTGCAACAGGTGCAAGTTTAGTTGCAATTTCTGGTGCATATCCAGGCAGTTGCTTCGTTTGGGGCGGTAGTGCCTGAATAAAGTAATTGGTCTGAAATGTAAGCGGTTTTTTGCCTAAATGTTGTTTATTCATCCAGTCTAACTTTTCTTCGTTCAAGGCCGCTCCAGCGGCGTGGATCCGGTCAATTTCAAACGTCTCGATCAGTTCGGTGGTCGTAAATAACTCTTGTTCTGTACCAGGATTCCATCCAATCAAAGCCAAAAAGTTCATCATGGCTTCAGGTAAATAGCCCTCGGTACGGTACTCGAGAATATCTTTTGCCCCATCACGCTTTCCAAGTTTTTTGGTGCGATCATCACGGAGAATTGGGGGTAAAGTTACGAACGTTGGGTAAGAAAAGCCAAGGGCGTCGTAAATACTTAAGAACTTTGGTGTACTTGAGATGAACTCATCTGAGCGCATAATATGGGTGACTCCCATTTCATAGTCGTCAATGATGTGCGCAAAGTTATAGGTTGGATAGCCATCGGACTTGATAAGAATAATGTCGTCCAACATCTCTTCACCGGCTGAGAGTGTGCCCCGAGCTGCATCTTCCCAGGTATAGCGCTTGACTGCAGGCACCTTAAGACGAAGTGGTTTGGTTCCGTCCCACGTCTCAAATGAGGTAGGGCGATGATCGCGATAAAGAAATGGGCGCTTTTCAACCTTGGCACGGGTTCGAAACGCTTCCAGTTCTGATTCGGTATACGGATCAGGATACGCCAGCCCCTTCTCAATGAGTACCTGTGCCCACTTCGTGTAGTGGTCGAGTCGTTCAGATTGAATACAAGAACCAAATGGTCCAGGTTTATTCGGACCGTAATCCCAATCAATCCCCAACCAAAGCAAGGATTCTATCAGGTGCTCACGTGAGCCAGCGACTTCTCGGGTTTTGTCGGTATCTTCTATACGAAGAATAAATGTCCCGTTATGCTTACGGGCCCACAGCCAGGCATAGAGGGCGGTACGCATACCCCCGACGTGTTGAAAGCCGGTTGGTGAAGGAGCAAACCTTGTGACGACAGGTGGATTATGAGCCATGTTCGGTACCGATTGAGATTAAAATGTTTGCCAGTTTAGGGGCTGCATCAGGTATAAAGAATTGAGCGCACGCAGCCTTCATTGTGGCCGTCTTCGCTTCGTCTGTGATAATAGAATGAATCTCTGTAATCAGCAAGTGTGGGGTTAGGTTGTGCTCTTCAAGCACTGAAGCGGCACCAGTTCGGGCATAGGCGTAGGCATTCGAGCGTTGGTCACGACTAACGTCTTCAGGGATCGGGATGACAATTGAAGGCTTCTGGTGGTGTGCAATCTCAAATAACGTTGTGCTACCGGCCCGAGTGACCACAACTGATGCAGCTGCGAGCAAGGCAGACACACTGGCTGCTGGGAGTGTGGGTTGTAGGTAGTACCGTTCAAGTAGTGTTTGGTCAGGCACGAGGCTTTGAGCGGCGAGGCGGATCTGATCGATGTGTGCCGTCCCCGTCTGATGCACGATCCGGTAGTGTGGAAGCAGTTCTGCAAGTGTTTGTAAAATGAGATTATTAATCCGTTCTGCCCCCAAGGATCCGCCCGTGATATAGATGAGTGGAAGATCATTTGGAATACTGAGGGTAGCAAACGGGTCGGTCGGGATAGTCGTTAGCTCTGGACGGAGTGGGATACCGGTCAGTGCGGTTTTCTCAGGTGGGAAGAACTGTGCGGCGTCATCGTATGAAATCGCAATGTACCGGGCGTATCGGCGCACAAGCAGGTTCGCTCGGCCAGGCACAGCATCTGACTCATGGATGACCACGGGGATACGGAGAAATTTTGCAGCGAGTAGGATCGGGACGCTCGTATATCCTCCTTTACTAAAAATCACGTCCGGATACCAGACATACAGCTTATAGATAGCGATGAAGATGCCAAAAAAGTTACGAAAGAGATCGAAGAAATTTTGGACAGAAACATACCGACGTAATTTACCAGCCGGACAAAATTCGAAACGAATCTCATGTTCGATCAAAGCTGCTTGGTCATATGGTTCAGGACCGAAGTAGAGCAGTTCAGGTTTCTTTGGTGTGGATTGTAGACTGTCGGCCACTGCGATAAGCGGATAGAAGTGTCCACCAGTCCCACCACCAACTAACCCGATACGCATAGTACATTAAGTGTACCATGAGTATCCTAGCGTGTAGTCTGAAATTTCGACACATTGAGGACTATTCCAAGAGCTGCCAGTGTTGCTAAGAGGGCGGTTCCGCCATGACTAATAAACGGTAACGGCAATCCAGATAATGGAGCAACGCCAAGCATAGCCGCGATATTGAGAAACGCCTGGGTACAGAGGATGGTAATAAACCCAACGACGAGTAAACACCCAAAACTATCTCTCGCATGACTCGCAATCCGGTAGCCGCGAGCTGTAATGCCAACGTAAAGTGCAATCAGGAGTACACTACCAAAAAAACCAAATTCTTCTGCAAATACTGCAAAAATCGAGTCCCCGATTGGCTCAGGAAGATATTCAAATTTTTGGATACTTTGCCCATAGCCACGTCCCGTTACTCCCCCGCTCCCAACCGCGATGAGTGACTGTTGAATCTGGTATCCGCTTCCTTGTGGATCAGCCTCAGGATTCAAAAAAGTGGTAAAACGATCCATCACGTAGGGACGTGTTAAGGCCACGAGAGTCAGGAGCAGAACACCTCCGATACCCATGATCAGGATGTGACGCCATGGTGCTCCAGCCACGAGATACATGGCCGAGCCAGCGGCAGCCATGATCATGAAGGTGTCGGTATCTGGTTGCTTGAGCATAATAATGCCCACAATGGCAGTGATACCAATAAAGGGTAATAATCCGCGAGTAAATGTATGCAGATGCGACTCGACACCGGATAACCAGGTGGCAAGGTAGATGACAAAAGCAATCTTGAGAAATTCTGATGGCTGTAGAGTAGTGAAGCCAAGGTCAATCCATCTCGTGGCGCCACCGTGCGTCATCCCCAGTCCAGGAATGAACACGAGGAGCGTGGTGAGGAGTGCAAATATAAAAATATAAAATGCATATTGACGGTAGTGCCGATAGTGGATACTGCTGGTGATCAGGAATGCGAGACTACCCCCAACGACACCAAAGACAAATTGGCTAAACGCGACTGAGTTAAAAGTAGCCCCATCACGGGCGAGGAGACCGAGTGAGGCTGAAGAAAAGATCAGGAATCCAAACCCAACCATGACAATAATAAGTAACACAAAAATTGTATCAACTGATTTTGGGAGGAGATTAGTTACTTTCATATGAGGGTGGCAGTAATAACACCAAGCACCGCGCAAATCAAGCTGATAAGCCAATAACGCATCGTTACCTTGTATGATGGCCAGCCGATTGCTTCAAAGTGGTGATGGAGAGGTGCGATACGAAATAACTTACGCCCATACATTCGGCGATAGCTAATTTGCAGTACGTTTGAAATGACGGTAGCAAGCAGTGGTAGCCCAATGAGCGGTAAAAGCAGAATCCCATTTCCGCCTCCGAGTGAATCGGTCATAAAAACAATGGAGGCTAAAGTGAGTGTGAGTGCCATCGAGCCAGTTTCAGTCATCCAGAAGCGTGCGGGTGGAATATTGAACCATAAAAAGGCAATGATACCCCCAACGATGGCTGCCGAAAAGCTGGCAAGTTCAAATTGGCCATTCAGAAGCGCGACCCCTGTATACGCGGCAAACACCGAAGCGAAGACTCCCCCAGAGAGCCCATCGATGCCGTCAATTACTCCGCTGGCATAGAGGGCGATAGTAAGAGTGATATAAAATGGAATAATCAACCAACCGATAGTGAGCACATCGCCAAACGGTAGATTAATGTCTGTCACACCGAGCTTCGTATAAAACCACCACCCGAGTACGAGCGAGAGTATGGTAATAAGGCCAAGACGGGCCGACAGTCGCAGTCCTTTTCCGTCATGGGTGATATCATAAAAATCACTCATAAAACCGATAATGGCCCCAACGAGCATCGCTGAAAACGGAATCCAGGTTTGACTGCGGCTTAGGAATGAAATACTCGATCCTGATTCACCGGTAAGTTCGCTTATCAGAAAGCCCCCCAGAGTAACAATCGCGACACTCCCCCAGATTACTAGTCCGCCCATTCGGGGAGTTTTAGTCTCGTCAGCCCCTTTCAGGCGATTGAATTCAGTAGCGTCGTGTCCGCCAAGCGCTTGTTTACCACCCTGTTTTTTCCAGACTTTAAAGTGGTAGAGGTAGTGAGTAATGAGTGGTGTAATGAGAATACCAACGATAAATGTCGCAAGAGCTGGTGCCAGAGTCGTAAGGAGTGTGGTATCCATGGCTTAGTTGTTAGGAACGACGAGAGCTGGAGTCACGGCGGTGAGTAATGTCAACACATCAGCAAAGCGTCCCTCCCGCGATGAGCCAAGCACGGTAATAATAATTGGCCGATTGAAGCCTGCGTCGTAGGCAATAGTGAGATTTCCACCAGCCAGATCAGTGTAGCCAGTTTTGGAGGCAAGTACGTTTGGAATGTCTTGCACGATATGATTGGTATTTACAACCGAGTGATATTCTCCGGCTTCATTGAGGACTCGTGTCTCCTCCGCTTGGGTAATCGTGAGGAGTTCCGGATAGGTTCGTAAAATGTATTCAAGTAAGAATGTTACATCACGAGCGGTGCCATAGGCACCAGCCTCGGTTGGTGAGAGATCAAGCCCCGTTGCATTCTTAAATGCAAGACTTGAAAACCCAAGTTCGTTTGCTCGAATGTTCATGGCCTTAATGAATTGTGCGGTATTGTCACTCGCACTTTCATCGAGTGCCCTCCCAACACTCGCAGCAAGCGCATGCGCGGCGTCGTTTGATGAAGCAATGAGCGCAAGTTGAGAGAGTGCTCTAAGTGAGAGTGACTCGCCGGCTGATAGACCACTACTCCCCTCTTGGCGGATGGCACTGAGCGGTACCGCGGTGGCTTGATTGGGGTCGGTGAGTTCAATTGCAACGAGGGAAGTCATGAGTTTTGTGAGTGACGCAAGCGGCAGGACATCGTTTGGGTTTTTAGCAAAGAGTACTCGCTGATTGGCAACATCCCACACATACGCTGATTTTGCCTCGATTGGCACATCGGAAATTTTCTGTGGCAGCGTAATCGTTGCGGTATTGGTGGGCTGTGGCGATGCCGGTTGTATCGGACTTAGATTGTTCTGTGTCGGAGTAATCTGTTCTTTAAGCCATGGCGAAAAAATCATTACTAATAGTATGCCAAGAATGACGAGTTGACTTACTACTGGAAATCGTTTGAAGGTAGTGAAATTGGTGATGTGAGGTGGAAGTACTGGCATGGTTATGTTGCGGTAGTGTTCGTTTCAGTATCAAATTGTTCCAATGCGTTCATGACGCTTGAAAAATGTGGCAATTCTTGTCGTGTCGTGATACCGAGTTCAGCATAGCAGGCTACCGTCAAATGGTAGGTGCCGGCAGTGGTTCCACCATTTCGTTCAATGAGCCCACGTACCATGAGGTTGCGTATGATAGTGGCAGAATTAACCCCTCGAATCCGATCAATCGCCGCTTTAGAGATGGGACCACGGTATGCAATGATCGCTAGTGTTTCTGCACCCGCCGGACCAATATCACCCTTGAGCTCGTCTTTGCGGAACTCTTCAATGAGCGGTGCGACTGTGGCATTGGTAGTAAGTGCTATGGTGGTATCGGTTTGTGTGAGGGCCAAGGCAGAACCCGTTAGTCGCTTGGAGAGTGCAGTTATCGTCGCCTCAAGGACAGCTTCCTCTATCATGAGTAACTCCAAAAGCTGCCGCTTTGAAACGGGCACCGCTTTATAAAAAAGAATAGCTTCTAAGGCTACATCATGTCTCATACCGTCATGTTAACTATGGTAGCAGTGTATCATAGATTGAGACTCGTCTCGGTTTTTGTTGACAACCCGCCATAAACAGATATTGATTCTTTCCAGATCAATGGTGTATTGTCAGTGCTCGAGGAAACGTGCGTTTGTATAGTAAGGGTGCCGATGATTGCTACATATAGCGTGGTGTTGCGGCGCTGTCACGTTCGACTGTAATATCACTAAAACGACTCGATTGACTGACGATAATGTCGCCCTGTTTAACAATCTCAAGAATCGCGAGAAAGCTAACGATGATGTTTTTGTGCTCAGTCTCCCCTGCTCGTAATTCAGCAAAACTAACGCTGAGTTGTCGTTCAATCCGTTCATAGAGGCGAGTAATCATCATTTCAAGGGTGATCGTTGGTTTTACTTTAGCAGTTGGTTTAGGTGGCTCTGGTCGAGGTAGCGCATGGAGTACGCGCGTTATGGCATCTTTCAGTGCCGGCTGGCTGCAGTACTGGTCTGGCTTAAATACGACGTTACGCCGGACACTATTTTCTGGTAAGGCTAGACGTAGTGTACCAAATTGTTTGCCTAAGTGCTGACTTTCGCGCTTGAAGAGCTGATAGTATTTGAGTCGCGCTTCAAGGTCTTCAATAGTTGCAGTTTCCTCTGAGGTCAGTTCCAGGATAGGCAGTAGCGATTTTGATTTGATAAGCAGCAGAGTGGCCGCCAGCGCAACGAACTGAGCGGTGTGTGGTACCGATGCGTCTTGCATCGCACTGACGTGTGCCATGTATTCATCAGTGACAGTAGCCAAGCTAATATCATTAATCAAGAGTTTACGCTTTTCTACCAACTCAATGAGTAGATCGAGTGGCCCCTCAAATACTGCGGTTTTAATAGCAAAACTTGTTGCGTTCACCATTCTATCGTATCACACATCCCACTCATAAAATTGGTTAGTTTGTCTTGTGCGAACGGGTCTTTTATTGATGTTGGCTCAAAAATGCAATGAGCAAGCGAACTGGTTCACCAGTCGCTCCCTTAGCCAACTTATCGCTTGGAATACTATCCATTCGTGGCGCAATGTCGATGTGTGCCCAGGGAATGTTGGTGGGGGCGAAAAATGATAGAAAGGTTGCTCCTTCGATACAGCCTCCCCACTTGGCAAATGAGGTGGAGATATTACTCACATCGGCTCGATGACTTTTTAAGTATTGTTTGTACTCGTCCCAGAGTGGGAGTGGCCAGACGTAGTCACCCGTTTCTTCGCCAAGAGCAGTGAGGATTGCACCAAGCTCGTCATCCTTTGTGAGAATAGCGCTTGCATGTTGTCCGAGGGCTACCAGTGAAGCTCCGGTGAGCGTTGCAACATCAATGATCATGGCTGGCTTGAAGTGTTTTGTGGCGTAGCTATAGGCGTCAGCTAAAATGAGTCGACCTTCGGCATCGGTGTGCAGGATTTCCACTGTCTTGCCAGTATGCGAAGTAACAATGTCACCAGCTCGCATGCTACGATCTGAGATAGCATTTTCAGCGGCGGGGATAATGGCAACGATATTTTGCTTGATCTTAAGTGCTCCCGCCGCACAGATGGCTGCGATGACAGCTGCTCCGCCAGACATATCAAGGTGCATATCATGCATGCTCCCCGCTGGTTTGACATTAAGTCCACCCGTATCGAATGTCACACCCTTGCCAATAAGGACAACCGGGGCAGTACCTTTTTTGCCACCCTCGTATTCCATGACAATCAGGCGAGGTGGATTCATAGCACCCTTCCCAACCGCCTCAAGGAGACCCAATTTTTCTTTTTTGATCGCCTTTTCATCAAGGATTTTTGTTCGGACGTTAGTGCCCATCGCCAGTGTCTTGGCAGCCGTTGCGAGTGCGTTTGGAGTCATGTGTTCTCCCGTGGTGTTCGCGATATCTCGCGCCTGATTAACGTAGCGTGCAATCACTACGCCGCGTTTGAGGTCGGGGGTAGCAGTCGTCACTAGTTCGCCACACAGTAAGACGTCACTGAGGGCTGGCTGTTTTGCTGGTTTTGATTTGTAGGTCTTAAACTCATAGCCAGCGAGCAGTATGTTTTCGGTGATAGTCGTAGCGAGCCAGGCTACGCCGTGTTCTTCCAGGCGAGGGAATTGTGTGCTGGTAATTTCGAGCGCGATCGCGGTTAGTTGATGTGATTTCGCTGCTTGGATGATACTGCGTAGTAATGTACGAAACGTCCGTGGCGTTACATCATTCCACTTCCCTACGCCCATTCGATACTCGAGTGAGCCGTCAGTACACTCAACTAAGCGGTGCCACTCAGTACTAGCTTCGGTGAGTATGATGCGACAATACTTTTTGGGTGCTGCAGTGAGTGATTTTTTTGAGTACGAAATGGTAAGCATATGGGAGCTAGTATATCAGAAAGCGATGGCACACACACTGAGCGAAACACGTTGTGTCTCGCTCAGTGTTTTGTGGGAGCTACGTCTTTAGGACAGATGCGTATCGGTATTACCTAGAAATCCGCTTCCTCAGATTGTTCTTTTGACGTAAAGGTGTCGATGCGATTAATGTCGCGTGGGAAGAGTGTTGCCTCTTTGACATTCCCCACCCCGCAGAATTTAGCGGTGAGGCGCTCTAGTCCCATACCGATTCCACCATGGGGTGGAATACCGTACTTGAAGGCCTGCAGGTAGAATTGGAACTTATCAGGATCGAGCCCTTTGGCTTTTATACGCTCGACAAGTTCCTCGTAGCGGTGTACTCGTTGTCCGCCCGAACACATCTCGAGCCCACGGAATAGGAGGTCAAAACTGCGCGTAAACTCTGGTGTGGCGGGATCGATGTGGGTGTAAAACGGTCGCTTACTGGTCGGAAAATGAGTAACAAAGACGAAGTCAGATCCGAGGTGTTCATGAGCATATTCGCATAAGAAACGTTCATCTTCTGGTTCTAAATCTGGCTCGTTCGCTTTATCGACACCAGTGTCTTGTAAGATCAGTGCTTGGGCTTCTCGGAGCGTCATGACTGGAAATGTTTCTGGAGCAAGTGCGAGCGGTGCACCAAGGAGTGTCAGTTCTTCAGCACACGTCGTCTGCACGTGCTCAGTAATTGCACGCATGAGCGCGGTCACGAGGGTGATGACATCGGTGTGATCTCGGATGTAGGCCATCTCGAGATCAAGCATCGAAATCTCTGAAAGATGACGGGTGGTCGCACTTTTCTCCGCTCGGAAGGTCGGTCCGACCGCAAACACTCGCTCGAATACCCCTGCCATGATTTGCTTGTAGAGCTGTGGACTCGTGGCGAGGCTGGCTTCGACGCCTTTAAAGTACTTGACCCGAAATACCTCTGCTCCGCCCTCAGCGTCGCCCCCAACAAGCTTCGGTGCTTGAAACTCGGTAAAGCCTTCGCTATTAAGGAAATTTCGGTACGCAACTAAGATTTCACTTTGGACTTTAAATATTGCTCGTTCCCTGGGTCGACGGAGCGTGAGGGGGCGGTAGTCAAGTAAGGTATCGAGATTGAGCTCGCTGTCAAGATCAAACGGAAGTGCCTCAGCTTCGGCGAGTATTTCGATCGCCGTCACTTCGAGCTCAAGGTGGCCGTTCTTAAGATGTTGATTGACTTGCTTGCTGTCGCGTTCTTTGACAATACCAATCACCTGTACGGCAGACATTACCTTTAGCTTACTGGCGATCGTCAGTACTTCAGGTTTACCAAATACGACACATTGCAGGCTTCCGCGGTAGTCGCGGAGGTCAAAAAATGCCACCTTACCTTGGGCCCGGACAACGTCTATGCTGCCAGACAACTGAACCGTTTCTCCAATATGTGAGCTGAGCTCATGTAATAGTATTCGGGTCATAGTGATTGTTTTGAAACGCTCATAATCATAATTTCTTCCTGGGTTTCTTCATCGACTCTACCACCGTATGTCACCGCATAGTCTGCACCGAGAAGATCTTGTATCTCATTTCTTACCTGTTCAAACAGGTTTGGCGGTAATTCGTCTACAAAAAAGTGTACCCACCCGTCTTGATCAGTCTTGTGTTCACGGTCAATATTGTATGTATCACCGAGGAGTGCATGAATATCTGCGAGTTGTGTTTCAGTCAGACAAGGAATGTTTTCGTTTGGTCCAAATATCTCTGGTTCATGAGATTGCATAGTGACTCATTATTATCTAATACCGATCGCCTGTCGTACTCGCTCAAGGGTGACCTGTGAGATCGCTTTTGCCTTCATCACCCCGTCTGCTAAAACTGCGTGCACATCATCATCGCTGATGTGAGCACGTTGTTCTCGGAGTGGTGCGATGAAGGTTTCGAGATCCGCGACAAGGATTTTTTTGAGGTCACCATAGCGGCCTCGGTGCGCTTCATAGAGAGGGTCGAGTTCCGCGGCTGATTTGAGTAGTCGGTGAATTGCGTAGACGTGCTCTGGGCGCTCACCGGTAGAATCTGTCACAATACTCATCACGGCCGTACTGATTTCCTCTGTCGTACCAAACAGTGGAATAGTATTACCGTAACTTTTGCTCATCTTTTGTCCATCTGTACCAGGAACTATACCGACGTTTTGGATAATTCGTTCAGCTGGCTCCTTGAGGAGCGCTTCTCCGTACGTTCGGTTAAACTTCCCCACCGCTTCGCGCGTGTACTCTAAGTGTTGTCGTTGGTCCTCTCCGACGGGGACGATGTCTGTATCATAGAGGACAATATCAGCAGCCATCAGCATTGGGTAAGTGAATAGTCCAGCGTTGGCATCAATTCCCTTTGCTACTTTATCTTTGTATGAGTGCGCTTGTTGGAGGAATGGCACGGTAACCATACAATTCAAGATCCAGGCCAGCTCCATGTGGTCTTGATTGTCTGACTGCCGGAACAGGGTGCAGGTAGCGGGATCGACGCCAACTGCTAGATAATCTTTCACCACGTCAAGCACATTACGTCGCAAGAGTTCCGGGTCTCGCACGCTCGTCAGCGAGTGGTAGTCGGCCACCATCAGGAAGCTCTCGTAGTCTTGGTAGGTGTCGGTAAAGGGTTTCAACGCACCGAAGTAGTTGCCGATATGTAGTGTGCCAGAAGACTGAAGGCCGGTGAGTAAGCGTGGTTTCGTGGTAGTCATTGCTTGACTATGATAGCAGAACACCCCGCTCCTGACTACTACACCCTACATAACGAGTGGCAAGGTAAGTGAGAAGCGCGATCCTCTCCCGTCACCATCGGAGTGAGCGGTAATGTTCCCCTCCATTGCTTTTGCCATTTGGAGCGCGACGTAGAGGCCGAGGCCAGTGCCGCTTACGTTGACGCTGTTTGCGTTCTCGGCGCGTTCAAATTTTTGGAAGATAGTATGCATGGTGTGCTCATTCATGCCGATACCAGTGTCCGTGATATCGACGGTAATTTTTTTTGCTCGGGTGTCGTCTTTGAGATGTACGACAATACTCCCCTGCTTGGTGTACTTGATTGCGTTATTGATGAGGTTGTGAATGATTTGTTGTGTCTTGCCAATATCTGCATGCACCACACTGCGACTTTTGATATCACTCCGGAAGAGCAGAACCAATCCAGACTTAAGGGCGATCGGACGCAAATCATCGCAAATGTGTTCAACTTCATCACGGAGGCTGAAGTCCGAGAGGTTATATTTCATGTTCCCCCCTTCGATCCGAGAGACATTGAGGTAGTCTTCGATTGAGGTGGCTATCAGTTTGGCGGATTCTTCGATCCGTGTCAGGGGGTCTTTCGCCGCCTCTGGCATGTGTCCGTAGCTATTTTCTAGGAGGAGTGACGCGTAGCCACGAATGGCGGTGACTGGGCTGCGGAGCTGGTGTGAGGCGATGGAGACGAACTCAGACTTCAGCTTATCAATTTCTTTTAATCGCACATTTGCCTTTTCGAGCTTTACTGCGAGTCGCTCGATTTGCTCGCGCTGGTTAACTTCTTGTCTCACGTTACGGATCAGGAGGTATCCTAAAACCGTAAAAAGCACGAGAGTAACCATCGCAATGACCTGCTTATTTTCAATTGTACGAACGAAAAGAATTGATAACAGTAAGATGAAAGTTCCGATAAATAACACTTCAGCAGTAAGGATCTTTACTTTGAAAGCCTCGTATCTGACTATGGTATAGGCTAGAAAGCAAACTAAAATTGGCATGCCAAATAGACCAATCTGTCCTATTTCCCAATCTGTTTCAATGCTACCAAGAATATTACCCAGTGAAAAAAGTGCTAAGAAGAGCAAGACACCTGTAGTCACTAAAACAAGTTCAACCCGCTTAGTCTTTGGTACGATATGGTAGTTTAATATAACCAAAACCAGAATTGCTAATGCGATTAGAATCTCAACTATATAGACATACCATTGCCACAACGGGCCTTCAATTGCCTCGCGCCAACAGTTAGTAAAGTCGTACGCCAATAGATTTAATTCAGTATGTGCGAATAAAAATAGTGGTATAAATAGTGCAAAAATAACTATCTCTTGCCATATGCCCGGCCTTCCCTCGGTAATGTATGCATATACAAAATAGAAACTCCCCACGTACACTAATAGATCAAAGTATATTAGTGATGACCAGGCAAACATGATGAGGTCTGGTCGGTCAGAGGCCCAGAGAAATAGGTCAATTAAGCTCCAGGCGGTGAATGCTGTGGTAACAAACAGTAAAGCCTGTGCAGTCTTGCTGTCTGTCGAGTAGCGAAATACAAAAAGTGCAACAATGAGTCCAGTGAGCGATGGAAAAAGATGAGAGTAATAAATAAAATCACCCCAAATGTTTTCAGAGAAGAATAACCAGCTTGTTGAACCCCACTCACAGATTTCAAACTGGCTTTGGTCTAACATATTATTGCTCTTTTCCTTCTGTAAAATAATCGCTTGTATCGGGCCCGTCAGGATTAGTTAGGATAATGAAGTCCGCCAGAACAACTTTAGTGTAGTAAATCAATCCAATTGAGGAGCAGATACAAAGCATTAGTAGTACACGAACCGCCATATGAAACATTATAGTTCATTGCGCAAAGTATTTTTTTCTATTCTGGTGATAAGTGATGGTGGGTGGTATACGATTTCCAAAAACGTTTAGTAAAGAGGTGTTTACGTTTTTTAACAAATTGCAACGGGAGAGCATGGACTGATGTAATAGTGCCACGGCACTCAAGCGTACCACATTGGCAGTTATTGATTTTCCATTCGGCCTCGGCTTCAGTGAGTGAGTAGTCCATGGTGAGCTCTGTCCCTTTTGGGATATTTTTCAGCGCATATACTCCGCGCTTTGTTTTTATAAATGTATTTGGAGAACATGAATGATTTATAAATCTAAAATCTGATTCAGTTGTGTCAATCCAGGTATGCTTACCAACTCCTATCCAGTCAAGTATCTTCGTTGAAATTTCGGGTGTAAATTCCCTTACCACTACAGTGGGACCATGAATAAAGTCTATAAGCTCACCCTTGCGTATGTCTGTTTCGCAGAACAAACCAACGCCATGAATAATGCTCTTACCTACATACAATTTTTTCATGCAATACTTACCTATGCTACTACACTCGGCGGTGAGATTACTGACTTACTACCACTTGTCTGCATATCTTCTAATGGCGCTCTGACAATCACAATTATTCCTACTAGTGCATGAAGTAATGCATTAGAGACAGGATAAAACATCAATGAATGCCATAATTTGTCATGTGTCAAAAATGTAATCATAGCCAATATGACATACGCGGCTGACCAAATCATCCACGGAAGCCAATCTTCACGTTCAGGATTCTTATAGGTTGTACTAAACATCGGATAAAAAGCTGAAAAAGTTGAGAGGTTCGACAAAAAAAGGAAAACCAGTGCCGCCCACTCCTTTTGCTCAGGTGTCACCCATGATATGAGTAAAAATAGCCATGCGCAAATATATCCGATAGTAATAAAAATATCACTCTGGAATGATAGTTTTTCGAATTTATCTTCCGGCCACCAATCAGCCGGCCACCATAATTTCGGATTCTTTACTCTGGCGTGCAGCCAGCAACGCACTGATACAACCACACCGAGTACCCCACAGACTATGGGTAAAATCAATTCAGCAAGAGTCGCTTCGCCGTCCCATTCAAGCACGACCAATATAACGGTGCCATACGCAAACATGAACCAGGTTACGGGATTTGGATCGATCTCATCATTTCGTAAGTAGAGTACGTATCCGACTAACTGTAAGAGTCCGGAGATAATACCAGCCAAAAATAAAGGTTGAAGGAAATCCATTTAGTATTTATAACACAAAAGAACTAAAAAGTAAATACTTCTGGGGAGTAGTAGTTTACCTTAGGAGGTTGCGGCGTAGAGGAGTGCGAGTGGTCCGAGGAGCCACCAAAACACGTATTCGGCGGGTGCAAACACAGCTTGGATTGGGGTGCCAGCTGGGATATGATCAGTCAGTGGTACGACTTGGAAAATAACGACGAGGAGTACGATGGTCGTTGCACTCGCAGCGAGTAATTTTTTACCCAATCCTTCAAATTTTCCTTCTCGAAACTCGTCAGGCATGAGGCGGGTCGTGATGTGAGTACTAAGTACTGAGAGTGCGGTAAATAGAACAGCCGTTGCGATCGTTAGGTTTACTCCACTGAGGTTTGTAAGTAGTCCTGTCGAAGCAAACTGTAGTGTCAGGAGTGTCCCAAGGTAGATGCCAATGACGGCGTTGATGGTCGTTTGTCTACCTCTGACTGTGGCATACAGGAGGGCACCACCAAAGATACCGAGCGCAAGCGCAAGTTCAGACAATAACTGTAGGACTGAAGCGGTGTCTGGCATTTGAGGTAATACTACTGACGCACACAGTGCGCTCAACAGGCATTATATACCCTCAGCTCGCAGTTGCTCAACGAGTTGTTGGACTTTCCGGGATAGTTTTTTGGGGGTTTCAATCGAAACCTTTACCATGAAATCACCACGACCTCGATCGACTGGTACACCCTTATCTTTAATCCGGAGTAGTTCGCCGTGTGCGATGCCGGCGGGAACATTGATTTCTACCTCACCGTCTAGGGTTTCTACTCGGTATAGACCACCAAGTAGTGCGTCAGTAAGTTTAATAGGTAAGACGGTACTGAGTGTACTGCCTTCACGCTTGATGGTCTTGTGTGTTTCGACGTGAATTTTGATGTAGAGATCACCAGGTTCACCGTGTGGCATAGCCTCGCCCCGTCCGGTCATGCGGATCACCTCACCGTTCGAGATTCCCACCGGTACGGCGATGGTGATTTCTTCTTGGGAACGCATGACGCCAGCTCCGGCACAGTGTCCACAACGTTCTTTTGGAATCTGGCCAGTTCCATGACAGGCACTACATTCACGTACGGTGGTAAAGCTCCCCATAATACTTTGACGGGTTTCGCGGATTTTTCCGTTGCCACTACATGTGGTACATGTCGTTGTGCCAGCACCTGGCTTGGCCCCTGTGCCACTACAGTGGGTACAGGTGTTGTTCTTGGTGATCAGTACCTTTCGGGTAACGCCGAAGATAGATTCTTTGAAGGTGAGATTAATGTCAATTGAGACATCTCGCCCCCGGGCTGTTTGGCGGCCTCCGCCAAAGCCAAAGTTTTGGAAGATATCATTGAGATCAAACTCAAAGCCTTGTGCCCCAAATCCACCCGGTTGCTGACCAAAATCTCCCCAGTTGAAACCACCTCCGCCGTTACCTCCCCCACCAGAAAACGCATGCCCATATGCATCGTATTCAGCCTTTTTCTTTTCATCACCGAGCACGGCGTAGGCTTCAGTCACCTCCTTGTACTTCTCCTCATCACCGGTTTTTTTATCAGGGTGGTATTGTCCCGCGAGTTTTCGAAAGGCCTTCTTTACTTCATCTCGAGAGGCTCCCCGCTCTAAACCTAATATAGCGTAGTAATCTTTCATACCGATACCAAGCTTAGTTTCGTAATGTATTGATTATTGCACAAACTGTACTCAGGTGCAAAACCAACTGCGTTATACCAATGTTGTTCAGTGGTCACTACTTTGCCTCGTCTTCTTTGACATCGGCGTCACGGACGGGAGCGTTATCGGTCGGCTCATCTGGTGTACCTGTCTTTTCAGTTGCCGCTTCTGCTGCTTTGCTCATGATGTCACCAATTTTTTGTAGGGCTGCAGATAGTGCTTCGGTGGCAGTTAGGATGGCCGCCTTGTCGTCCTTATCTTTCACCTCTTTGACTGCTGTAATTTTACCCTCAATCTCTGTTTTTACGTCAGTCGGAATGTCCTTCTCATGATCTTTGAGAGATTTTTCAGCGGTGTAAATCAATTGCTCAGCGGTATTACGTACCTCGATCAGTTCCTTTTTCTTTGCATCCTCAGCGGCATGATCTTCGGCTTCCTTTTGCATACGATCAATCTCTTCTTTGCTGAGACCTGATGATGCTTCAATGCGGATGGACTGCTCCTTTCCGGTGGTCTTGTCCTTCGCAGTTACTTTCAGTACGCCGTTGCTATCGACATCGAAGGTGACTTCGATTTGTGGTACACCCCTGGGTGCTGGTGGGATACCATCGAGATTAAACTCACCGAGAAGCTTATTATCGTTGAACATTGGACGCTCACCTTGCGATACCCGAATCATGGTTGATGTTTGGTTATCGCTGGCAGTTGAGAAGACTTGGGACTTTTTGGTGGGAATGTGGGTATTTTTTTCAATGAGTTTTGTTGCTACACCTCCCATAGTTTCGATGCTGAGTGAGAGTGGAATCACGTCAACAAGCGTGATGTCATGCACATCTCCTTGGAAGATACCAGCTTGAATGGCAGCGCCGAGCGCGACGACTTCATCAGGGTTAACGCTCCGGTTCGGATCCTTACCAAAGAGTTTCTTTACTGCTTCCACAATCGCCGGCATACGCGTCTGCCCACCGACTAAAATAATTTCGTCAATGTCTCCGACTTTAAATGGTGACGCTTCAAGCGCGCGCTTCGTGATTTCAATTGAACGGTCAATGTGTTCTGCGGCGAGTTCCTCCAGTTTTGCACGGGTGAGTGTGATGAGGAGATTTTTTGGTACACCGTCCACGTTCGCTATGAATGGGATATTGATCTCAGTTGATGGAGAATTTGAGAGTTCTTTTTTAGCTTTCTCAGCTTCATCATCGAGGCGCTGGAGCGCGAGTGGGTCTTTTGAAATATCAATCCCCTCTTCTTTGCGAAACTCATCAATCAAGTACTTTACGATTTTTTGGTCGATGTCACGTCCACCCATGTGCGCATCTCCATCTGTTGATTGTACTTCAACGACATCATCACCCACCTCAAGGACCGTCACATCAAAGGTGCCTCCGCCAAAGTCGTACACAACGATCTTCTCCTCTTTTTTCTTGTTGAAACCATAAGCTAGTGCCGCTGCAGTTGGTTCATTGATGATACGCTTGACGTCGAGACCTGCAATTTTACCAGCGTCTTGGGTTGCCTTGCGCTGTGAGTCATTGAAGTAGGCTGGAACCGTGATGACGGCTTCAGTGATTTTTTCGCCCAGTTTTGCCTCAGCGTCTGCCTTTAGTTTTGACAAGATCATTGCCGATACTTCTTCAGGACGATATTCTTTCCCATCCATGATCACCACTGCTCCACCATCAGCTCCTTTCTTAATCTCGTATGGGACAATTGCCTTATCCTTTTGCACTACTTCTTCATCAAAGGTGTGACCCATAAAGCGCTTGATTCCATAAATTGTATTATGTGGGTTGGTGACCGCCTGTCGTTTCGCGATTTGCCCAACCAACCGCTCACCTTTTTTGGAAATTGCGACAATTGAGGGGGTAGTACGATTACCTTCAGCATTTTCAAT